>OGHB01000359.1_pt1 | contig 29454 bp, 22 predicted proteins | sample 1571451 | NCBI WGS metagenome assembly OGHB01 (sample SAMEA2582071, study PRJEB24529) | metagenome | biome: Human gut stool | place: China | collected 2011
ACCTTAAAGGAGAGAGCCTAAGAAAGAAGTATTAACTTTGCCAACAACACTGAATACTAACTGGGGACTGAACGGATATCACCGGAAATGCTGAACGGGTATCCGCCGGAATATGCAGATAACTTTTGTTATTGCTTCTCCTTTTGTTTTTTCTTCATAATATGTTGCTGTTTTGAATGCTTCAAGAACGAATGTTAAATCTTTTCCTTGAACTTCTTTTTCTAGAGGTGTATCGTTTAAAATCCTTTTTAATTCTTTTTGAATTGCATTTGCTGAATATAATTCGCCTTCTATGCAATATTTCTTTATTGCCATAATTTAGTAAAATATTTGTTATACTTCTTTTTTTAATTTGTTCATTTTTATTGTGATGTCGTCTGATTCTGGAGACAATTTAAGTTTAAATTCCATGTTATTAGCCTCTGAATCTAATTTTTTATAATATAATGTTGCTTCTTTGTATTCTAATGATGATAGGAAATATCCATCAATAATTGTAGTATTATCTTTTATATCATTGTAAAAGAATGTATATTGGGTCTCAAATTGATTGTTATTTGGGTTAAATAATAAAATATATAGATTTTTAGACTCTGTGAAGTGAAATATAAACAGTTCTTCTCTTTCTTCTATTTTTTTATCATCTACTTCATAAGCTAACCAATAACTATCTCTAAAATCAATAGATTCATAAACTATTTCTGTATGTTTAGTACAACTACTTAATGTTAGAATCAGGATAATTAAAATGTAAAGCAATCTGTTCATAATTTTATATGTAAATTAAAATTCTATTCTTCATTAAAAATCAGTGTGCCGAGTGATGGTGATTGTTCTGTTATAGTTCTATTTCTTTTGTTGAATTTTAATTTCTGTTCACCATAGATTTCATAAGTGATGGTAACGTTTTCGTCAACTCGTTTCCATGTAAATTTGCTGCATGGAGTTTTACCGCCAGGAAAGAATTGTCCGGTATTGTTAGAATAGAAAACATATGCATCTTTAGTTTTGGGGCATCTATAAGAACCGATTAGTATGTCTAATTTTATTTCCTTTTCAGATTGAATTTTAGAGTTTTGTATAGAAACTTCTTCATTTAGCTTGTTTCCTTTTTGAGCAGCTATAGCGTTTACTGCTTCTTGTGGTTTATTAGAATTGCAGGCAGTTAAAAACAAAGCAAAGATTAAGCAAAGCACAATATTTTTCATTTTTTATAACCTATATAGTTTCTAAGAAGTTTTTTAATTGTACAAAGAAGCATGGAACTGTATGTCACGAATTAAAATGTGGTTGTTAAGGAAAAACTATGTGGAAATAATAGTTTCATTCATATATCTAAACTATCATAATTACATTATGTTTATTTGAAATTAAGTTTTACTTGTACATTAATAAAAGGACATAACGCTTCTATAATATTTAAAATGTTTTTAGTTAGAATTTTCAAAGTATAAAATATTGAATATTATCAGTTTTGATAGATTGATATAAGCAGGTGATAATCATAACTCTTCTATGAGTAAGATTACTCACAGGATTTGGTACGTATCAGCTATATATCAATCTATTATTTGTAAATTCAATAGTTTTGCCGGACTTGTATATTTAGTTTATGATATATTATTTCTGCCGCAGGATGTCAGCCATCAGGTAAACCTGGCTTTCCGACAGGCCTTGTGCCGTCAGTGCATCCTTGTCAGCCAAGAACTGTGAGATGAACTCCTCGTCCGATTTGCACGCCGTTTCCGCTTTCCGATAGTGGGTTAACGCCTGAGGTATGTTTCCCATAGCCAGATACACGTGACCTGAGTTCAGCCAGTCGTTGGCTTGTGGGTTTTCCAGAGCGAGCAACTTATTATACATTCGGGCGGCTTCTTCGTATTTACCGGACATGAAGTAGCACCAGCCGATGGCGCGTCGTGCCTTTTCCGGATGTGTTTCCAGGAATTCTACCTTATAGAAAACCTTAATGGCCTCCGGATAATTCTTCAGTGCCGCAAGGCATTGTCCGGTTTGCATCAGGATGTGCAGGTTGTCAGGGTCAAACTCAAGCACTTTCTGGAAGCAGAAGGCTGCCTGAGAATAATCACCCGACAGCTTGTGGCATTGTGCCAGATGCTTGAGCGTCCATAAATGGTTGGGCTTTATCGTATCTGCCTGCAGGTAAGCTTTAACCGCCTTGTCATAAAGTTTGCTTTTCTGGTAGGCAAATCCTAATTTCTGCCAGGTTTCTGCGTTGGCCGGATTCTGTTGGGCCAGACTTTCATAAAGTTCGGCGGCTTCTTGCATGTATCCCTTTGAGAAGAGATAGTCTGCAATCTGACCGTGATACGTTCCTTTCAGTATCAAAGGACGGAGCAGAGGATTGTTCCAGAAATCCAGTTTCTCACGGAAAATGTCTTGCATTTCCTGTTTGAATTTCCACAGTTTATAGAAGCGGTATAGATTGTGGATGTATTGCCGTTGTATATAGTTGATTTTCTGTTCTGTCGGATTTTCGCTGATCTTAATATCATTGAATATTGAGTCTTCTCCATTTAATTTGGAGCGCATGAAGGTCTGCTGGTCGGCAGGAAGTGACTGCATGGCCAGGCAGAAAGAGTATTTGTCCGAGTCGCAGAACATTTGAGAGTTGACAACCATACCTAACAACGATTTCTCATCGAATGCTTTGTCTTTATAAATCTGGTACAAGTCGGGCACTTTCATGCTGAACAGGTAAAACCAGTGGGCTGCTTCCTGAAAGAACGGGAAGGTCTTGAGTTGTGAAAAGGCAGTCATGTAGGTGTCGGCCCCTTCCAGTTGCAACTCTCCCAGTTCACGGATGTGGCTGTTTATCTGTTCCAGGTCTTTCTGCCATTCCGGGTTGAGATCTTCTATGTCTTCTATTTCGATGACTTTTGATTCCGGATTTCTGAGATTGGGATTGCGCATCATTTGAGGAATAATTTCTTCCTTCATTTTCTTGTCTATCTTCTCTGTTTCGCGTGAAAGGAGGAAGATGATTTGTATGTCGTGCAATTGTTTCAAGGCAGCAGGGTCATCTTCCATCAGTTTCAATGCAGAGACCAATTCCGGATACAGGTTTATCCGGTCAGCCTGGAAGTAAGCTGCAAGGGCAATCCCCGTCAATGCCCGTTGGGTCACGGTCGGTTCCTTGGTTTGCTGATAAGCTATGAGTAACAGCAGGAATTTCCGGCTGTCAAAAAGCTGGAGCAGGTTGAGGGTGACGGCACTTATCATCACAGCTTTGTCGTTGGCAGCCATGGATGGTGAGAACAGAAGTTCACGTGCTTCCTGGTAGTCTTCTTCACTCCATTGTGTAGAGACCCATATCTTGTTGAACAGCTCATCGATGGTGTGCTCATGCAACGTATAACTGTGTATTCTCTGCACTTCTTCTTTGTTGACTTGCGACATGTCGAATGTGCGTTTAGCTGCTTCCAGCATGAAATCGAGTTCCTTGAATGAGTGTGGAGGGGTTTGGGCGAACTTGCGGAATGTGTCGGCAAAATAGCCATACGCCTTATCCCATTCTTTCAGGAAATACGTCTTGTCTGCCAGTTCATATCCCTTGCAAAGCAACTGATTGTAAATCGCTTCGCGCTGCGGGTCTTGTGTGCCCATTGCCATATATTGAAGCATGTACTCATAAGTCGTTTGTTGGGTTTCAATCTGCGACTTTAATTCCCAGTTGTTAAGTGTGGCTGCAGCTTCCTTAATTTGGGTGAATGCTTCTTTCAATCTTTTCTCGTTTAACAGTTGAATGATTTCCTTATGCATGATGTCGTTTCAGAAGTCTTAAAAATACAATCAGAAAAATACCTTATTAAAAAACTTTTTCTTGTAGGCAAAAGTAATAATTATTTCTTACTTTTTATCCGTCGTATGTCTGCAAATGAAAAAAATATAGCCAAAAATGTTTCTGTTTCTTTCTCATTTTTAGAGTCTTAATGTTGGTTGGAGATTTTTTTTAAAAAAAATGGTTTTTCGAATAGGGGTTTTACCAAAGATGTGCGTTATGAAGACAAAATCACCCGGCCAGGTGAAACAACAGAGAAATTAAACGTAAGACTTTTTTTAAAACTAAAAAACTAGACTTTATGAAAATTCAATTGATTGCTTTATCTTTGTGTGTGTTAGCAAGTACAAATCTGGTAAAAGGACAGGGTTTTACTCCTTCTGAAAATAAACACGAAATACGTTTGTCTGTCAGTGACGGACTGACACAAGGATCGGTAGATATATTGGGAATGGGATTGGCAGATGCCGTGACAGGGAGCAAGCGTACGGATGAAAACTACAGTTTGGTGTATGGATTTGGTTACCGCTATTCGTTAGGCCGTTTCAAGGTAGGAACAGATTTGGGTTTTTCTTCTTCCAACAGTAAACTGGCATTAGCTGGTGAACAGGCTCCTTCATTGAAAGAGAGTAATGTGAATTTCATGATTCTTCCGGCCGCAGAATTTGTATATTATAAAAGAGGCTTGTTTGAATTGTATGGAACGGCTGCTGCCGGTGTTAACCTGAGTCGTCACAAAGAAACTGCTTTGACGGATGCCGGAAAGAAGGCTGCAAAGAAAGCAGATTTGAGCACTTCGTTCGCTTATCAGGTAAATCCGATTGCTTTGAGGGTAGGAAATGACCGGATTGGCGGTTTTGTAGAAGCCGGATTAGGAAATAAAGGCTTTTTGACAGCTGGTGTAAGTTTGAAATTCTGATTATTCGTATTGACGGAATCATGATAATGAGAGCCGATAGAAAGGACATATTCAAATCCCGGTTTCAGGAACATTATTCAAGGCTGTGCCGTATAGCCTATGGATATGTTTCTGACCAGGACGACGCGGAAGATATTGTGCAGGAACTGTTTATCAGCGTATGGAACAAACGACTGGATGACATGCCTGAGAAGGAGTTTGCTGCCTATATGACTACTTCCGTGAGGAACAGTTGCGTATCCTTTCTGCGGAAGCGTAAGGAAGATATGGTGTCGATAGATGATCATCCGGCTTCTGCAAGTTGTATGCCGGATGAAACTCCTGAAGAAGGTAAGACGCTTCAGGATATATTGGACTCGGCATTGGAGACTCTTCCTCCCAGATGCAAGGATGTTTTTTTACTGGCCAAGCTTCAGGGGTTGAAATATCGTGAAATAGCTGAGAAGTTGGAGGTGTCAGAGAAAACAGTAGAAAACCAGATGACAAAGGCTATCAAGCTGCTTCGTGCGTATGTGGCAGCTCATGGCGCGCTGTTGGTAACGGTGGCTGCCATTATTTTGTCCATTATTATAAATTGTGAATAAGACCATGAATAACAAGGAAGATATAGACCAACTGCTGGCCCGTTATTTTGCGGGTGAACCGCTAAGTCTTGTTCAGCAAAAGGAACTGGACACATGGATTGCGGCTCATCGACAGGAGTTTGAACAGATTCACAAGCTGATGCAGGCTCCGGTAAGGACTGCGGAAGAAATTCATTTTGATGCGGATAAAGCCTGGGCCAAAATTGAGCCGCATCTGGAAAATCGGACACGGGCAATGACATTCGAACGGAAGATGACCTTTTTCCTTTCCGTGGCAGCTTCGTTATTGGTGTTGCTGGGCATCGGTGCCTTTTATCTGTTCCGTGCACCGGCAGAAGAGGGTTTGTATTATGCCAATGCGGATAGAACAGTAAAGCAGATAGTTTTGCCCGACAGCTCAGAGGTGATTTTATATCCAGAAGCTACATTGTCTTATTATTTTTCGGATAAAGAAGAAGGAAGAATGACCACATTGAAAGGAAAGGCTTTCTTTCAGGTGAAAAAGATGCATGGAATTCCTTTTAGGGTGAAAACTGACTTTCTGGATGTAGAAGTACTTGGAACTTCGTTTCTGGTAGACGTGGCACAGAAAGAAAAAGCCGGAGTGTTTGTTAAAACCGGAAAGGTGCGCGTGGAATCCGCTGAACATGAAGTGGTGATTCAAGCCAATGAAAAGGCGGAACTGAAAGGGGGCGTCTTGAAAGCAGATACGATTCTTCGTCCGCAGGATGTATTCGGTGTGGACGATTCGGTACTGATTTTTGAGCAGGCACCCATTACGGAAGTGGTGAAGGTGATTCGGGAAAAGACAGGTATACAGATTGATTTGGCCGAAGGGTTGGAGAAAAATCTGATTACGACCCGGATAAACAGCAATGAGCCGGACATAGCCGGAGAACTGGCTTTTCTTTGTGGGTGTAAATGCGAGACATTGGTGAAAGGAAAACATTACAGGTTATATGAAAAGTAAATGGCTGCTTCTCTTGCTGTGGATGTGCGTGATAGCACGACCGGAAGCATGGGGGCAGGAAGTCAAATCAGCGAATACGGTAGCGGAAGAGTGGATACAAGTGAACTCCTCTTCCGCTACCGTATTGCAGTGGTTTGAATGGATTGAAAAAAGTACGGGAATCGTGCTTTCATATAATCCTGCACAGATGGAGTTAGGTGAGGTGTGCCGGATAGAGCCGGGAGGGAGAATGACGGTAGAAGAACTTTTGCATCGCATCCTCTCCGGTTATCAGGTGAAAATTGCTTTCATACCTCCTCGCAAACTGGTGGTTCATGCACGGAAGATTGAAAGTTATGATGTCAGCGGTACGGTGTCCGAAGTGGACAGCGAAGAACGCTTGTATGGGGCGGTCGTGACACTAGAGGATAAGGATGGAAAGCAATGGAATACCATTTCGAATGGAAAAGGGATTTTCCGCCTGCATGTACCCGAAGGAACATACACAGTGAAAACTTCTTACATGGGCTACACTCCGCAGGTGCAGTCAGTCCGGGTGACGAGAGACTGTTTTATCCGTACCCGTATGAAACCATTGTTGTTTGAGATAGAAGAAATTACCGTGGAGTCGGGTAAACGGGAAAATGAACTGGGAGAACTGACTCCGTCTAATTTGCTGGCTTTTAGTGGGGGAGACCTGTTCTCGCAGATATGGATTCTGCCGGGGGTGACTTCTTCTTTGGCCGGACAGAATTTTATGGTCGACGGGGGCGGATACGATGAGAACTTGCTGTTGCTGGATGGCGTACCCGTGTTTCATCCTGGACATTTCAGTTCGCTTTTGCCCGTGTTCAACGGGGATGCCGTGAAGAATATGGTCTTTCATAAAGGTTTCTTTCCGACTCCTTTGGAGGGACGGATTTCGTCGGTTACGGAAGTTAATCTGAAAGAGGGAAATAAGAAAGAGCATGTGCGTACCTTGACGTTGGACATGCCGGCTGCATCCGTCATGCTTGAGGGACCGATTATCAAGAATAAACTGTCGTACATGGTCGGGGCACGCAGAAGCTGGCTTGATTTTTTCGATAGTCTTTTGTCGGAAGAAAATCGCTTGAATCATTCTACTTATGATTATAATGCTAAATTATCGTACAATTTGTCTCCTGTTACCACAATGAATTTTCTGGCCTACGGTGCCCGTGATGATTATCATTTACCCATCGAGGAAAACGGTGAAAATGTGTCAGTACTGCGTTGGGACAATCAGGCCTATCAGCTCTCGTTTGCCACACAGAAGGGTAGATTGGGAAATTCGACAGCGGTATTTTATTCTGCCCATACTAACCGCGCTTATATGGGAGAGATAAAAGAGGATACGGACGGATATGTACATAGCGGTATCAAGTCGCTCAACGTGACGACGGACTTTAGCTATTCGCTGGAGAACCTCTATCATGCACGTTGGGGAGTGAAATATGCGTATGAAGTCTACGATTTGGTTTCGCAAGGTGAGGAGATGCGGGTACGGCATGAGCCGGTGAATCAGGTATCGGTTTATTATGACAACCTGTTGCGTATATCTCCGGAGTTCTCTGTGCAGGTGGGGGTACATGGGGTGGCCTATTGCCCACAGCATCATCGGTCGTATTATAGTATTCAGCCACGTCTGTCGGTGAAATATTTCCCCTCGGAGAGAAATCTGCTTTATCTGAACTTTTCGAAGATGGAGCAGTTTTATCATTTCCTTCGTTTCGACAGCTTTTCTTTGCCTACGGACTTCAGAATGCCCAGCATTGACGGTTTCAAGCCTCGCTCTTCCGAGCATTATGAGATGGGATGGAAGCATTTTATGAATTCAGGACAGTGTGAAGTTTCTGTGTACTATAAAACGAGGCGGAATGTGCTGGCCTTGCGTCCGGACACATGGGTTGAAGATGAGGGATGGCAGAAATACTTGATGGTAGGTAATGGAGACAGTTATGGGGTGAAAGGATATTTATATCAGCGCTGGAAGCGTTGGAGTCTGCAACTGTCGTATGCTTACTCCCGAAGCCGGGAGTGGTTTGGCGAGTTGCCGGAAAAAGGGAAGGTGCCCTCTTTGTACGATGTACCTCATCAGTTGGGGGGAGCCTTGTCATATCAGTTGACGACTCATTCTTCTTTCTCTGTAGGAGGTATGCTGCGTTCCGGAAAAGTCCGGTTCTTGAATGAAGATTATGAGCCTTTGTCGGTAGAAGAATTTCGTGAAAAGCGTGAGCCGCTGAATTATCGGGTGGATGTGGGCTATTCTTACCGGAAATCATTCGGCGATAAATTGCTCTTGCTTCGTTTGGGTGTATATAATGTAGTGGGAAATCCTTCCGAAGAAGATATTTTGAGTTTTTATTCCGTGCACTGGAGTGGCAACTGTTTGCCGTACGGAAGTCTCAGCTTTAAATTTTAAGGAAGAGTTGCCGTTGTATTCTTTGTTTTTTGTGCGCATATTCAAACGAGATTGATTATTTTTGCAGCATCTATTGATGAGACAATGAGTATAAAAGAGCTTCAAGAGGTATATGCCAAGCATCCTAATGTGGCAGGCTTGGCTTCTTTACGTAAAAATAAGGATATAAAGACTGTTTATTTGGAAGGTATGCACAGTTCGTGTGCTTCCTTGTATGCTTCGGTATCGGTCAAGACGATGCCGGGAATTCATGTGTTTATACTGAACGATTTGGAGGAAGCTGGGTATTTTTACCATGACCTGGTGCAGGTGAACGGAGAGACTGATGTCCTGTTTTTTCCGTCTTCTTACCGTCGTGCCATCAAATACGGACAGAAAGATGCAGCCAATGAAATTCTTCGCACGGAAGTGCTGAGCAGACTGGAGCAGAAGAAGCCGGTCACGGTAGTCACTTATCCGGAAGCTTTGGCAGAGAAAGTAGTTTCTCGGAAACGACTCTCGGATGCGATGCTGACCTTGAAAGTGGGACAGCAGGAAGATACGGTCAAATTGATGGAGACGCTTTCCAAGTATGGGTTTGAGCATGTGGACTATGTCTATGAGCCTGGACAGTTTGCTTTGCGCGGCAGCATTCTTGACGTGTATTCTTTTGCATCGGAATATCCTTACCGCATTGACTTTTTCGGAGATGAAATTGATAGTTTGCGTACGTTTGAAGTAGAAACTCAGTTGTCGAAAGAAAAGAAAGATTCTATCTGTATTGTACCTGAACTTTCAGGAACGGAAGGAGCGGATATCTGTTTTCTGGATTTCGTGGATAAAGGCGCTACACTTTGGGTAAAAGACTTGCTCTGGGTGCGCGAACGTATTCAGGCCGTACACGATGAGGCGGTTTCTCCTCAGGCACTGAAAGCGTATGAAGGCGAGCAGACGGAACTGATGAATTTGTCCAGGAAACTGATTGACGGAGCTGAATTCACGGTGCGTGCCCTTGAATTCTTCCGGGTAGATTTCGGGCATAAGGCCCTAGGAACTCCGCAGGCACGCTTGTCGTTCGAGACCTCCGTACAACCCATTTTCCACAAGAATTTTGATTTGGTTGCAAGTTCTTTCACCGATTTCCTGCAACGGAAATATCGTCTGTATATCTGCTCGGACAGCATGAAGCAGACGGAACGTTTGAAAGATATTTTTAAGGAAAGAGGCGATGACATTACCTTTGAACCGGTAGACCGTACGTTGCATGAAGGGTTTGTGGACCATGCGTTGCGGGTTTGTGTGTTTACGGATCATCAGATTTTTGACCGATTCCATAAATACAACCTTCGCAGTGACAAGGCACGTAGTGGAAAAGTGGCATTGTCGCTCAAGGAACTGAACATGTTTGAACCGGGCGATTATGTGGTACATATTGACCACGGTATCGGGCGCTTTGCAGGCTTGGTGCGTATTCCGAACGGAAATACTACGCAGGAGGTCATCAAACTGGTGTATCAGAATGAGGATGTGGTGTTTGTATCCATTCATTCATTACATAAAATTTCCAAATACAAAGGAAAAGAAGGAGAACAGCCCCGTATCAGTAAGTTGGGCACAGGAGCATGGGAAAAAATCAAGGAACGGACGAAGACGAAAATTAAGGATATTGCCCGTGATTTGATTAAACTTTATTCTCAGCGTAAACAAGAGAAAGGGTTTAAATATAGCCCGGACAGCTTTTTACAGCACGAACTGGAGGCCAGTTTCTTGTATGAAGATACTCCGGACCAGTTGAAGGCTACTCAGGAAGTAAAGGCGGATATGGAGAGTGATAAGCCGATGGACCGTCTTGTCTGTGGTGACGTGGGTTTTGGTAAGACGGAGGTCGCTATCCGTGCCGCATTTAAGGCAGTGACCGACAACAAGCAGGTAGCGGTGCTGGTGCCGACTACGGTACTGGCTTACCAGCACTTCCAGACTTTCAAGAAACGTCTGGAGGATATGCCTTGTAAGGTGGAATACCTGAGCCGGGCACGTACGGCAAAGGATACAAGCCGTATTCTGAAAGAGTTGGCCGACGGAAAAATCAATATCCTTATCGGTACGCATAAGATTATTGGCAAAAGTGTCAAATTCAAGGATTTGGGTCTGCTTATCATTGACGAGGAGCAGAAGTTCGGTGTAAGCGTGAAGGAAAAGCTTCGCCAGTTGAAGGTCAATGTAGATACGCTGACATTGACGGCGACTCCTATTCCGCGTACCCTTCAGTTCTCTTTGATGGGGGCCAGAGACTTGTCTGTCATCCAGACGCCTCCTCCCAACCGTTACCCTATTCAGACAGAAGTGCATACATTCAATGAAGAAATTATATCCGAAGCCATCAATTTTGAAATGAGCCGCAACGGGCAGGTTTTCTTTGTGAACAACCGCATTCAGAATCTGGTGGAGCTGAAGGCGATGATTCTGCGGAATATACCGGATTGTCGGGTATGTATCGGGCATGGACAGATGCAGCCGGAAGAACTGGAGAAGATTATCTTCGACTTTGTCAATTATGATTATGATGTATTGTTGGCCACGACGATTATTGAGAGTGGAATTGACATCCCTAATGCCAACACCATCATTATCAATCAGGCGCAGAATTTTGGATTGAGCGACTTGCACCAGATGCGCGGACGAGTGGGACGAGGCAATAAGAAAGCATTCTGCTATTTGCTGGCACCACCTTTGTCATCGCTTACACCGGAAGCCAGACGCCGTTTGCAGGCCATTGAGAATTTCAGTGATTTGGGCAGTGGCATTCACATTGCCATGCAGGATTTGGATATCCGTGGAGCTGGAAATATGTTGGGTGCAGAACAGAGTGGTTTTATTGCAGACTTGGGATATGAAACTTATCAGAAGATTCTGAATGAAGCGGTTACTGAACTGAAGAATGAGGAATTTGCCGATTTGTATGCTGAGGAAATCAAAGCGGGTGAAGAAAAAATCAGCGGAGAGGAGTTTGTGGATGAATGTACGGTGGAAAGTGACTTGGAGTTGCTCTTCCCGAATGAGTACATTCCAAGCAGTAGTGAGCGAATGTTGCTGTATCGTGAACTGGATAAACTTGAACTGGATAAGGATGTGGAAACCTTTAAGGCCAAGCTGGTTGACCGCTTCGGGAAAATACCGCCAGAAGGGGAAGAGTTGTTGCGTATTGTTCCGTTGAGACGTCTGGCCAAGCGTTTGGGCGTAGAAAAAGTGGTATTGAAGGCAGAACGGATGACGCTCTATTTCGTCAGCAACTTGGACAGTCCGTATTATCAGAGTGTGGCTTTTGGCAAGTTTATTGAATATATGGCCAAGAATCCTCGTTATTGCAATTTGAGAGAGCAGAACGGGCGTCGCAGCATGGTAGTATCGAAAGTGACAGATGTGAAGAGTGCAGTAAGCATCTTGCAGGAAATTGTCAGCATCGAAGCAAAGTAGCCGGTTTCTCAAAGCAGTGACAAGGGGATTTCATTTCTGTTTCATGGGAAGTGTTTTCATGATTTTCCAAGCTACATAAGAGGGAATTAAGTGGAGTAATGGTGTAACTTCGCGCCTAAAATTTGGAAAATATATGAAGAAAAGAGGATGGATTGTGCTGTTCCTGGCTTTTCCTTTGTGGATGCAGGGACAAAGTGCACGTGAGGAGATTGGAAAGAATCTGGCATTGGCTGCAGGAAAATATTATGCTTATCAGGCTCCGGAGGAGAAGTTGACTCCGGCTCCTGCAGGGTATGAACCTTTTTATATATCCATGTTTGCCCGGCATGGTTCCCGGTATCTTACAAAAGAGAAGAAGTATGCAGCGCCGTTGTCACTCCTTCTTGAAGCAGACGAGGAGGGAGTGTTGACTCCTGATGGAAAGCGTGTGCTGAAGGTGGTGGCTTCTCTGGCCCAGGAGGCAGAAGGGCGTTATGGAGAATTGACTCCGAAGGGAGCGCAGCAGCATCGGGAATTGATAGACCGGATGTTTCACCGTTACCCGGAGGTGTTCAGTGACGGTACGCATGTGGATGCACGCTCCACATACAAGACCCGTGCTTTTCTTTCCATGGCTGCCGGATGTGTGGAATTGAAAGGTTTGAATCCTAAACTGAATGTTACGACACAGACCAGTGAGGCGGATGCTTATTATATAAAGTATAAGAATCCCTTGTATGAAGCACAGCATTTGGAGAATGTGGATTCCGTGTATCGTGCTGCCGACAGTGTGTATGTACATCCGGAACGATTGATGAAACAGATGTTCCGTGACTCTGTTTACGTGGAAAAACATGTGGATGCCGTGAAACTGATGATGGATTTGTTCGAACTTCATGGCATCAGTCAAAGTAGTTACAACCAACCGGATCTTTCTTTTTTATTTACTCCCGAAGAACAGTATGATTTGTGGCAGCGGAATAATTTTGAATGGTATTACGAAAAAGGGCCTTCTCCATTGAGCGATACGTGCATGTATAAGCTGGAACGAAATCTGCTGAATAATTTTATAGAAACAGCTGATACGGTAATTGCTTCCCGGAAAAATGCGGTGACATTACGTTACGGGCATGACACGAACCTGGCTCCATTGGCCACGCTGATGGGAATGAATGCACTGCAAAAGGAAACTGCCGATTGGAATAAGATAGCAGATACATATCGCACTTATCGCCTGATTCCGATGTGTGGCAATGTCCAGCTTATTTTCTATCGAAAACAAGGCAATCAGGATATTTTGGTGAAATTACTGCTGAATGAACGTGAAGTCACACTTCCCTTGCGGACGGATGTCTCACCTTATTATCATTGGAACGATGTAAGGGAATACTGGAGGCGGGTTGTAAAAGGAATTTCCCTTCCAGAAAGTAAAGATAAATAATCGCATTTGTAATATGTTTGTAAAAAGAGGTATTTGCGGGCTGGGCCTGGAAGTACCTCTTTTTTATTGTAAAGGATATTGCGTGTAAATGTAACACAATAGAAATCTCTATGCAATACCTATGAAAATCACACGGGATATTTTTGCAGCAAATAAGGAAAACAAATGAAATCTAAGATTGTATTGGTGTTATTATCACTGGTATCGACAGGATTGCAAGCTGGTGTGGTGAAAGGTAAAATTAAGGATGCACAAACTGGAGAGGAGATTATAGGTGCATCGGTGATTGTAAAGGAAGACCCAGGAAAAGGAACGGTGACCGGATTGGACGGAAGTTTTAATCTGTCGGTGAACAGAGACAAATATACACTGGTCTGTTCTTATGTGGGCTATAAAAAATATGAAGTTAGCGTAGCAGCAGATAAGAAAGAAATTGTAATTCCTTTGAAGAGTGACGACGTTGCTCTGGATGAAGTGGTGGTGGTAGCTTCTAATCCGGGAAGAACTGAAGCAGGTGCAAGAGGCATCGAACGTCAGGCAATGAACGTGGTGAATGTGATGAGTGCGAAGGCGATAGAACTTTCTCCAGATATTACGGTAGCCAACGTGATTCAGCGAATGTCAGGTGTAACAATTGAACGTAACAGTAGCGGTGAAGGACAGTATGCCATTCTTCGCGGTATGGATAAGCGTTACAACTATACATTAGTAAATGGAGTGAAAATTCCGAGTCCGGATAACAAAAATCGTTTTGTGCCGCTGGATATTTTCCCGTCAGAAATGTTGGACCGTTTGGAAGTAACCAAATCTTTGACCGCCAATATGGAAGGTGACGGAATCGGAGGAGCGGTCAATTTGATTATGAAGGATGCGCCTTCTGAACGTCAGTTTACGGTGAATCTGTCAACCGGTTACAATGCAATGTATTTTGACCGTGATTTTCAGTCGTTCAATCACGGAGCGATTGTGAAGAAATCTCCTTATGAGCAGATGGGAATGCCGGAAGACAGCCGAGTAACAATGGATAACTTTACGACAGATAATCTGCGGATGAAATGGAACAAACCGTTGCCCGATTTGACTGCCGGATTATCTTACGGTGACCGCTTCTTTAACAATAAATTGGGTGTGATGCTGGCAGGTAGTTATCTGAATACGTATCGAGGAAAAGAAAGTCAGTTGTATTATCAGCCGGGAACAACCCACAATGGTATCGAATACCGAAATTATTCTTCTCAACAGACTCGTATCGGGGCTCATGCCAAACTGGATTATCATATCAATGCCAATCATAAACTGACCTGGTATAATGGATATATGGATATGAGAGAAGCAGAAGTACGTGACGGACATGACGACAAAGAAGGAGCCGTACGTATGAAGTGGAATCATCAGTATATTATCAATTCTACACTGAAAGGTGAACATGCCTTTCTGGAAGGTGGTGCACTTCGTTTGAATTGGTCGGCTGTACTTTCAAAGGCATACAGTGAAACACCGGATAATGCGGAAATCTTCTTATTGGGTAACCATGTACAGACTTCTGGAGCAGCCATCCGTCGTTGGGAGCATAACTCCGATAAAGACAAGGCCGGATACCTTGATTTGATGTATAAGTTGAAACTGGATGGAGGTTCTGTATTCGACTTCTCGGTAGGAGGTATGTACCGCGATAAGAAACGTGACAGCTTCTTCAATGAATATACCTTTAACTCTGCTACGGGAGTGAAAGATCCCCAGTATCAGGGAGAGGACTGGAATAACTACGATGAAATCTTGTTTACTCCGCTTAAGTACGGTAACATCAGTGATCCGTTAAACTATGATGCCACTGAAAAGATTGGTGCAGGATATGGAATGGTGAAATACACATACCGGAAATGGGAATTTATTGCAGGCGTTCGTGTGGAACATACCAATCAAGGCTATACATTGAAGTTCCCTACAGAGAATACAGATCCTGAAGGAAACCAGAAATATACGGATGTATTGCCGAGTTTCCATGCAAAATACGGAGTACATAAAAACGCGAACCTGCGTTTCTCGTATGCTCGTTCCATCAACCGTCCCAGCTTCTTTGAAATTGTTCCTTACAGCATTATCAATGAAGATTATAAGGAAAAAGGAAATCCGGATTTGAAACATACGGTAGCCGATAACCTTGATTTGCGTTATGAATTCTTCCCGAAATCATCTGAGCAGTTCATGGTAGGTATGTTCTACAAGAGACTGAAGAATCCGATTGAATACGGATTGCTGAACGAAGGACAGGATACCTATTATAAACCGATGAATTTTGGTAATGCTACCAACTTAGGAGTAGAAGTGGATGTAATGAAATATTTTAACTGGTTTGGAATAAAAGCTAATTATACCTACACGCATTCTTCCATTACGACCGAAAAGCGAATCATGGATGGAAATGATGTGAAGACCTGCACTCAGACCCGTCCGTTGTTTGGTCAGGCTGCCCATGTAGCAAATCTGTCACTGCTGTTCAAAAGTACCAAATATGGCTGGGAAGGACAGATTGCCGGAAGTTATACCGGAAAGCGTTTGAGTGATATTTCTAACTGGTATGATGACGATATTTGGGAAGATGGCTATATGCAGTTGGATGCTTCTGTAGAGAAAAGCTTTAAGAATGGTATCAGTCTTTTTGCTAAGGCATCTAACTTGCTGGATACTCCTTTGCTTCGCTTTATTCAGAATGGCCCTCGTACGGAGAATGTCAACTCTGAACGTAACAATGGCAATGTGATAGAGCGAAAGGAATGGCACGGACAGTCATTTATGCTGGGAATCAGATACAAACTATAATAAAGAGATAAAGAACTATATTGACTAACATTTCTAAATTATTACAAAATGAAACTGAAAAATTATTTGTTGGCCGGCACGGCTCTGGTAGCATTGTCTTTTATGGCAGCTTGTACAGAAGAAGACCCGATTGCAAACGGGGATGGAACTGAGACTCCCGGAAACAATGACGATGGAAATAACGATGAAAATGCCGATGGTGGAAATGGAGAGACAACTGACAACATCATTGTCTGGCCTGCAGATACGATAGTAAATCTGACCAACCATTACACAGTGCCCGAAGGTAAAAGCCTTGTAATCAAGGAAGGTGTGAAAATCATTGTAAGTACAGCAGGAGTAGGAGCCAATCATGTTCCGGTAGAATTTACCGTAAATGGAAACTTGTATTGTGAAGGTACTGCCGAAAAGCCTATCTTGTTCTCTGTTCCAGAAGATGAACGTACAAAAGAAAATATTTTTGCAGGTCTCTGGGGAGGTATTGTGGCTTCATCCACTTGTGAAGAAATGCTGATTGACCATACAATCATTGAATACACAGGAGGTCAGGTTGTGGAAGGTTCTCCTGCTGCTGCATCTGAAGTGTATACTGCTGGAGACGATGCCTATCCGCAGATTACCACCAATAACATCAATGGACATTATGTCATTACCAACTCTGTATTGCGCAACGGTTGGTCAGATGGTATTTATTTGATGGGTGGAAATGCCATCATCGCTAACAATGTGTTTGCTGCAAACGGATATGATGGCGCAGAAGCTGTGAACGTAAAAGCAGGATGTGTGGTCGATGTAGCTGGAAACGTCATGTTCAGCCCGAACACTAACGGTTTGAAACTCTCCAGCTCAGGTCAGAGTGATACACGTGCTTTGGCAAAAATCCAGGCATACAACAATACCATTATCAATGCAGGATGGCGTCGTGACGGTGAAAAAGGCGGTGGCGTGTATGTAGAAAAGAATGCCTTGGCCAATGTGTTCAATAACCTGATGGTGAACTGTAAGTTCAGAGCGATGACTCCTAGCTTCGACATTCCAAATGATCCGGAAGAAGGATACAATGATAAGTCAGTTATTGACTATAACTACTATGCTTCAGGTACACAGAAAAGTGACGTAGTGTTTGCAGATGAGTCTGGTGTGGCTTACTCTTGGGAAGGATATGCTTATGCGCATGAAGATTATAATGAAGGAGTGGTAGATGCACACAGTGTAATTACAAAGACACAGGAGGCATGTGCTACTAATGATCCGAAATTCGTAAACTATCCGATTAATGAAGTAGGTTTGACCGATTATGTATATCAGGACGCGTGGGATTTCCATGTACAGGCTGGCTCACCGGTACTGACTGGTGCTTACAATGGTAATGATGCTACTATGCAACCTTATTTCGGTACATCAGGTTTGACAGTAAACGGAAAAACTTATACCTCTCCGAAAGTGGAAGCTCGCTTCGGAGCATACGGTACAAAATAATAAAATCCTTTTCTAGGTTTTGTTAAGGCAGTTGTGAAACTGCATTTTTCCTTAGACGAATAAGTCCGGACATTCTTGTTTCGGACTTATTTTTTGAAAACTTTCAGCAGAGGAGTTTTCCTGATTTTATTCAGAATTGGGATTTACCTTTGCAACAACAAACAAATAATTGATAAAACTAAAATGATTATGATTTCATTAAAAAGAATTTTCTGTACATGTTGTCTGCTTTTATCGGTATGGGCAGTTTTTGCACAAGGTCCTTCAGAATGGAAGGCATTAGAGAAACCCTTGAATTTTTATCTGGCAAATGATTTGGGCCGTAATGGATATTACGACCAGAAACCTATCGCCGAATTGATGGGTCAGATGGCAGAGAATGTAGATATTGAAGCAGTGGTAGCAGCCGGCGATGTGCATCACTTTGAAGGCGTACGCAGTGTAAACGATCCGTTGTGGATGACCAACTACGAACTGGTGTACAGCCATCCGGAACTGATGATTCCATGGTATCCTATATTGGGTAATCATGAATATCGTGGTAATACGCAGGCTGTATTGGATTATAGTCAGGTGAGTGCCCGTTGGGAGATGCCGGCACGTTATTACACAAAGGTGCTGGAGAACGATGATATTACGGTGCGCCTGGTAATGATTGACACAGCCCCTCTGTTGGATAAATACCGTAAGGATACGGAAAAGTATCCGGATGCATGCAAGCAAGATATGGACAAGCAGTTGGCATGGTTGGATTCTGTACTGACATCTGCCAAAGAAGATTGGGTGCTGGTTGTGGGTCACCATCCTATTTATGCGGATACAGACAAGAATGATTCGGAACGCCTGGATATGGAAAAACGGGTAGACAGTATTTTGCGCAAGCATAACAATGTAAATATGTATTTGTGCGGACATATCCATAACTTCCAGCATATACGCAAAGCAGGAAGCAAGATAGATTATGTAGTGAACACTTCCGCATCTTTGAGCCGCAAGGTGAAAGCTGTAGAAGGCACTGTGTTCTGTAGCGGAGAAACAGGTTTCTCTTTGATTTCTGCCGATAAGAAAGAATTGTGCCTGTATATGATTAATAAGGAAGGCAAAGTGTTGCATACAGTAAGACAGACCCGTTAATGTGGCTTTCTGCCTGTTTCCATTATTTTGCAAACTCGACTTTGCGTTATTGTTTTAAAATAGATAATCCTCTCCTCATTTTTAGGTATTTTTGAGGGAAAGAGTAGCAATTTGGCAAAAAAAGAGACATTCGTTGGAACGGTGTCTCTTTTTTTGCTATTTTTGCACAGTTTTTGGGGCATTTGTGCCGAATCGACTATGAGGGGCATGCAGATGCTCAGTTTATTGGACTATATGAGAATAGTCCGGCATCAAAAGAAATCATTATTAAAACATAAAGCATGATACACAAAGTATTAATCGCTAACCGTGGTGAAATTGCTGTGCGCGTGATGCGTTCTTGCCGTGAAATGGGTATCCGTACCGTAGCAGTTTTTTCCGAAGCCGACAGAACGGCTCGCCACGTACTTTATGCAGATGAGGCTTGCCTGATAGGTCCGGCAGCATCTCGCGAAAGTTATCTGAACATAGATAAAATTATCATGGCTGCAAAACGTCATGGAGTAGATGCTATTCATCCGGGATATGGCTTCTTGTCTGAAAATTCAGAATTTGCACGCCGTTGCCGTCAGGAAGGTATCATTTTTATTGGTCCGGATCCTGAAACGATGGATGCGATGGGTGACAAGATTTCTGCCCGTAAACACATGATTGCAGCTGGAGTGCCGGTCGTTCCGGGTACAGAACAGCCGTTGCAGAGTGTAGAAGAGGCTAAGGAAATCTGTAACAAAATCGGTTATCCGGTCATGCTGAAAGCTTCTATGGGAGGCGGTGGTAAAGGTATGCGTCTGATTCATAGCGAAGATGAAGTAGAAGAAGCATACAATACAGCCCGTTCTGAATCTATGTCTTCTTTTGGTGACGATACCGTTTATCTGGAAAAATTTGTGGAAGAACCGCATCATATCGAATTCCAGATTTTAGGAGATAATTTCGGAAATGCCGTACACCTGTTCGAGCGCGAATGTTCTATCCAACGTCGTAACCAGAAAATCGTAGAAGAAACTCCTTCTCCTTTCGTAACTCCTGAATTGCGTCAGAAAATGGGTGAGGCAGCTGTGGCTGCGGCTAAGGCTGTACACTATAAAGGAGCCGGTACGATTGAATTCCTGGTCGACAAACACCGCAATTTCTACTTCCTGGAAATGAATACCCGTTTGCAGGTAGAACATCCTATTACAGAAGAAGTGGTAGGTGTAGACCTGGTAAAAGAACAGCTTCGTGTTGCCAATAACGAGCCGTTGCACTTCAAGCAGGAAGATTTGAAACAGCGCGGACATGCCATCGAATGCCGTATCTGTGCAGAAGATTCTGAAAACAACTTCATGCCTTCACCGGGTGTTATCCGTCAGCTGATGGAGCCGAATGGTATCGGTGTGCGTATCGATAGCTATGTGTATGAAAGCTATGAAATTCCTATCTATTATGACCCGATGATTGGTAAACTGATTGTATGGGCTACTACTCGTGAATTCGCCATCGAACGTATGCGTCGCGTGTTGTATGAATACAAGATCACCGGTTTGAAGACCAATATCGGTTACCTGCGTCACATCATGAACGTGCCCGATTTTGTAGAAGGACATTACAACACGTTGTTCATTCCGAAACATCAGGACATGCTGCGTGAGTGGGCCGGACAGAAAGAAGAGGAAACTGAAAACATCGCCATGATTGCGGCTTACATTGACTACCTGATGAACCTGGAAGAAAACAAGTCAGCATCAAGCGACAACCGTCCTATCAGCCGCTGGCGTGAGTTTGGCCTGAAAAAAGGTGTGCTGAGAATCTAAGTATTTTGAATTAAAGTAGAAGATTATGGAAATACATATAGGAGACAGAGTTGCGGATGTGACATTGGTCAGCAAAGAAGGCAACAAGGTACAGTTGACCATTGACGGAGTTCCATACGATGTAGACATCGTGATGGCCGAAAATGGTAGCTGCTCCATTCTGCACGAAGGAAAGTCGTACAATGCCGAACTGATTCGTAAGGAAGGTGGAAAAAGCTATACTGTAAATGCACATTATCAGTCATACAACATTGACATCATCGATTCACAGGCTAAATACCTGCGTATGCGTAAGGGCGGTGACGAGAAACAGCAGGATAAGATTGTTTCTCCGATGCCGGGTAAGGTAGTCAAGATTCCGGTGAAAGCAGGTGACCGTCTGCAGGCTGGCGACATCGTAGTAGTGATTGAAGCTATGAAGATGCAGAGCAACTACAAGGTAAACAGCGAATGCGTAGTGAAGAAAATCCTGGTAAACGAAGGAGATTCTGTCAACAGCAATCAGGTGATAATGACTTTGGATGTAATTAAAGAAGACGAACAATGACAACAGCAGAACAATATAAGAAATTTGAGGAGCTGGATAAGCTTGCTTCTCAGGGTGGTGGCGTAGAACGCGTGGAAAGACAGCACGCCAACGGTCACATGACAGCCCGCGAACGTATCGACATGTTGCTCGATAAGGGTACGTTCAATGAAATGGACAAGTTCGTAATCCATCACTGTACAGACTTCGGAATGGATAAGAATCACATTCCGGGTGACGGTATCGTATGTGGTTACGGTAAGATTGACGGACGTCTGGTGTACGTATATGCATACGACTTCACCGTATACGGCGGTACACTGAGTGCGACAGGTGCACAGAAGATTGTGAAAGTGCAGGAACTGGCATTGAAGAACGGTGCTCCGGTGATTGCCTTGAACGACTCAGGTGGTGCACGTATCCAGGAAGGTGTAGGCAGTATCTCAGGTTACGCTTCTATCTTCTACCAGAATACCATCGCTTCAGGTGTGATTCCGCAGATTTCGGCCATCTTAGGTCCTTGTGCAGGTGGTGCCTGCTACTCTCCGGCACTGACCGACTTCATCTTCATGGTGAAAGAAAAGAGCCACATGTTCATCACTGGTCCGGACGTAGTGAAGGCCGTGACACACGAAGAAGTGGACAAGGAAGAACTGGGTGGTGCTTATACCCACAGCAGCAAGAGCGGTGTAACTCACTTCCTTTGCGATACTGAAGAAGAAACTTTGATGAGCATCCGTGAACTGTTGAGCTTCCTTCCGTCTAACAACATGGAAGATGCGCCGATGATTCCTTGCACTGACGACATCCGCCGTGCAGAAGAGTCACTGATGACAGTCATTCCGGATGACCCGAACATGCCGTACGACATCAAGAACATCATCGAACCGGTAGTCGACAACCACTACTTCTTTGAAGTGATGCCTCACTTTGCCAAGAACATCGTGGTAGGATTTGCTCGCCTGGGCGGACGTTCTGTAGGTATCGTAGCCAACCAGCCTGCTTACCTGGCCGGTGTGCTCGACATCGATGCTTCTGACAAGGCTTCTCGCTTTATCCGTTTCTGCGACTGCTTCAATATTCCTATCGTTACTTTCGAAGACGTACCGGGCTTCTTGCCGGGATGCACACAGGAACACAACGGTATCATCCGTCACGGAGCGAAGATTGTGTATGCGTACGCAGAAGCTACAGTGCCTAAGATTACCGTAATTACCCGTAAGGCTTACGGTGGTGCTTACATCGTAATGAACAGTAAGCCTATCGGTGCCGATGTAAACTTCTCTTACCCGACAGCCGAAATCGCCGTAATGGGTGCCGACGGTGCTGTAAACATCCTGTACCGCAAGGCTACTCCGGAAGAAAAAGCGAAGGCAGTAGAAGAATACAAGGAAAAATTCTCTAATCCTTATCGTGCAGCCGAACAGGGTTACATCGATGAAATCATCCTTCCGAAGGATACTCGCTATAAACTGATTCAGGCATTGGAAATGACTCAGAACAAGAGCCAGAGCAATCCGCCGAAGAAACACGGTAACATGCCGCTGTAATCAGGTAGCAATTGTATAGATAATAAATAAGAAGAAGCGAAGAATTCCGCCGGTCATACGTGAGGAGTTCTTCGCTTTCTTGTATTGTGTTCACATTAGATTCTTTTTATATGAAGGAAGCATTCATAAAACTGCATCTTTCCATTCTCATCGCCGGAGGAACGGGGATTTTCGGAAAACTGATTTCCCTGAATGAAGGTCTGCTCGTGTGGTACCGTATGATGTTCGCCTCCGTAATGTTTTTCCTGCTGCTTTCGTTTCTGAAAAAGCTGCGGAAAGTGACCTTGGGCGATGTAACCAAGATTGGCTCTGTGGGATTGCTGTTGGCCTTGCACTGGATATTTTTTTATGGAAGTATCAAAGCCTCCAATGTATCCATCGGCGTGGTTTGTCTTTCGCTGATGAGCATCTTTACCGCCATCTTTGAGCCCCTCATCAATCGTCATCGCATTTCTTTGCGGGAGATTCTGTTCAGTCTGGTGGCCGTGCTGGGCATTGTGTTGATATTCCATTTTGACACCCGCTACCGGGTGGGTATCTGCATGGGAGTCATTTCGTCGGCTTTAGCTTCTCTGTTTACCATTGTCAACAAGAAGGTAGCCGTGAACTACACCTCCAGCACCATGCTGCTTTACGAGATGCTGGGCGGTTTCTTAGGGCTCTCCTGCATCTTGCCGGCCTATTTGCATTACTTCCCGGTGCCCTCTATTCTGCCCGGCGCCCGGGATTTGATTTACCTGCTTTGCCTGGCTTCAGTGTGTACCGTGGGACTTTATATCCTCCAGATTCAGGTACTGAAAGTCATATCCGCCTTTACGGTCAACTTGAGCTATAACCTGGAGCCTATATACAGCATCATCGGCGCCATGCTGATATTTCAGGAAGCCAAGGACCTGAACTTCAGCTTCTACTTAGGACTGGGACTGATTGTCCTGTCGGTCGTACTCCAGACCCTCAATGTGTTGTCGCAGCATCATAAGTTTATTCCTTCATTGTATGTAAAATGGAAACGTTAAAGAACCGTATCGTGAAACTGCTGGATACCCTGAACGAGCGGGTGTACGGCAAAGAAGAAGTCATGGCCCTGGCGCTGCTTTCGGCTGTGGCAGGAGAGAGCATCTTCCTGCTGGGCCCTCCGGGGGTGGCCAAGAGTATGGTAGCCCGCCGGTTGAAACTGATGTTCCGTGGAGGAACGGCTTTCGAATACCTCATGTCGCGGTTCAGTACCCCCGATGAAATATTCGGTCCCGTATCCATTGCCCGGTTGAAAAACGAAGACACCTACGAACGAATGACAGAAGGCTATCTGCCCGCCGCTACCGTCGTCTTCTTGGATGAAATCTGGAAAGCCGGTCCCGCCATACAGAATGCTCTTCTGACCGTCATCAATGAAAAAATCTTCCGCAACGGACAGTTCTCGGTACGGGTTCCCATGAAAGGACTGATTGCCGCATCGAACGAACTTCCAGCTTCAGGACAAGGACTGGAAGCACTGTACGACCGCTTCCTGGTGCGTAAGCTGGTGGGCGGTATTGAAGACCTGTCCGATTTCGACCGGATGATTTCCACTGCCGACGAAAGCGAGCCGGAAATAGACGAGCATCTGGCAGTGAGCGACGAAGAATACCGCCAGTGGCAGGAACAGATGAAATCCGTCGGCCTGCACTATTCCGTGCTGGAAGTCATCCATTCCATCAAGGATAAATTAGAAGATTATAACCGCCAGTTGGAGAATGCCGATTCACCCTTCTCTGTGGCACTCTACGTGTCCGACCGTCGTTGGAAGAAAATCGTCCGTCTGCTGCGGGCCGCTGCCTTTCTGCAAGGAAACACCGAGGTACGCCTGTCCGACTGCCTGCTAATGGTACACAGCCTGTGGAACGAGACCAGCCAGATAGACTGGGTACGCGATGCCGTACTGACGGCAGTAGGCGAGAGCGTGCGTGGCTACGTACTGAACCTGTCGGGCATTGAAGCCGACTTGCAGGCCTTGAAGAAAGAACTCGACTCGGCAGGAGCCTTGCGCGAGCGGGCCGATGCCGGATTGCAGCTGGTCGATACATACTACTATCAGGTGGAACGCGTACGCCTGGCCGGACGGTTGCTCCTCTTTGCGTCCGACTATCAGCAGCTGGACGACGTCGGCAAACAGTTCTATCTGCATAAAGACAAGTACAAGACCGATTGCTATGTACTGAAGAAATACGACCCTTCCATGCGCAATAAGGTATCCCCATCGAAAGTCTATACCTTGCGCCGTGGCCGTCGTTCAGTATTTATCAACGACTATGAATACCCCTTGCTGTGCACTCCCGACTGTGCGTCGCTGCCCGCTATGGAAGTACAGGCACAAGAAGACATTCCCGCACGCTTCAGCCAGCTGGAACAACGGCTCAGCCATGCAGAAGCCCATTGCGGCGACTGGGTGAAAGAAGAAGCCGACTACTGCACAAACCATCTGTTTGTCGGGAAAAGAGAGAAAGAAGCCATGAGCCGGATACTGGGCGAACCGTCGAAAGCCCTGTTCCGCTATCGGAACGAGTTGGAGGAAATGAAACATGCATACCGGAAAGAGAACGAGGAATATCCGTCTGAAAGACCTGAAGACAGCCTATTTGGAGCAACTTCGTGAGCGAAGCCGGGCGCGGATGGAAGAATACATTCAGGAGCGCACCGTGCTGGAAAGTGAACTGGAAGAATGCATCTGGGAATATTATCGCCAGACGGCCCCTTCCTTGCAGGAATTCTATTCCCGCTACACCCCCGAATGGGAAGTCTTCTACGAGCACGAAACCCTGCCGCCGACCGATTTCCTGATATTTCTGCAACGGATGGAAACAGCCTTCCGCAAACGCTACACCCTGGCCGAACTCGATGTATCTTATTACATCGGTCGTCTGTCCCGTCTTCCCGAACGGAGTGAAGAACGGGTAGCCTTGCAGGAACTCTTCCTCGACAAGTGGCACCATCTGCTCACGGTCAAGGAATACGACTATCAGTATCAGCACCTCTTCCGCCTGTGCGAAGGATTTCAGATTCTGGATAAATCGTTCGGCCTGAAAACGGAAGGCAATCTTCGGGGCTCACGCGTGAAATGGCTGTTGCGGAACCATCCGGAACTCTACCATAAAGTAGTCCTCTACGAAAAAGCCATGGAGCAGAACCGCCAGATACGCGAGCTGGTGCGCTGCCTGGGGAAGAACGTGGGTGGACGGAAAGAATGTTTCGATTCCTTGTCTGGACTTCAGGCCGACAGTCTGATTCGTCATGCCCCCCAGAGCGATGTGGAAGGTGTGACCTTGGGCGATGACCTTAACAGTCTGTTGCCCGTGGAGTACTGTTACCTCACGGATGAGGTGCTACATCCCTTCTTCATGCAACGTTATGTGGAAAAACGCCTGCAGCAGTTTGATTCCTTTTCGCATGAAGACACTTCCAATCCCTCACCGGAAAAAAAGAAAGTCAGCTCACAGGGTCCTTATATCATTTGTGTAGATACCTCCGGCTCCATGAGAGAAGAGCGTGAACGATTGGCCAAATCGGCCGTGCTGGCCATTGCCCGTCTGACGGAGGCCACTTCGCGGAAATGTTATGTCATCAATTTTTCGGAGGATATACGAACCTTGCTGATTCGTGACCTGAAAACCGATTTCCCGATGCTGGTGGATTTCCTACAACGTCGTTTCTATGGAGGAACCGATGCGCGTCCAGCCTTTGCCGAAGCCCTGATGATGCTGCGCACCCATGGCTGGCAACGTGCCGACGTGGTGATGATTTCCGATTTCGAGATGCCACCTCCCGATGACGCGTTGCTGGCCGACATTCACCGTGCCCGTTTGCGAGGTACTTCCTTCTATGCGCTGGTGTTCGGTTCTCATCCGGAAACGGACTACCTTCATGAGTGCGAAAAGTACTGGGATATGTATTAGTTTGAAAAATCATCTTGCTTTTATTTTGCAAATATTGTTGAGTAAAAGATTTGAAATGCGGAATTCTGCTTTCTTTTTGAATAGCTGAATTTCGCATTTTTTCTTACCGTAGATTTTGTCACCCCTCTCAGAAGCCTTCTGGAAGGGGTGACTTTTGTGTAAAAATGAAGGTTTGGGCGAATTTAGGTAATCAAACACGAGAAAATCTGTGTGAAAAGCGAGATTTCGGGCGAAAATGCCGAGGAGTTTAGAGGAAAACCCTAAAGAGCTTTTTGGAAAACTCTTTTACGTTTGGAGGAAAACGCAAGTGCGTTTGAACTTAAATGTACTTGCGTTTTAGGAATGGTGTTTTTGGACGTTCTGAGAAGGGAAGGAGAGTGAAGATTTTTGAGGACTTTCGCTGCTGGAATGAGATAAATTATGGATAAAATGAAAGTTTCTTTTTGTTTTGTGTATATCTTGATTTGGTAGATTTGTATTGTGTAATTGATTGTTCTGTGTGATAATGTTTGTATTTGGGTTGATTTTGTGTCCTTTGGAAATTATAAGTAGGCATCTTGCTGCAAAAAATGAGATAACGGGATTTTGGGTTGCTAAATTACAGAATTCTGATGTGGAAGAGTGTGATTTGACATTTTGTTAGGTGTGGAAAAATTGCATTATTCTCACAATATTAGTGGGAGACTTCTTGGAAAAACAGCAGTGTATGGACAGTTTAATAAAATTACTTATCTTCTTACAGTTTGTATATAATGGGGGGATGTAGATGAATTTAAAGTACGAATTTTTCTATAGATTTATAGAATAAGTGGTGAAGGATGTAGAAAAATAAAGGAAATCAATCTTTATTAATTTGTAATTATTAATTTTATAGGCACATAAATGTACGATTGGATTATTGAGAGTTTAATGGGAGGTTGTCAAAAACTACACAGAATGTGAAATCGGCCAAGGAGCTTACCAATGTAAAGGCACTGGCGACAAGGCTGGAGGAACAGTTGAAGCAGGCTGAGAAACAGTCGAAATCGGTAGGCTAATACATAATAATGGCGCTGATAATAATTATTCTACTAATGATAATATAATACTTTAATATAAATAGTATGAAAGACATATATATCCCTTCAGAGAGTGAAAAAGAAATAGAAAAAAATCCATTAGTTTTTCTCAAAAAAGAAGAATATGAAAATTCTAATAAAGAAACAATATTTTATTGGAAAGTAATCTATGAAAATATAAATACGACTTATAAAGTAGATGAATTTGGAAGCGAATATACAGGTAGAAAGAGGTTATTAGCAAGGATATACAAACAAATTAATAAAAAATCAAGACCTGATGATAAAGAGACTTATAGTTATAAAATAGATATTATAAACAAACCAAGAATTGATGATTTAAATATCATATTTAGAAGTGCATTAGAAAATGACTTGAATGTATTAAACGCTAAGTTTAATTATTGTTATTTATTGTGGTGCTTAAACCATTGTGATATTGACAAAGAGATATTTACTGAAGCCATAGAATCTTACCCTAATAAAGAAAAGATAAAAAGTATAATTAAAGAAATATCACCTTGTCTGTCTTCATCAAAGCAAAATTTAGTTGTTTCAATTATAAATAATTATATAATATATAATCCAGAAAGCTTAAAAGAAGCATTGTCTATTATATGTCCAAATATAAAGAATTTACAGAACTTGACAATATATAATAAGTTCGATATGATATTTAGTAATTCGAGTTCAAAACAGCAAAATCATGTCATAGTAAATAATATAAACAGTAATGAAATAGTTAATATATATGATTGGTTACAAAATGATGAATATCAAATAAATAATTATCATATTATTGTAAAATGGTTTTCCTTTGTTTCTCATAAAATAAGACTTTTAATTATAAAGAAATATTTTCATGACATAAGGAATAACCTAACAAATTACGACGAAAATATTATAGAGCAGTTCGAAAAAAATAAATATAGTAAGTTTCAAATTTTTAGACATTGCCTAGAAAGTCCCAAAGAAGCCTATCCATTAAGTACAGAACTGTTATGTAACTCAATAAGAATTTTTATAAAAAGTAAAGGAGAGAAATTCCAGGATATAAATAACATACTTGACATAGCAGTACAAAAATGCGATATCGTTCAACCGAATATTGATTTCAGATTGGAAGAAATATTACACCTATATGTAATGGTGGAGCCATTTTTAATGAAAATTTCTCAGGTTTCATAGAAATTGAAAATGAGTATTTATTGAAACAAGAAACCTTAGAAAGAAAAAATATAAAACGCCATGCTAATATTTTAATGAATAAAATATTAGCAAAGTATGAAGAATATTTGTGTAATGATGAAATATTAGGAAAAGAACAAGCAAAAAAATGTCAGAAAATATTTAATGGTAAAGCGACATGTTTAAAGAAACATGAATGCAATGATAAATGGGAAATAAGACCAGACAATAAAGAAGAAATAAACTTATTAAGTTTATTTATAGATGACATTAATATATCATTATCGAGGAATTATATAGAGGAAAAACAAATAAACTATGATAAATTAATAACGGTCATTACCGATATAACGAAGTGATTTAAACTTTTCTTTTCCTTGCACATTTTCTCAATAGCATAACGGAAA
>OGHB01000370.1_pt1 | contig 28530 bp, 37 predicted proteins | sample 1571451 | NCBI WGS metagenome assembly OGHB01 (sample SAMEA2582071, study PRJEB24529) | metagenome | biome: Human gut stool | place: China | collected 2011
TGAATGAGACCAAACAGATACCCATATACCAAGAGCCAGTGGACGGAAGAGGACTATGTTTCTTATACAAATATGCATGGCGAACATATCGCACTCAAGATTTTAAAAAATCGAATTACAGGAGAAACGAAATGATTTTTGCTTTGACATTATCGGACGTCGTAGAATTGATTATCGGTGCTATCTGGTTAATTGGTTTTATCGGTGCAATCATCGTGGGAATACTGGGCAGAAAAAGGGGAAACAATTCTTTTGAGACGCAAAGTGAACCTCTTAATTTAGATAGTGGACTAATGAACGCAAAGAAATTAAACAGGAAAGAGGGGCGAGAAAATGACGAACAATGATAAGCTGATACGTGCGAATTTTGCGTTTATTCTGTTTGTCTTAATTGCCGCATGCGTCAACCTTAACTCACGAGTACGGGTGCTCAAAACGAGCAACAGCGAGCTACAGCAGACAATCAGAACACAAAAGGACGAGCTCGAAAAAATCGAAGAAAAAAACGTGATGCAGGACGTGATTATAAATAAATTGAACAATGATTATAATTCACGTATGGCTCAACAATTACAGGAGGTAGCAGATGAGAACGGAGTTTGAGGGTGATCTGACACCAGAAGAATTGTGTCAGACAATTATGGAGAATGTCATGAAAAACGCTGAGCTAATCACGATGAAAACAGGGGAAGATGATGGAATTGAAAAAAGAATTTTTCCAAGAAGCGGATAAGGCGATAGCTGAATTTGACTCTATCTATGATTTTTTCAAAGTCGCGAAAAGTCACAACGCATACCAAGACGGAGCGCGTTATGAGAAATACAAGAAACAAAACAGAATGCCGTCGTCTGCAATCATTGCGAAGTTTGTAGGTTTTGTAGAAACTGATCTGCTCTACGAATGCATGAAAGAGTCACTTGATAAAGTAGGCCCTGGACGGTCTAGCGAGGACCTAGTGGAACAATTCTATAGAGATAATCATAATTATAAGCGAAACGAAGAACGCAAGCGAGAACGTCGTTTAAAGCGTAAATTAGAAGCGTTAGATTTAATCTTAAAAATGGAAGGGTGGGATTGAATGCTTTTTGGTGAAGTGCTAAAGAACAAAACAAAGGAGAATGCAGACAATACACTCAAGAACTACCGCGTACTGTTACGGATTGCCGGGGAAGAGTACAGCCCGAAAGTAACGGCCACTTATTCACTAGAACCAAAGAGCGCGCCAAGCTCCCCAAGTCGTCAAACTGAGCAGATGGTCATTAGACGGGTAAGCGCACAGCAAGAGCTGGAGCTTATGGCATCAGCTATTAACCGGCTATCTGATCTCAATCTATCGCAGATTTTGATTGAGCGATATTGCCGGGTACGATTTAGACAAGACAAGGCTATTTATCCGAGCCTTGGGTATTCGGAAAGTGAATACTATAGATTGCTGGACCGGGCATTATTAGAGTTCGCAGAAGCCTATAAGGCGGGGGAATTGCTGGAATACAGATTCTTGGGAGATAATTGAAAGAAACTTGACAGTAAAAGCGCTGTATTGAGTGGTATTATAGTATTATCCAATGAAGTAGGAAGGACCTGCGCCATTTGGTTGTCTCCTTATAGTAGGTTGCTGGGTAACTCAACGGTTAGAGTAACGGACTTTTCACCCGTATAATGTAGGTTCGATTCCTGCCCCGGCTATAAAAAAGCACCGCAAAAAAACAAAAAAAGAAAGTGACCGATGATGTAAGTTTGGTGCTACTTGCTAGGCCCCTTGAAATATTTTGTCAATGAGGACAAAGTAGACCATATAACCCGAGAAGCGCGCATCGTTAAGGTGCGCTCTTTTTGGTGCCTGGAGTAAAAAATGAAAATAGAAAAAATCAATATTTCAGAAATAACTGAATATGAGAACAACGCGAAGTTACACCCTCGCGAACAAATTGAGCAGATCAAGAAGTCAATCCAGGAGTTTGGAAACAATGACCCGATCGCGATTGACGAGAACAATGTTATCATTGAGGGGCACGGACGGTATAAGGCTCTAAAGCGAGCTTATATCCTTGTCCATAACAAGCTAACAATGAACTCAGACTTTGATATTGATATACTCCAACTAGAGCTGGACGATATCGAAGATATTGACATGTCTGATTTTGGTTTTGAGCCGGAAGATGATTTTAAAACGACTGAACAAAAGGTACGGGAGAATGATTATTCTGGCTCGCTTGTTGATGATTTTATCATCATGCCACAGAGCATCTTTGACACGCGCCAGGGTATTTGGCAAAACCGTAAAAGAGAATGGCTTGATTTAGGTATTAAGTCAGAGGTCGGACGAGAAGGCAATTTGACGTTTGCGAAAAGTATGAATACTGCCAGCCTTGGTGGTACAAGTATCTTCGATCCGGTATTGTGTGAGATTGGTTATACATGGTTCACACCGCACGAAGGCTCGAAAATTATTGATCCATTCGCTGGTGGAAGCGTTCGAGGAATTGTTGCCGAGCGTTTAGGCCACGAGTATACAGGGATTGACTTGCGGGAAGAACAAATAGACGCTAACTTTGATAATGCGTGAGAAATCGGTATTGATCTAGATAAGGTGAACTGGATCTGTGATGATTCTAAAAATGTAGATCGGTATATCCAAGATGAAAGCGCGGATCTGATCTTTGCTTGTCCGCCTTATTTTGATCTTGAAGTCTATAGCGACAACGAGAACGACATCTCGAACATGGGATATGATGAATTTTGCGAGATTTATTCTGATATCCTCAAAAAGTTTGCTAAAAAATTAAAAAACAATCGCTTTGCAATCGTAACTATAAGCGATGTTAGGGACAAGAAAGGCTTCTATCGTGATTTGACTGGTGTCACTAAACGAGCGTTTGAAAGCGCTGGTGTCATGTTCTATAATGACATTGTTTTGATTAACGTTTTAGGCTCTGGTGCTATGAGGGCCAGAAAACAGATGAATAGTGGCCGTAAGGTTATTAGATCACATCAAAGCGTCTTGGTATTCTTTAAAGGCGACCCTAAAACTATCAAACATGAATTCGGTGATCTTGCAGCGCTTGAAAACCTCGAAGATGATGAAGAAAATGAAGAATAAGCCTTGACTTGTTTTGCTTGTTGGCGTAAGCTCTAAGCATAGGAAAAAGGAGATACGACATGAACGAACAAACAATTATTTTAAAGACAAAAGCAGAACAAGCAAGAACCTTGCTACGAATTGGAGAAATTGATTTTGACGAAGCTAAAAAGCTAGTTAAACCTTACATTGATCTGGTCAATAGCAAAAGCAAGGAAATTGCCAAAAAATACAATCAAAAGCCAAGATTGGTTAGTGTTTCTGGGTTTTTGAGATAGACAACGAGCCGTTTATACGGCTTTTTTTATTTTTAAAAAGCAAAGGAAGTGAGGCGATGGCTAATGAGGAAAACTTGATCCCTTTTAATAAGCGAACAGAGAAAGAGCAGAGGGAAATACAGAGAAAAGGTGGCATCGCTTCCGGAAAGGCTAGACGAAAAAAAGCCAACATGAAAAAGACACTTGATGCCTTTCTTGTTTCTCCCGTTGCTAGTCCTAAAATGGCTGAAAAGCTAAAGGAAATGGGTTTTGAAGACGACTTCGAGTCGGCTTTGATAATGGTCGCGATACAGAAAGCCTTAAAAGGAAGCGCTCGGCACATGGAACTAATTGCTAAGATAGCAAATAGCGAGGGCACGAAAGATACGCTTGATAAGAAAGAACAGAAAGCACGTATCAAGGCTCTGGAACTTGAGAACAAACGTAAGGCCCAAGCGTTAGACGAGGCGGGAGGTGGTGCCGATGAGTCAATCCTCATCATCGACGATATCCCGAACGACTAAGCCGACTATAAAACTAAGTAAAGAGATCAATCCTAAGTTTTACAGCGTGTGGCGGTCAGCAAAACCTTATAATATTTTAAAGGGTGGTCGTAACTCGTTTAAGTCATCGGTCATTGCTCTCCTGCTTGTTTTTATGATGATTAAAGCAATAACCCAGGGGCAATGCGTAGAGATCATTGTCGTCCGTAAGGTTGGTAACACAATTTTTGATAGTGTCTACAAGAAGATAATCTGGGCGCTTGATAAGTTTGGCATGGCTAACCAGTTCAAACGGACTAAAAGTCCTTATAAGATCGTACATAGGCGGTCTGGTTCGACGTTCCACTTTTACGGCCAGGACGACTTCCAGAAACTGAAATCAAATGAGGTCGGAAAGGTTATTGCTGTTTGGTACGAGGAAGCAGCCGAGTTTGCTGATTCGGAAGAGTTCGACCAATCAAACAGTACATTCATGCGTCAAAAGCACCCGGACTATCCATTTGTGCAGTTCTTTTGGTCGTATAACCCACCGCGCAACCCTTACAATTGGATCAATGAGTGGGTTGACTCACTGCGAACGGCCGAGAAGTATTTGATACATGAATCTAGTTATCTGGACGACGAGCTGGGATTTGTAACCGATCAAATGCTGGACGAGATAGAACGTATCAAAACAAACGACTACGACTACTACAGGTATTTGTACCTGGGTGAGCCGGTTGGTCTGGGTACAAACGTGTATAACATGGATTTGTTTAAACGCGTAGATAAGATACCAGATGGTGAGCGTGTCATAGGTCAGCTATTCGCAGCGGATACAGGGCACCAACAATCGGCCACTACTTGCTTGCATGCTGTGGTGACTAATCGCTCTAATCTCTATCTTGTGGATAACTACTACTACAGCCCGGCTGGCAAGGTTAAGAAGAAAGCTCCGAGCGTCTTGTCTAAAGAGCTACATGACTTTGTTATCAAGCAGACGCAGAAATATCCGAATGTACCAGTCATTGAAATGACGATAGATAGTGCGGAGGGAGCATTGAGAAACCAGTATTTAGAGGACTTTGGTATTCGCTGGCACCCAGTGGCCAAGAAGAAGAAAATCATAATGACAGAATACGTCCAGTCGCTACTTGCGAATGGTCGTTTTTATTATTTTCCAACTGAGAACAACCTCAAGTATTTTATTGAGGAACATAAACGCTATCAGTGGGACGAGAAAACGGTCAAGGATGACGACCCGAAAGTCATTAAAGAGGACGATCACACTTGCGACGCGTTCCAGTACATGGTCGTTGATAACGCGCAATTATTAAGATTAAAAGCCTAGAGAAAGGTTTGAAATGAGTATCTTACAATCAATAAGAAATATATTTAAGAGGGGTAAATATGTAATGACAAGCCAATCATTAGGCAACATAACAGAGCATCCTAAAATCGCAATTAACATTGACGAGTACAATCGTATTCAGAAAAACTTAAAATACTATCAAAGTAAGTGGGACCCTATACGGTACCGCAATTCAAACCGCGTTGATAAACAGCGGACACGAAACCACTTGCCTATCGCACGCACGGCTTGTAAGAAGATCGCCAGCCTGGTATTCAATGAGCAGGCAGAGATAAGTGTTGCGAATAGAGTGACAAACGAGTTCATTCAAACGGTTTTGCTGAATGACCGCTTTAACAAGAACTTTGAGCGATACCTTGAGAGCTGTCTTGCCCTTGGTGGTCTTGCTATGCGTCCATACGTTGACGACGACAAGATCAAGATTTCATTCATTCAAGCCCCTGTATTTTATCCATTGCAGTCAAACACACAGGACGTATCGTCTGCAGCTATCATCAACAAGAGCCAAAAGACAATAGGCAAGGAAACGATTTACTATACTCTAATCGAGTTGCATGAGTGGACCAAGGATAAGAAATACACAATCACTAACGAGCTGTACCGTTCTAACGAAAATGAGCGCGTTGGTGACCGTGTACCACTATCCGAGGTATATGAGGACCTAGAGGAAGAAGTAACGCTTGACGGGCTTACACGGCCGTTATTTACTTACCTAAAACCCCCTGGTATGAATAACAAGGATATCAACAGCCCGCTTGGTCTATCTATCTTTGATAATGCCAAGAGTACTATTGACTTTATCAATACCACTTATGACGAGTTTAAGTGGGAAGTGCGCATGGGTCAACGGCGCGTGTTAGTACCAGACCAAACTGTCCGGATTGGTTTTGACCATCACGGAGAAACTGATCTTGTCACGCGCGAATTTGATCCAGAGCAGAACGTCTATGAACAGATTGACGGTGGCAAAGACACACCTATCAATATCACAGACCTCACTACTCCTATCCGTTCAGACGATTATATCAAGGCAATCAACGAGGGCCTTGCGTTGTTTGAAATGCAGGTCGGGGTATCGCCTGGCATGTTTACCTTTGACGGTAAGAGCATGAAGACTGCGACTGAGGTTGTGTCCGAAAACTCTGACACGTACCAGTTAAGAAACAGCATCGTGAGCCTTGTAGATCAATCTATCAAAGAATTGGTTATCTCTATTTGTGAGATTGGTAAACTGTACGGCTTGTATAGCGGTCCTATTCCAGAGATGGACGATATCACAGTAAACCTTGATGATGGTGTCTTTGTTGACAAAAATAACGAGCTAGACTACTACGCTAAGGCTTTGTTAAGTGGCCTTGTCAGCAAGCAATACGCTATTTCCAAAGCGCTGGGCTTGTCAGATGATGAAGCTAAACAAATGCTTGATGATATCAAAAAAGAAACCGCTGAGAGCATGGAGCTAGAGCGTAGCACCAGCGAAGTTGATATTTATGGAGAGTAAGTAAATGGCGCGTAACAAGTACCCGGTATTATTTAACGAGGAGCAATTGGAGTTGCGCGCATCACAAGTCGGTGATATCTATCATCAGATGGCGCGTGACCTATTCGACGAGGTGATTGACAGACTGTTAGAGCGTGGGGCTGAGTCTTTGACTGATAACCCGTATATCTGGCAGTTAGAGCGTATGAGCCAGATGCACATGTTAAATGAGCAGAACCTGGACACAATCGCCCGCTACTCTAAAATAGGCCGAGAACAGCTCCGTAAGGTCATTGAGGACGAGGGCTTTAAAATCTATCAGACGACCAAAGAACAGCTCATAGACGACCTCGGAGGCGGTGATTTTGGCAATTCTAAACACGCGCAGGAGCTACTAGCCGGGAATTTTGAACAGTCACACGGTGACATCAGTAACTTGATTAATACCACGCTTCCAGGAATCGTTACAGATGTCTATCGTCAAATGGTCCAGGAAGTTGTAGCCCGTCAAGTGGTCGGGCTAGTCACACATGATAAGGCTGTATCTCAAACCGTCATGAAATGGCAAGAGATAGGCTTCAAGGGTTTTATTGACCGTGGTGGGCACTACTGGAAAGTGGATAATTACGCTAGAACGGTTATTAAAACCACAGTCATGCGTAGCTACCGCGAGATGCGGACGATGCCAGCGGACGAGCTTGGTATTGATACCTTTTATTATTCTAAAAAGGCTACGGCCCGCGAGGCTTGCGCTCCCTTACAGCACCATATTGTGACCTATGGCCCAGCTAGAGAAGAACACGGTATTAGTATTCTATCACTTGCGGATCATGGCTACGGGACTGCTGGAGGGTGTCTTGGTATTAACTGCGGACACATGTTAACCCCTTTTGTGCCTGGTATAAACGAGTTGCCAGAGCTGGGGCCAGATGTTAAGAATGTAACGCAGGAAGAAGCTATTAGAAATGCTAATGCCCAATCTAAACAAAGGGCATACGAGCGAGCAATTCGCAAGTCTAAGGAGAAGTTACACGTTGCCGAGAAGTTGGGCGACCAGGAACTTATCAGCAAGTTTAAAACCAAAATCAGAGACCAACAGGCAACCTTGCGAGATTATATCGCGGACAAGCCTTTCTTGCATCGTGACTATGCGAGGGAAAGGTATTTTAAACCAAAAGGAGAAAACGCTGATGAATAAGGCTGTTAAATTATTGGAAAAGATTTTGTTTAGAAAGAAAAAAACATTTTTGGAACGTCAAAAAGATATATCGCGGGCAGCTTTCAAAGGTTTTGTAAGCGGTATGGAAGAATAAAGGCTTTTATAGCCTTTTTATTTTGCGCCCATTATCTGGATAAGAGGTGATTTCCTCCTTTTTTTCTTACCTCTTGCGGGATCGTTACCCGCTGGGCGCTTTCGTTGCTGGACGTAAACCGGCAAATTCGTCTCCTGGACGTAAAACAGAAAGGAGTTTTAAACATGAGTTTAAAACGCGAGATGTTGGTTGATGCAGGTATTGAAGACAAGGACACTATTGAGCGCATTATGGCAGCGTACGGGTCAGCAATCAAAGAAGCCAAGTCAGAGGTACAAGCAGAAAACGACAGCTTAAAGACACAACTTGAACAACGGGACCAAGCTATCAAAGACTTACAAGCTAAAGAGGGAGCTAGCGAAGAAGCCAAGAAACAACTGGAAGACTTACAAGCTCAATTTGAAAGCTACAAGACAGATAGTGAAGCGAACCTTGCGCAAGTTAAGAAAACCAACGCGGTTGCTTTAGCTTTGAAAGACGTGGGAGCGCATAACTCCGAGGACCTTATGAAGTTTATTGATCTTGATAAGATCGAGCTTGCAGAAGATGGCAAGCCTAAACTAGAAGAAACTATCAGCGGTCTAAAGGAATCAAGCCCTTACCTTTTTATTCAAAAGGAAGAACCACAGGAACCACAGCCAAAGTTCGCGCTTGGTGGCAATCCGTCCGCTGGTGGTGATAACGACCTCAGCCCGGAAGATAAAGCTCTATTTGCTGGCTTTGACAGCATTTAAAAATAAAAGAAAGTAGGATAAGCCTATATGACTATTAACTATGCAGCTAAATTTGATGCTAAAGTAGATGAGCGCTTTACCAAAGAAGCCCTCTCAACTGGTATCGTCAACTCTGACTATGACTTTACCGGTGTAGATACCGTTAAGGTATACTCAATCCCAACTACAGCAATGAACGACTACGCGCTTACTGGTAACACCCGTTACGGTACGGCAGCCGAATTGGAAAACAATGTACAAACATTGACACTTACTAAAGACCGTTCATTCACGTTTACAATCGACAAACGTTCAGTCCAAGATACAAACGGAGCTATGGAAGCAGGAAAAGCTCTTGCCCGTCAACTTTCAGAAGTTATCATTCCAGAAGTTGACACTTACCGCTTCGGCAAAGTCGTTGCTGGTGCTGACACAGCAAACGTTAAAACTGGCGCAGTAACTAAAAATAACGCGTATGAAGCAGTGCTTGACGGTCAAGTTAAATTGACTGATGCGCTTGTACCGGAAGAAGGACGCAAGCTCCACGTATCTCCAGAGTTTTATAAACTCATTAAACTCGATCCATCATTTGTGAAGAACTCTGACCTCGGTCAAGAAGTAGCGTTTAAGGGTCAAGTAGGAGCTATCGATGGCTTGCCTGTTATCTTGACACCTACTTCTCGCTTACCAGAAAACGTAGCGTTTGTTATCGCACACCCTATCGCAACCACTTCCCCTGTCAAACTCGAAGACTACAAGATTCACGATAACCCACCAGGTATCAACGGTTACCTTGTAGAAGGTCGTATCCGTTACGATGCCTTTGTCTTGGACAGCAAGAAGAAAGCGATCTACGTTCATAAAACTGCGTAAGGAGTAACGAATGGCAGAAGAAACAAAAACAACTAAAACAGAAGCGGTAACTGAACAGGTTGCGACGGTTTTGGTAAAGGACGATGTAACCTTTACCATCACTGATCCCAATCTAGTATCTGCTTTTGTTACTAGCGGTTACGAAATCAAGGAGTAACGAATGGCAAAATATAAAGCTACTTGTAATTTCTTGATTGAGTCAACAGACCAAAACTTTGACGAGGGTACGGTCTACGAGTTAACGGCTGCAGAAGCAGAAGAAATCAACCAAAAGACAAGCATCGCCTTTGGTGAGGAATGGTTGGAACTTGTTTCTGATAGCGAACCCGTGGCCCAAGAGGTTATCTCTGAATAGGGGGTATCATGGCATACTTAACGCATGAGGAATATCGTGAGTTAGGTTTTGACAGTACAAGCGAGTTTGAAGCGTTACTTAAACGGGCTGAGCTTGCTATTGATCTCTTTATCCGTCATTATTATGACTTCCATGATTTTGACACAGACCATAAGGCACGCAAGAAAGCAGTTAAACTTGCTACGGCTTACCAGATCCAATACTTGGATAGTACGGGCATTTTAACCGCGGAGGATAAACAGACAATCGCAAGCACCACACTAGGACGTACAACGGTATCGTACAGCTCAAACAACAGCTCTAGGGCCTCTGAAACTGCATCTGGGTATAATCTATCCCTTGATGCTTTTAACGCTCTAAAATCGGCTGGTTTTCTGTATAGCGGGGTGGATTATGGTCGTTATTGATAAGCGGACACTAGTTGACTCAGTGACGATCTCAAAACCTACGGGTAAGAAAGACGGGTGGGGGAAAGAAGAATTCTCCTACCCTATTATTTTAAGTCCAGTGCGTTTTGACCGTAACTTTGACGGCCCTGGGTCAGTCAATAACCCGTCCGGACAGAAGAACCCGTCATTTCGTGCGCCTGGTGTTATCTTTGTTTACCCTCAGTATTGTGATGTAGAGATTGATTCATCATTTCGTAACTCGATTGTAAAGGACGGCGACGATGAATATATTGTAAACAAGATCGTTCCTGTTTATGAGCCTTTCAGCCGTCGCATTTTTTGCTACGAAATCGAGGTGATGTGATGGGTATCAATGTCACGATAGATTTGAGCGGAGCGACACGGAAAACATCGCAGGCATCGGAGCGTAAAGCGCAGTTAGAGATCGCAAACCAAGCCTTACTAGATATGGAGCCGTATGTGCCGTTACTGCATGGACCGTTACGATCTAGCGGTCATGTAGCTGGCAATGGCTCACAGATTATCTACAATACACCATACGCACGCGCCCAGTTTTATGGTGGTGCTTATAACAAGTATCGCAGTTTTAGCTTTGGCAAGTATACCACTCCTGGGACTGGTAAACGCTGGGACTTAAAGGCCTCAGCTAACCACGGTAACAAGTGGGCGGAGGTCGGACTGAAAGCAATGGGGTTGACTAAATGAAAAGTAACAATGATTTTAACGTTGTTTTGCGCGATTTTATCAACACCTTAAACCTCCCGCTTGCTTGTGAGCTTGACTTTCTAAGCGAGCTCGACTCTTTGGTCCTATACCCGCTTCCAGGCGGTAAGGTTGAGCGTGTTTATATGGACGGCTCGCGAGATGTGACTCTAATCTTTGAAATCGCAGTCAAGGTAAAGAATCAGCAAGTCGCTAGTGAGTGCCTTTGGGAAATTAACAAAGCGCTTTCTGAATTTGATCTGGTCTTACCGAGTCAGAACAACTCATATATTTTTAACAATTTAACTACTACCCAGCCGTCCTTGAACGAACGGGACGAGCAGGGCTACTATATCTACTTGCAGGACATCACTGCGAGTCTCACTATTTTAAATACGAAAGGTAACTAATAAATGGTACGTAACAAGAACGCCCTACGCGGGCATTTTATTGCACCCGTAACTGACAAAAAAACTGAACCAGATAAATCTGCATACTTGGAACTTGCAAGATGGATCGAAGATGTGGACGATGACACAGAAGAAACAACTACCTCAATTGCATATTATGACGGTGACGGTACAGAAGAAACAACTGTAACTGGTGTCAAAGGTTCATATACGTTCAAGGGAACATATGACAGCGAAGACCCAGCGATGAAATACGTTGCTGATTTGAAATACAAACGTAACGACGACCGCCTTGTTTGGCATAAAGTCGTAGACTCAGACGGTAAGAACCAACATGTCGGAATTGCTACCGTATCTGGTATCAAAGCCGGCTCTGGTGCTGCTGCTAACTATGAGGAATTTGCTTGTAAGATCTCTTACAACTCACTTCCTAAGACTACAGCGGTTGTAGGATAATACTTGAATTTAACAGCGTTCCTGTAAAGGGAGCGCTCTTTTTTGTGCATTTAAAGGAGGAAAAATCATGTCTATTTCAATTGAACTAAAACGCGACTACATTCCCATTAACATCGGCGAAATCGAACTACAGTTTGATACATCACTAGAGAATATCTCACGTCTTGCTACGCTCCAGGAAGAGATCACAGAACGCTTTAACAAGTATCAGTTGGAGCTGATTGAGCGGTCAAATAATGGAGAGTTTGACGATCTCAAAAAAGGAGTCATTAACAAGCGGGTTATTGACGAAGCCTTTGAGATGCAGAAGAAAATGACGGAGATTAAATATGATGTGCTATTCGGTGATGGTACCTTTGCTGGACTCTATGAACGTTATCCAGACCTTGACGCTTTGGATCATGCATTTGATGAGGTAGATACCTTGCTGGGTGCTGAAATTGAACGTCTAGGCCAAGAACGGGCCAAGGCATCGGGTGCGGTTGCTGAGTCGTTTGTTAAAAAAGCAAAAGCGAAGAAAACCAAAAAAGCCAGCAAAAAGTAAAAAGGGGGACTGCTCATGAAATTAAATGAGCCTATACAGAACTCCTTTGAATTGAACGGGCGCACCTATGAGGTGGATTGCTCCTTTGATCTGGTGCTTGATGTCTTTGAGATGTTCGACAATGAAGTCATGAACAATCTTGAGAAGATGCGTACAGCGATTTTAATGATGACGGACGAAACCTTGGACAACCCAGAGGACATAGTGACCGTGTGGGAATACATCGACGAGCATTTTTTAAAAACTAAAAAAGAGCGCGTGGTTTATGACCGGCACGGGAACCCTATGCCAGTAGCCAAGGACGAAGAAGAAGATATCCGTTTGATTGATTTTGAAGTAGACGCTCAAGAAATATACGCGAGCTTCGTGCAAGCGTATAATATCAACCTCTTTGAAGCACAAGGCCGGCTTACATGGCCCGAATTTATCGCGCTACTCAACGGTTTGCCAGAAGGAACGGCTGTATCTCAATTAGTGGAGATACGGTCTTGGAAACCCTCAAAAAACGATAGTAGCGAGTACAAGGCCAAAATGAGACGGCTACAGAACAAATATAGATTAGATGGAAAGGAGGGAGATGAATAGATGGCAGATGGAAAAATTGTAATTGACGTCCAGGTTAACGGACGAAAACTTACAGAGCTATCTGATGCCTTGAAGCGTTTAGAGTCCGAAGCCCGTAGATCTGGCCAAGGTGTCAAAAGTGCAGGCGACGGTATCCAGGCTACTGGTGACAAGGCTTTAAGAGCCGGACAAGGTTTTAAACGCGCTGGTGACCGTATGGCCGAGGGTGCGAAGTTGTCGGAAACCTCTAGTAACGGCTTTCGTCGCGCTGGTGAGAAGATCAAAGAAAGCTCTGATTTAGCTGGGCGCTCCGGTTCTGGTTTTAAACAAGCCGGGGAGAAAGTCAAAGAAAGTTCTGATCTCGCTCAAAGGTCTGGCGATGGCTTCAAGCAAGCTGCAGAAAAAGTAAAAGCATCTGGCAACGAAGCCAAGACAGGCGGAGAGGGCTTTAAGTCAGCAAGTTTTAAAATCAAAGAAGCCGGTGCGCTTTCTAAGTCTGGCGGTGATGCTTTTAAACAGGCAGCCGAAAAAGTTAGGGAAGCTGGCACGATCAGCAAAACCGGCGGGAATGGTTTTAAGGTAAGCGCCGATCTAGTACATAGAGCTGGGCAAGTCGCATCTCAAAGCGGGGGCGGTTTTGTCAAACTGAAAGACATCATCAAAACGACAGGCGACCAAGCTGAAAGGAGCGCGTCAAAATTTGACAAGATCAAAGACGCAATCAAGAACTTCTCGGTCGGTGCGGTGGCCTTTAAAGCTGTCAGCTCAGCCATGAATCTTGTAAGCCAGTCAATGGACAAGGCTATTGACCGCTTTGATACCTTGCAACGCTTCCCGAAAGTCATGAAATCGCTGGGGCACTCGTCAAAAGATGTAGCATCATCTACCAAGCTACTTGCTGAGGGTATCGAGGGCTTACCAACTTCTCTTGATACGGTCGTAGCTACGACTCAAAAGCTAACCTCAATGACTGGGAACCTTAAACAGTCTACGAAGTTAACAATCGCCCTAAACAATGCCTTTCTTGCTTCTGGTGCATCAACGGATGAAGCAAGCCGTGGTTTAACGCAGTATACTCAGATGTTATCATCTGGTAAGGTTGACTTGCAATCTTGGAAGACTTTGCAAGAGACCATGTCTTACGCCTTGCAAAAGACAGCAGAATCTTTTGGTTATGCAGGGGCATCGGCACAGAATGACCTTTACAAGGCTTTACAAGATGGAAAGATAACTTTTAGTGATTTTAGTAAGCGTCTGATTGAGCTGAATAAAGGAGTTAACGGCTTTGCTGAGATGGCGAAGAAAAACTCTGAGGGTATCAAGACATCATTTAATAATATTGTCTTGGCCGTGGCAAAAGGGATCGCAAATATCATTACTGAGTTTGACAACTTGAGTAAGGCTGTCACTGGTAAGAGTATTGCCAAACACTTGGACAGTATCAAAGAAGCTATTAATAACACCTTTAACATTATTATTAATGTCATTCGCGGTGCCACTCCAGTTGTTAAGTCACTAGTAAGTGTATTGGGCTTCCTCAAGCCTGTTTTAGACCCGCTTATCTCGGTATTTACTGGTGTCGTATCGGCAGTATTGCTCTTTAAAGGAGCGATGCTGGGCCTTGCAATTATCAAGGGAATCGGTAGCTTAATTGGTACGCTTATCACTTCCTTGGTATCTCTAACCAGTACCTCTCTCGTAGCGACAGGGGCTACTACCGGACTAGCCGGGGCTTTGGCCTCTCTATCATCTGGTGGGGTATTCCTGGTTGTCGGAGCTATCGCTGGTCTTGTGTCATGGCTGACGCAGGAAAGTGAAGCGTCCAAAGAAGCCAAGGCCAAGAATGAAGAGTTTAAACGCTCCCTCGATGATATGCACGAAAGTGTAAGAAAAGGGAACGAAGCCTACAAGGATCGCAGAAATGAAATCCAAGCCACAGCAGAGGATAACGAGCGACTAGTCAAGAAGATTGACGAATTGAACGCGGTTGAAAACAAGACTGCAGCTCAAAAGAAAGAACTTGCGTCTGCAGCAGAAACCCTTAACTCACGTATTGAGGGCTTGAATATCCAGTACGATAAAGCCACAGGCACAATCAACATGACCACGGACGCGATCCGTAAGCAGATTGAGATTGCCAAGGCTTCGGCTGAGATTGAAGCTGCCAACCAAAAAATGGTAGATAATGCCAAGAAGCGACTTGAAATCAAAGATAAGATGAAGGAGCTCGAGAAAGAGTACCAAGATCTTGTCGAAAAAACTGATAGCGTGGAAGAAGGATCTTTCAGCAACTCGCGAATCCGTGAAGGGGCCAAGGCAGAATTCAAGAAAAAATACAATGAAGAAGTCCAGAAGCTCCAGGACGACATCAAGAAAACCGAGGACTCTGACAACGAATTAACGAATACAATCGTTAAGAATAACGAAGTTAAGGCTAAATCTACAGAAGATGCGTCTGGTCGTATGATCTATACGATGGAGAATATGAATGAGGCTCAGCGTAAAGCTGTAGAGATGATGCAACAAGAGTTTGCGAATCTCAAAGGTGAAGTTCAAAACGCATTCCAGGCTATCGAGCAACAGACAGCCTTATCTGCAGATCAAATGACCGCTAACTTGCAGAAGAACATCGACGCGGTTGATAAGTGGTCGCAGAACCTTGAAATTCTAGCGAAACGCGGGCTAGACCAAGGCCTTATTGAACAAATGAAACAAGCTGGCCCTAAAATGGCCAACCAAACGCAGGCCCTTGTAGATGCGTCCGATGAACAACTAGGACGTCTTAATGGCAAATGGAAGGAAGCCGGAGATAAAGCTAAAGAAGGCTTCTTACGTAGTATTCACGCAACAGGGGAAGAACTACCACCCGAAATTCAAGCGATGGTGACAGCTATTGCTACTGAATTTAGGAAAGCACTTGCTGAGGCAGATTTTGAAACACAAGGACGTGAAGTGCCTAAGAAAACTGCCGATGGTATGCGGTCTGGTAAAGGTGACGTTCAACAGGCAGCGTCCGAAGTCACAGAGGCATCTAAGCAAGCGTTTAACAACTTACCAACAGAAGCTAAATATAGCGGTTCGCAAGTAAGCGGTGGATATGCTCAAGGTATCACAGAGAACCAGGGAACGGTCCAAGGTGCAGTAGATGGCCTTAAAAACGCATCTCTAGGTGTTCTAGCTAACTTGTTCGGTGAGGGTCAAGCCAAAGGTGCTGAACTCGGTGCGGGTGTCGGAGATGGTGTATTGAGCCGGTCCGATGTCGTGCAAGGTGCAGCTAACACCCTCAAGTCAAACGCTACTGCTACTATGGCAGGCATGGCCAGCGATGGACAGGCTAAGGGTTCAGAGTTTGGCTCTGGTATCGCACTCGGTATCGGTGTAGGTCAGCAGGTCGCTGTAGGTGCAGCGTCCGCGATGAACCTTGCTATTTCTGCGCAATTCTTAACCATGTCCATGAACGGCCAACAGTACGGATCACAATTTGGGTCTGGTATGGGTGCTGGTATCACATCATCACAAGGTATTGCGACTGGTGCATCAAATGCGATGAAGCAGATGATTAATGCATCTGTTAGATCACTAGGTCATGACGGTAGAAATGCCGGATCACAATTCGGGACTGGTGTTACTAGCGGTGTAGCGAGTCACAACGGAGCAGTATTTAACGCGTCTAGCAGCCTTAAAACCTCAGCACATAACGGTATGGCTGGTGGTTATAACGGTGGGTATAATGCCGGTATGTCTATCGGTGAGGGTATGATGAGTGGTATCTATGCTATGGCTGGAGCGGTTGCAGCAGCAGCATCAAGCATTGCATTCGGAGCTGTGGCATCAGCTCGGTCTGCTTTGGCTATCAACTCACCATCAAAAGTCTTTAGGGATCAAGTCGGGCGCGCTATTCCAGAAGGTATGGCAGTCGGTATCGAGAAGTACGGCTACTATGTAGACGACTCAATGACTGATTTAGCTAACAAGACAGTAGAATCCGGTAAAAAATACACAGATGGCTTTGGCTTCAACTTACCAGGTCGCGGTGATCTTGTCAGTGGTCTGACCGATACACTAGCTACGCGATTCGGCTATGCAGGCGGTGGAAGCTCAAGCTCAAATGTTACAAACAACTATACACTCAATGCAAACGGTACGGCTAACGACAATTTCTTTAGTCCTGAAAATATGCGCAGGCTCTTGCGTGAGCTTGCTTACTATACGAATTTGGAAGGAGGTAGAATGGCTTAATGGGAAGTTTTACATTTAATGGTGTATCAAGCACTACTCATGGTCTACGGGTTACCAGTGACTATATTATTAGTTCGACTGGTAGCGACGTGGAAACAGTAGCGGTCCCTGGTCGCGATGGTGATCTATTGATCTCAAAGAACCGTCTTAAATCAGTTACTATCGAGTTGCCTTGTACCGTCCTTTCTAATCGCAAACTCACAGATGCAGAAAGTGAAATCAGTAACTGGCTAAACGTTGACGGCTATAAAGATTTGACCCTATCATGGGACCCAGATTTTATCTACCGGTCAGCATTTATTGAGACTTTTGAAGTGTCTAGCCTTATGCGACAGTTTGGGAAAGTAAAGCTGAACTTCTTGACTTATCCGATCAAGTTTTATAAACAGGGGCGCACTACTCAAAAGCTAACAAACGGAGTCGCTATCAATGGTCTGGGCAATGTCAATGCAAAGCCTATCATCACGCTTGTCGGATCGGGTGACTGTACACTTACGATTAACGGACGCAAGACCAAGTTAAAGGCCGTACAAAATAAGATCACGCTGGATATGCAAGCTAACCAGGTATTCTCTGGTAACTTGCAAGCATGGGACAAGGTGGTTCGTTCCCCTCAATTCCAGATGCCTTACTTTGATTATGGTCGGAATTTAATTTCATGGGACGGCAATTTTGAAGTGTTCACAATCCCAAACTGGGGGGTTAAGCTATGAGGCCTATACTATATAACGCAAACGAAACAGCGTTTGAAACCTACGGTTTGGGAGAGATTGACGCAACAAAGGCACAAGTCACACGGGAACGAAACGGGAATTATACTCTTTATATCGAGTACCCGGCTAGTGGCCCGCTTGCTGGTACGTTTAAAAACGATATGCGGATCAAGTCTGATGCTGGTTTAAGAACCAAAAATCAGACTTTCTTTATTTCCCGTATTCTCAAAGACAGCACAGGCATTTTAAAAGTCTATGCCAAACATATCAGCCACTTGACCGAAAAGATGGCTATTAGGAATAATACCAACGCTACAGGGACAGCCCAGGCAGCTTTGGCTATCTGGGCTTTAAATGCCCTGGGTGGTATTCGGTTTGATATATGGTCCGATATTGATCTAACCTCAAAGACTAGCTGGAATATCGCAGACTTTAAGACTGCGCGTGATGTGCTTGGTGGGGTTTCTGGCTCAATTCTCGATGTTTGGGGTGGTGAATATGAGTTTGATAATACTGTTATCAGATTACACAAGCAACTAGGGCGCAGAAGCCCTATTGTTTTAGAGTACGGTCGAAATATCTTGCGTGCAGAAGATGACCAAGATATCGAGGGTGCTTATACCAGCGTCTATCCTTATGCGACATACACCCCAGAGAATCAAGGGACTGGTGAGGGAGGTGCGACAAGTCAACAAGTAACAGTTGAACTACCCGAGAAGTATGTAGACGGTCCTTATATCGGCCTATACAATGAGCGACGGGTTTTGATCGTTGATTTCTCGTCTAACTTTAAAGACAAAGAAGTTCCAACGATTGACAAGTTACGCAGACTTGCCAAAGAATACGCAATTAATAACCGTCTAGGACTCCCCAAAATCAATACTAAAATCGAGTATGTAGACTTATCAAAGACACTTGATTATAAACTAACTCAGATTTTAGAAGAAGCTGAACTTTGCGACATCGTCCCTGTCTATTATCCTCAGATCGGGCTTACTAGTGAAGACGCCAAACTGACAACTATTGTCTATGATGTACTGCTAGAGCAGAATGACAGCGTTGAGGTTGGTGTTATCGGTGATGGCTTTAAATCATCAATGACCAGCAACCTATCCGGTAAGATTGACGACCTGGCCAACAATCAACAACGGCTGGTAAATACCTTGCCAGATTATCTCTTAAATGCTCAAGGGAATAAAGTTTGGTATAACCGCCCAGACGACAAAGAGCATAAAGTCGGAGATATCTGGTTTGAGAAGAACGGACTCTATGACCGAATGTACGTTTGGAATGGTTCTCAGTGGGAGAAACGGATCGACACAGAGGATATTGACAAGATCAAGAAAGAGGTTGATAAACAAATCTCAGACGCTCAAGCCTCAACAACCCAAGCAATCGCGCAAGCCGAAGCAAAGGCAGAAGAAGCCCTAAAGAAAGCCGGAACGCTACCAGACACTAGCAAGCTATCTGATCAGATCAAACAACAGATCTTGAACAGCCCGGACTTGCAAAACAAAGTCACGGAAGAGGTCAGGAACGTTGACGGTGACATAGTCTACGGTAAGATTAGGTCAAAATTGTTAACGCAATTCGTGGATAAAGGCGAACTTGAAAGCATTGATCGGGTCCAAAACGATCAAGGTCGCGATCTTCTAAATCTATCCAAACAGATCGCAACGCAAACCCTCGAATTTAACAAGCTGACCGAATCTAACAAGCTCTATGAGCGTATCCTTGGCACGTCCGAAACAGACGCACCAGATAAGCTCTCACGCTTGGTTATGTCGAGCGAGATCTTTCAAACAGAAGTCGGTAAGTACGTTACAGATGATAATAACTTAATTGTCAATTCAATGACGATGGCTACCAATACACTTATCGGAAACAGTAACCCAAATGCAAGTGTTTCTGTTAGTGATGGCATTTTTACAATCAAGGCGCAAGGGTTGACAGGCTATAACTGGTCTGGTTTTACGTTGCCCATTTATGTGAAGAAAATCTATCACGGCGAAACGTACACGCTTGGATTTAAGTATCGTATCAGAGAATATCCAGATGTATCATTTGCGTTTAACGTAAAAAACCACAGTCTGAATAAAACCCTAGTGTGGTCAAACATCGCTGAGAACAGACCGCCTCTTAATGAATGGCGGGAGTTTCAAAAAACTTTCACAGTTCAAGAAGATTTCGCTTTTGGAGAGGACGCGAACTACCCATTTTACATATATCTTGCCAAAAACGGCTGGATCGAATTTAAAGAGCCTATTTTGGTTCGTGGATCAAATATTGGCCCTTACAAACCGAGTGAGTTTGACGACGCTTTTGCAGAAATGAAGGCGCTCGGAACGCGCCTTTCTTCCGCTGTTGCCGAAGTTGAAAATAAGACGTCCGAAGCTAAACAGCTCGCAGTCGGAGCACAAGCAAGAGCGGATCAAGCGAGCGGGCTCTCTCAAACAGCCCAACAAACAGCGCTAGACGCTCAACAGAAAGCGATCCAAGTCGCAGAACAAGCTAGACAGGCCCAAGCCACGGCGGAGGCTACCCGAACACAAGTCACACAGCTCGCGGGTTCTTGGGCAGTCAGAAACCTAAACAGCGCTGGCGATGTGATCGGCCAGATCAATCTTAACAAAGACGGATCGGTCAAGATTAACGAGAGCTTGATCTCGATCGGAGATAAGACTTATATCAAAGACGGGGTTATAAAATCTGGAATGATTGCCAACGCTCAGATCGGCACAGCTCATATCAACGAAATCGACGCAAACATAGCAAGACTTATCAACGTATCGGCAAAGAATATCGCAACAGACGGGCTTACAGCGAACATCATCAAAGGTGGGAAGCTATCGTCCTTGAATGGTGTGACTGACTTTGATTTACAAACCGGCTGGATTGATATCAATAACGCTAACGTCGGTATTAGAAATCAATTCAGAAATAAACCGTTACAATATCTTGTTTTCGGTGAAGGTGCGATCAATGGCAAGGAAGCGTCATATACGGCCTTAATGTCAAACTCTTGGAAGCGAGTCGCGATGGACGATGGTTCGGCTGGTATCCAAATCTGGAACGCGAATGATAACACGACAGCGGTCAATATCTATGGCGACTTGGTCGAATTTATGTATAACGCGAATGATAAACAGTCAATCGCTATCAACACAGTCAATAATAATATATCTGGGGTTGATGATATATTGTTACACGGGCACTCATTGGTGGGTTGGTTTAATTACATTGACCAAAATTTCAGAAAAATAAACGATTGGTTCAGCCGGAGCAATCTTGGACATCCGGGATTGTACCCTGTAAATATGTAAAGGAGCATAAATGAACACAGTAGATAAAATCGTAAATGATATCTCGCAGAAACTCGCAAACTCAATCGTAGAGGCCTCAAACTATAAGGTCTTATACGAGGAAGCGAACGAGGAATACAAGCGCGTAAACGAGCTATTGAGCAAGTTTAACGACGTTTTGGACAGTGACGAAGCACTCAAAAGCCTCTTTGATGAGGCCTCTCAAAAATTAGAAGAAGGTAAATAAATTTATGGAATTTAAAATCATTAACAAATACTTGCAAGAAGAAGGCCGTACTTTCGTATCAATCCGTTCAAACAATCCTTACACAGCCTTTGAGCGCGTTTTAATTGGTGACCGTACCAACGAGTCAGATGAAACCTTGATCCAAGCGGTGTTAGGTCAAGTAACGACCGAGCTAAACCCGGCCGAGGGCGTGAAGAAATTGCAAGAGGACTTACACACGCAAGCCCAAGACTACGAAGCGAAGCTCGCTAAAAAAGACGAAGAGATCCAAAAGGTGAAAGATGTGGCAGAATGGAGCGTACTTGCTCGCGTTACTGACGTAGACAATCCGCTGGATCCGACAGTATTCAAACGTGGCCTTGAATTGGTCAATCTTGGAAAAACTGGTACAACTTATCCAGCACAAGCGATCTTTGAAATCGAAGATCCAAACCATATCGAGAAGTTTAGCGAAGGCAAGCGCGTCATGGTCCAAGTGAATGAGCCGTTTACATACCAAGGTGAAACACTTGAGCAGTTGGAATCACTGCACCAAAACGGTAAGATCGGGATCTGGAAATGGACTGAGCCAAAACAAGAAGAGCCGAAACCGGCAGGAGAGCTTGAAACTCAACCCGTTCAGTAAGCTAGTGAATAAATAGGGGGGTGATTAAATTGGACCTATTGGCACTAGTTGACAAGTTAACTCCCGTCTTGGTCGTTATCATTCCAAGTTACTTTTCATTCAAGAGTACAAAAACTTCAAAGGAAGCTGACAAACGTCTTGAGGGTCTGTCTAATAAGATAGATACCCTCGAAAAGTCAGTCTCAAACGTGGAAGAAATTGGAAAAGATAACAATCGGAATTTAACGATTATCGGGAAAGGATTACAACGGCTTCAACGTTTTCGACTGCAGGAGAATTTGAAGAATGCGCTCAAACGCGGACACACAAACCAGCACGAACTAGAGGAGTTGTCGAAATTATATGAAAGTTACGTCGAGTTGGGCGGTAACGGTGCTATTAAAGTGCTCTTTGAGCGCTTTTTGAATTTAGAAATTAAAGAGGAGAAATAACATGAATCAAATCGCAAGCATTATCACTTCATCAGCTATGAGCATCTTAGTTGTTTTGACTGGTATCGTGGTTCAAGCAATTAAAAAATACTTGCTTATGCGCGGTGGCAAGAAAGCGATTGAGATTGTTGAAATCTTGGCTAAAAACGCGGTCAACGCTACAGAGCAGGTTGCTGGGAAGTTGGATATCCACGGAAAAGATAAACTTGAGCATGCCAAAACAAGCCTTATTGAAGGCCTCGAGTCTCAAAATATCCACTTGACGAGTCAAGAACTCAATACCTTTATCGAGGCAGCAGTTAAACGCGCCAACGATGAATGGAAGAAATAGGAGACAGAAAATGAGTGTACAACAATCTTTAGTAAACTGGTTTATCAATCGTCGCGGATTGCTTACTTATTCCATGCTTGGAAGCCGTAACGGGGCAGACGGCACGGCTGATTGCTCTGGGTCAATCTCGCAAGCGCTGAAAGAAGCCGGAATCGGAATCGTAGGCCTACCATCAACCGTTACACTTGGCCAGCAACTTGCAAACAATGGCTTCTATCGTGTAAGCCGTAACGAAGACTGGGACGCTGAAACAGGCGATATTGTCTTGATGAGTTGGGGTGCGGATATGTCATCATCTGGCGGTGCTGGTGGTCACGTCGGAGTGATGATCGACGATACATACTTCATCTCTTGCGACTATTCGACACAAGGTGCACCCGGACAAGCTATTAATACTTATCCTTGGAATGATTACTATAACTGGAATAAACCGGCTTATATCGAGGTTTGGCGATATGCTAACACAGCACCACAGACCAACAACCAAGCAAACACGGCAGTACAACCAAAAGACAAAGCCTTTTACCAAGCAAATGAGGTTAAATACGTCAATGGTATCTGGCAAATCAAATGTGATTATCTCGCGCCCGTTGGCTTCGATTGGCTCGAAAACGGGATCCCAGTATCAATGGTAAATTGGGTCGATAAAGACGGCAACAACTTGCCAGACGGCGCAGATCAAGACTTTAAAGCCGGTATGTACTTTAGCTTTGAGCTTGACGAAGTCAATATCACAGACACTGGCAAGGGTGGCTACTATGGCGGGTATTACTGGCGTTTGTTTGAGTTCGGGCAATTCGGCCCGGTTTGGCTGTCATGCTGGGACAAGGACGATCTAGTAAATTATTATGAGTAAAGAGGGGTGATTGAATGAATCGCTCAAACTGTACCAACTTAAAGCAGTTTGAGGGCGGTCGAGTTGTCAAGCAGGGCGACTCGGCTTCCCTTTTTGGTTTTGCATTATACGATGAGAGATGGACTCCGATCGATCTTGAGGGACAGGAAGCTACAGTTCACTTTACGAGCAAAAAGGGCAAGGCGTCATTTTCGACGACGGTCCAAGGCTCAAAAGTAACCTTTAAAATCCCCAAAGTCCTTCCCGTCGATAGCTATCTCGTCGAGGTGGTGGCTGGTGGGTACGTCTTCCCGAGTGACCAAAATGTCCGGGTCGATGTTATCCAGTCCGCAGACGAGTACACAAGCGAGCAAGTACTTGAGCTCGTAAAAAACGACGTCAAGACAGAGATCGGGAAGTTCATCGAGGCGCACAAAGAGAGTGGGATCACGGAAGAATTTCCAGATCTCACAACTCTCTATAATTTGGCTAAAATTTAATAAGAGGATTAAAAATGAGTTTAAACACAGAAAGAATGACAAAATTCGCCCAAGCAGTCGGGACTGATATCAAAGAAATCAAAACCACGCTTGCTAACAAAGCAGACAAGTCAGAAATCGGCCAAGGTGGAATCACACAGCAACAACTTGATACCGCAATCCAAGGCGTGAAAACGGCCATTCTGGGCGAAGGCGTACCAGAAGAATTGGACACGCTGAAAGAAATTGCAGAGAAAATCCAAGCAGGCGGAAGCTCAGACAGTGCGATCGTGTCCAAAATGACAGAACTCGGTCAGAAATTCACTGATCTCGAAAATACTGATTTTGTGCAGATTTACAACCAATCCAAAAATACCCTCTAAGGAGGTGAAGTATGGATAAACTTAAAAAAGCAATAGAAGCGATCGGGAATGATATCGGTGATCTAAAAACTAACAAACTCAACGCAACTAGTGCATATCAAATTTTTCCAACTTATGCGACTTTACAAAGCCAAATGACCAGCAATATCAAAGACAAGCACCTTGAGCTAGGTCTTGACGCTCTTATTGACGATAAGCTGAAAAACGGTGGTGATCCGTTTGTCACGACTTCAAAATTGCCAACGATTGACACAAGCCAGCTTGCTTCGAAAAACGATCTGGAAGAATTGAAACGCTCAGTCGGTTCTGGGTCTAGTGGTTCTAGTAGCGAATTAAAAGGTCAAGGTTTTCCGTATGAGCTAAATGCTGATATTGGAACGACCTACATCGACACAACCGCAAAGAACGGTGCATTTAAATGGATCAAGAAGCGTGCTGGGGCCGGCCGTGATAACTGGGTTATTTTGGCTGGTGACACAGGCAAAGTAAAAGCAAAGAACGTTTCCTCCGTGCTTGGTGCGTCCTATATGGAATTTAGACGGATTAATTCAACAGTCGAGATCAATTTTGGCGGTCTATCGTGGGGCTGGTTTGGTATCAAACGCAGAGGTGCGCCCGGATATGTCCCACAAGGGTCTGACCGTGATCGAAATGTCGTTATCTTAAATGTTCAAGGCATACCAGTAGGTTTTCGTCCGCTTGGATCTAAAATCGGTATGATCACGAATGACAAGGGTCAACGGCTTGGCACTTGGTATTTAGGTGGGTCGGGCGATGGGAATCAATTTCGTCTGCAATTTGACGATCCCGTTCCCACAGATCGGGACATCGGAGATATTCGTTTCTCGAGCATAGTATATGTCACGGAAGATCCGTGGCCGGAAACTCTATAATTTTAAATACATATAAGACACACACCCTCCCAAATCGGGAGGGCTTTTTTTGTTGCCTTTCGCGTGATTTTCGCGTGATTGCTTAAGATAAAACCCAAAAAATACGATTAAATCAAGGGTTTTAAACTACTGTAAAGTTCGCTTTTTCGCGTGACAATCGTTTTATTTGAGTGGTTTTTCTGTTATAACGGCAATTTTTAAAAATGTCTATTACAACGGCAATTATGCTGTTATTTACTTGAAAAAAACGACCAACAGTGCTATAATAATTGTACACGGATTTTAAACAATCTACTGAATAACCAAGTGTAGATAGGGTGACACCTTGCTTGGATTGTATACATAATTCCCGTTACGCTCTCCGTGAGATATTGCGGAGGGATAAGTAATTCTCTTTTGAGTAATTGAAAGAGATCATGAAGTGTAAGAATATTGAGGGTGTATGCAGTATAGAGGTTGTGCGTAATTAGACCATTATCAGACGGTGGCGGTGACAATAGACGCTTTCGGTGAAAGAATAATCTGGGTAGGCCTTGCGTAGCGGTAAGAACCGAACCAGAAATGCTAAATTAAACCGTTTTGCACTTGAGGTCGAGGGATCGGCCAATAACACTAAAGATAAGTACAAGTAGCCCAAAATGTGCAGATAAAACATTTGGATATGTTTATGCTTAAAATATATTTCTGAATGTCGGGTGAAAGTTGGACGTAACCAATCGTGCCTAGTCATTTAATCGCTACGGAAGTTATAGGGTCGCTCCTTATGGCTCAGACCGTGGTAGGCTATCGGTCAATAAATTGCGTACAATCGAAGTAGAGCGAAGGCTCATTTAGTTGATTGTTTAAAGTTCGTGTCCTTGCATTTAGCAAGGTTTTTTTATTTTTGCCCGAGTGACAAATTTACTTTCTTGCATTGAAAATAGCGTAACCAAATTTATCAAATTTTCCAGCGTATAACCACCTTGTCAGATGTGACTTGCACCTTGTCAATTAACTCTCTGACAATAACTTTCTGGTTATCGTATGGCATTTCAAACACACTACTAGCATCTAACAGCTTTTCAATCTTCTTTCTTTTGTCTACTTGCCTGTCGCTGGTGGCTTTTTTTATTCCCTCTTCCAGCGTGGCCCGTTGCTTGATAAAGTCAGACGACTTGCTTCTTAATTCGTCCAGCGTGATCCTATCGTCCAGATATAGATCATTCAACTTGCCTAGTTTAACCGTCAGGCCGTCTATCTGCTTTTGGATAGCTTGCTTGTCAACGGTTGGGCTTGTACTATCCGAAAACAGCTCTTGTATCTTGTCTGGATCATTCTGTAGTTTAGCTACTTGCTCCAGTACAAAATTCTCTAGTGGTTCCATCTCATAGTAGCCGGATTCGCACTTTTTATTATCGTTATATACCGTGACCCCTTTTGTTGTTCGTGGGTGCCTTTGGTAGCATTCGTAACGTTTAAATCGCGTGCCGTCCTTTCGCTTTTGACCTAAAATGACCTTGAGGGGCGCGTGGCAGTATCCACATTGAGCCAACCCAGATAGCATATATTTAGCCTGGAATGGTCGAGGGTTTGATAATTCCTTGGCCGTCTGTTGCCGTTTAGCCAGCTCTCTTTGAGTTTGCTCAAAGTCCGCTAGAGAGATTATGGGCTTGTGTGTGCCTTGGAAAGTCTGGCCCTTGTATTGGTTTAGTCCACAATATACAGGATTGGCTAGTATTCCTCTGATTGTACGATAGCTCCAGGCTGGTTGTTTTGGGTATTCTTCGTTAATCTTATCCCTCAATTTAGTTATCGACATACCAGCCAAGTATGACGCGTATATTTCCTTGACGGCTAGAGCTTCATACTCGTTAACAGTCATTGTGCCAGTATCCTTGTTATAATCGTACCCGTAGGAAGTTTTGGCCCACATCATAGACTTACCAGATTTAGCTCGACCAAGCTTGCCTAATTGCATACGCTCTTTGATCTGCTCGCGCTCCAATTGTGCAAACACGGACAGCAAGCCTATAACGGCCCGACCGAAAGGGGTTGAAGTGTCGAAGTTTTCGAGCAAACTTACAAACTCAATGTCATTTTTTAAAAACACATCTTCTATCAAGTACAGCGTATCCTTTTGGCTTCTACTCAATCTGTCCAGCTTGTATACTAGTACCGTGTCAAATAGCTTGCTCTGGGCATCTTTTATCAATTGCTCAAGTGCTGGGCGCTCGGTTGTAGAGCCAGAGAAGCCACCATCTGTATACACCTTGTATACGTGCCAGTCTTTTATATCACAGTAGCTTTCAAGTTTTGCTTTCTGCTCTTCTATCGAGTAACCCTCTTCCAACTGAGAAGTGGTAGACACGCGCACATATAATGCTACTTTATTCATTGTCTTTCCCCTCCATTTTTGATAAAATAGAATATAGAAAGACACCTTTCAAAATATTCATTTTGAAACCTTTCCTTATCTTGACTGTCTCACGCTCGGAGTCGCCAAACTTTGAGAGCGTGGGGCTTTTTTTAATAGTCTAATACCATATCTACACCTTTTTGGTGTGCAATTTCTTTAGCGTTTGTATCGTACAATTCAAGCTCTACTTGCTTGTGCGAGTTGTAATCTGAATTGTATAGATCCAGCACAGCAACTTTCAAGTCGTGAAGACTATCTGCAAAATCTTGCACATCATCCTTGTCTAAATCATCTCTGGATAGATTCAATTTGACTACTAGGGTGTTGTCGTAATAATAGACCTTGCCAATTTTTCGTTTTACCGTTTTTTGAAATCTATAAGCGATAACTGCCATATAGTCCTCATCTCCGTTTAAAGTGGTAGGTGCGTGTTTTAGATCGACACTTGCGCTACTTGTTTCTTCCTTGCTACTAGACTGCTTCGTTTCCACTTGTTCGGTCTTTTGTTCTTGTTTTGATTCTGCAGCAGTGCTTTTCTGACTGCACCCAGCTATAAATAGAGTAAGTGTAGCGATTGCTACCAGCGTAACCTTTTTCATATTTCCCCCTTTTTGGCTATCCCACTAGCCTATAAAATTCATCAATG
>OGHB01000403.1_pt1 | contig 26985 bp, 27 predicted proteins | sample 1571451 | NCBI WGS metagenome assembly OGHB01 (sample SAMEA2582071, study PRJEB24529) | metagenome | biome: Human gut stool | place: China | collected 2011
GACCTTTTTCATTTATGTAATCAATATCTTTCTGCTTCAGATGGAAACTGCTTCGGAACTTGGAATTATCCAGCCGCTCAAATAACTGCCTGTACCATTCATCCTTAGTCATTAAAACTTCACTACTTCCGGCTCATGTGTAAATGATGAAAATGTAGCTGTCGCGTTTTTAAAATAGAACACCGCTGTATTTCCATCATCTGCTGAGTACATATTCTGTAAAGATGGATAAGCATCGAGCATAGACTGTCTTGCTTCTCTTCTGTCATCTTCTACAAGTTCTCCGGCTACACGAAGCCACTCGCCATTTTTAAATGCACAGATTTCTACCTTCGGGTTTGCGTGAATCTGCTTTGAAACATCTTTTACCTTTCCAGTCTGAATATACAGCTTTCCTTCAAAAATGTGTGCTGTTCCAAAAGGTCTAACTCTTGGCTGATCGCCTTCCACTGTTGCCAGATAATATGTCTCTGCTTCTTTTAAAAATTCAGCTACTCATTCCATGATGTAAGCCTCCTGTATCTCTTATTCAATTAAATTTCATAATAAAGCCAAATATTATCTTAACTATTCATTCTGCTTCTCTCTATATCTTCTCTGGTAATAATCCATTGTCCTATAATCTATTACATCTTTCATCTGCTGAATCATAACAGGGTTATCAATTAGCGGATGCAATTCCTCTCTTAAACCTAATATCACATCATCATTTTTAACAAAAAATCCTTTCCCTGATTCCAAAAGAAAATGCACAGGCATAGCAAGAATTTTCTTTAAATGATCCTTATCTGAAATATTATTATACTTCTGTAATGTCATACTTTTATCAAGATCTTTCCAGTTTGTTCCAGTTGAGAAAAATTCTTTCCAGCTTGTAACAAGCTGTTTTTCTGATACTTCCATCAACACATTTGAGTTATTATAAAATGCCATAAGCACTGGCATCTTATATACCTTTGACATATTTGTGTTTTCGAGCAGGCTGATAAATTCTCTTCCAATTCCTTTATAAAATTCAACTTCTATTTGATTTAGTTCTCCCAAATCGTTAAGAAACTCCAGATATCTTTTAAATGGATTATCTTTGGAATGTGTAATTGCAGTTTCATAAATATTATCATCCATATATGTAAACATATCCAGTCTGGTAGGGCGCTTTCCAAGCTGCTCTTTTACCTTGAAATATTCATTGATTATCTGATCCTTAAGTTTTAAATGTTTTCTATCCATTTCAGCAAAAAGATCAATCAGCTTCATATCAAAATCCACCAGACAATCATCCGGAAATCGTAATGTATCGGACGGATGATATACTTCTTCATGAGTATCCGATTTCCCTTCAAGGAGAAAACGCACTCTCCCCGCTTTCTCATAATTACCAATAAAGTCAAGTACAGTCAGAAACTCTTTTCCCCTACATTTTCTAAGCCCTCTTCCAAGCTGCTGAAGAAAAACTATTGGTGATTCTGTAGGTCTTAAGAACATTACCATATCAACCGATGTAATATCAACACCTTCATTAAACATATCTACTGAAAAAATTACTCTTATTTCGCCATTCTTCAATTTTTGTATTGCAACATTTCGTTTCTCAGTATATTCCCCACTTGCATCACTAAATACAGCAACTGACGGTATTCCTCTTGATGAAAATTCTTTTGCCATCTCTCTTGCATGCTCCTTGGAACAACAGAATCCAAGAGCCTGCCTTGAACCATATTTACAGTAATATTTATAAATCAGCTCATATCTGTGAACATTTCCGATATAGGTTTCATTCAATTCTTTTTCATCATATCTTCCCCTTACAATGTGTAGTTTTGAATAATCAGTATCATCAAAAATCCCATAATAATGAAATGGTACGAGCATTCCCTTATTGATTGCTTCTTTCAATGAAATCTCATAAGGAACATTGTAATCACAGATTTCATATATATTTCGACCATCCATTCTCTCTGGAGTTGCCGTTAAACCTAACAGAAACTGCGGATTAAAATAATTAACAATTCTTTGATACTGATCATTAATGGCATGGTGAAATTCATCAATTACAATATAATTAAAATAATCTGAAGCAAAATACTTATTATTCAAGTATTCATTCCTGCCAAGTGTTGCAACCGAGGCAAAAATCACCGATTTGTCCGTGCATTTGCTTTCTCCATCAAAAAAGCCATAATCATCTGAATCCCTCACATTTTTAAAAGATTCTGCTGCCTGCTTTAGAATTTCTTCTCTATGTGCCACAAATAATACCCTCTCATATTTCTTTGAGTCAAATGCTGCAAGATATGTTTTTCCAACACCTGTCGCAGCCTGAACTAAAGCTCTTCTTGCTCCCTCTGCCCTAGTGTTTTCCAGTGAACATAAAGCTTCTATCTGTACCCCTCTTGGTTCAAATAAAACTATATTATTTGAAGTTTTACTATCCTGCAAATCATATCTATCCAAATCCTTTGATACAGCTGGACGATGCCAGTTTTTTGAATATCTTTTTAGTTCATCATCATCTATTACCACGGAATGGTTTTCAAATAAATCAACAAATGTATTGTAAAATTTTTCATAGTTTTGGGTATCTGTTTTGCTACTAAATCGATAATTCCATTCAATACCAGATGTCAATGCACTCCTTGAAATATTTGACGACCCAATGTATATCGTACTGTACTCTTTATAATGAAACATGTATGATTTCGGATGAAATGAACGGTTTTTTTCATTATAGAAGCGTAAATCTACCTGTTCACCAAGCTTATGCTTGATAAGATACAATGCTGATGGCTGTGTTATGCCTAGATAGTTTCCTGTAAGAATTCTGATTTTTGCTCCTCGTTTCAACGCATTATCAAGTTCACCAAGCAACATCCTGACACCAGATTCCATCAGAAAAGAAACAACAATATCCACACTATCAGCCTGTTTTAAACTATTAATCAGCTGATAATACAGATACATTCTCTTGTCTTGACCACCAGTTATTGCATCCGTATAATATTCTGTTTCATAAATATCAGCTAATTCTTCTGCAGTATTAAGTTTAACCATTTTTCCTCTCCACGACCTGGTCTTACATCATATGTAATCCACACTTCCTTTAATTTAATATTTTCTATATTCTGAACAAATTTATTAAACTTATCTTCTGTAAAATCTGTAAAATAACGTCCATTTCTCTCTCCTTCAAAATCACCATACTTGAAAGATGTGTAAATGATTCCATCTCTTTTTAATGCCTTTACCATTTTCCCAAACACCGTTTTAAGTTCATTTTGTGTAAGATGAAGTATTGAAGAACACGCCCATATTCCATCGTATTTTTCTATTTCATCAAGTTCTTGAAACAGCATTTTTTTTACTTTTATACCTGTATAATCACTTGCAATACGACACAATTCCTCTGAGCCATCTATTGCATCAACCCTAAAATTCTGGCTCAAAAAATATTTTATATCTCTTCCAGAACCACACCCAAAATCAAGAATGTATCCTTGCTCAGGCAGTAATTCCTGAAAATGTTTCTGCGTGTCATGAAAGTCCACATCTATCGTTTTTTCTGCAAAACTGCTAGCATTTTTATTATAATAATCCAAAGTTTTATTCTCACTCATATCTATTTTACAGATTGCCTTTCTCTGAATCACTTATTTTATGTCATTTTTATAGTTATTATAACATTTATTAGTAGTATCCTCAATTATTGCTTTCCGAAAATAGTCCGACTATTTTATTTTCATATTAATTCTTTATGCTGTGAATCAAACAATTTTGTATCATCTATACCAGTGGCAGTAATTCTACACACAACCCCACCATCTACTACAAACACTACCTTTCCTTTCGCCTTATCTCCAATCTTATCATACAGCCTGCCTGCACTCATAGATTCACCCTTTACAGTAAAAGGACTGTTAGCCACATATCCTATCTTTCCTAGTCCTTTTATCTTTACCTGTATTGTTTCTTTGTCGTACTTATTATCCGGCTCTTTTTCAAGTTTGACTTTCATTCCTTTTTCCATAAAATCACTGCCAAAATAATGGCTGCAACCTGCTATTGTAAAATAAAGTTCTTCCATAATGGTCTCCTTTCCGCAAAACTTTATCGGCTTTACCAGTCTTCTCCGTACTCATCCATTGCATCATCTACACCATCAGCATAATCGCTGTCTCTGTCATATCTGTCATAGTCATAATCGCCATCCATATAGATATCATCATAGCCATCATCATAAGAATCATATGTACTCTTCTTTGTCGTTGTACTTTTCTTTGTGCCGCTGCTATACGATGACTTATTTGTTGAATTTGATTTACTATTGTAACTACTGCTTGAACCAGAGCTACTTGTACTGCTCTTAGAAGTACTGCCGGATGATTTATTGCTATATGATGAACTGCTATGGGATGTACTGCTTCCCGTATATGGTTTATGCAGATAACAATAACTGCTTCCACTTGCCTGCTTATTATCACATCCCGCCTTAATGCACTTAGGCTCACTTGCTTCACCTATTGAACCTATTACAAACAGAACACCTATTATCACAAAAAATATTGTCAGTCCCTGTCCAAATGAATTCTTTTTCATACAAATCAGCCTCCTTTGCAAAAAACTCAGTCAAAATCATAATCATCCGGGTCTAATCCTGCTTCTTCCAATGCCTCTGCTCTGTCATCAGGATCCATAAGTTCTAATTCATCTACATCCAGTCCTGCTGCCATAGCATCAATCTCAAAATCCTCCTTTGTGTCATCCTCGAAGTCTCCGGCATCTCCAAATAATGCTTCATGTTCTTCCCTGCTGGTGCAAAGCATTTCTTCTGCATACATCATTTCTGTGCTATCTATTTCTCCATCGCCATTTAAATCCATCCAATTTTTCATTGCTATACCTCCTGTAATCAAGAATTATTAAGGTTATTTGTTTCTTTATGATTATATAGTACTACTTATGCTGTCCTATAATCATCACTTGCATATCGAATCTTTGTTCTTTTACCTGATTATTCATCATCTTCTTCAAGTTTATGTTCTATTTTCGCTTCTTTGTGATCAATTATATCCGCTATCATAAGTACTATCTCTGACACTGCCACTAATATTAATCCAGTCTTTGCCAGTGTCTTTCCAACATGATCGTCTGTTTTCTTTGCCGCCTCAGCACTTTTTCCAAGCAGACCTATCAATCCTATATTTGCCAGTCGCTGTAAATTCCTATTTATAGATTTATTTTCCCTATGAATTTCTCTTAATATTGTCTTATTTGTCATGGTAATTATCCTCCTTATTTTTAACCAACCATATCTTCTACTATCTGCATGTTTTCTTCCTGCCCGTTATCTACAGGCTGCATTTTTGTCACTTCACTATGTTCTGGAACTTCCATTATATCTTCAATTTCCGCCAGATTATCTTCACAGGTATCAGCCAGGGATTCACAATCAATGTAATCTGTCAATGCATACAGGCAGTTAAGTTCTTTCGTTTTTGCTTTCTTCTCTAGTCTCAATTCCTTAAGTCTTTTAAATACCTTATACCCCTGAGCCACATTACAATTAGCATCTTCTGTTTCCAGAAGGATATTTTCAATCTCGCTATCTATCTCTTTGATGTCTATCTGTAGATTTGTTATATACTGCCCGGCATTTCTATAAAACTCTGCCTGCTGCCTTGCAAATGAAACCCAGTCATTCTCTTTCCCATCAAACGGAGTGTAACTTCTTTCTTCTGCCATTGTTTCTTTACCATCCTTTTCATCAAATGTCGGTTCAACACTGTATCTTTGCTTTGTATCTGAACTGTCGGAAGCTGTTCTATGTAAATCAGCTCTTTGCAATCTCCTGTCTTTGAGCACGCAATTTTCAAACAACTCTTCGTATTTTCTAGGTTTATACTTTCTTGTGTCCAAGCCCTTGATACTTTTTAATGCCTGCTTTGCTCTGGTGACATTTGCATTCGTTCCAAAACCAGTTTGAAAGTATTCAATTCTTTGCAGTTCATCCTTGATATCTCTTCTGTTTTCCCTGCACACTCTTAGCAACTCAATCAGATCAGCGGCTTCATTATCATCTGTCTCACATAATTCAATATAATGAAGAATATCGCATATCTTCTGGTCTATATCTGAATGCTTTTTCGACAGCTCCTCCCTATAATCCTTCAACCCCTCTACAAGGTATGTAAAATGTGTAAGATATTCTGCCCAGTCCATTTCTGACAGATCATACGATGCAACATTTTTCTCAATCGGTTCTGTTACCTCATCATATGTTAATTCTTTTATTGGTGAAATGTATTCATCATCGTTATTTTCTTCCTGTTCTTCTACATGTAATGCACCAGAATTGTCGTCCATTTCATTACTGACTGATGCTTCTGTGCTCATGTCTTCCTCTGTTTCTTCAATCGGAACCATACAATAAAATGATGCTTTCTTTCCTACACATATACGGCTGTTCGCCTGTGCAAATGTAAATACTGTTGCATCCTGTTCTCCTGCCACTGCTACCAACTGGTCTGATTTATCAGTTCTATAATAATGACCACTATAGTCCATTATGTAATATAAAGAATCCGTTCCCATAGACACCTCCTATTCTAATGTCCCATCATTTCTGCATACATCGTAATATTCACACATAATGCAGCATCCTCTGAATTCCTTAGCATGTAATACTGTTTTTTTAATCCAATACCATAACCTATCACTCTGCTACCTCATCTGCTTCAAAAAAAATAAGAACCAGTAAGAGTTTATCTCTTATCTGATTCTTATTATAAAAGCTAAGGTGTCCCATAAACACACCTTGCATATCGAATTTTTGTTCTTATTTTTTATATTGTTTTATCAATCTGTCAATTTCAGCATTCATCATTTCAACCACATTTTGTGGTCCTGCAAGCGTTACTCCCTCACCAAGACCTATAATCCACGCCAGGAACTGTCTGCTGACCGCAACCTCCACATTGACTACAAAGCGTTTATCATCCAATCTGATCATGGATACATCCTTGCCAAAGCGGTCTATCATAACACCAGCAAAAGAATTGTCGCACTCAATGCGCACCCACTCTTCTTTGCCTCCATACATGCCAAACATTTTTCTGGCGTATGCAGCCATATCAAATGATTTAAATGCCTGCCTTCCTTCTCTTCCTTTGCCATTTGACTTGATATAAAGCATTTTATCTACACGAAAATGTTTTATTATTCCCTCATTACTGTCATATGCAATTAAGTAATAATTTTCATCATCCCAGGATAGTGACCATGGGCTGACCTCATAAAGTGCTCCATCATGGCGCAGTTCCATCTTCTTGTCAACGTTCCATTGAAAATACTGGAATGTTATCCTCGAATTTTCTGCTATTGCTGTATGTATCCTGTCAACATTGTAATAAATGCTCTCATTCATCGTCTTTACACGACCAGTCACAAATACCTGCCTGTGTAACTGTGATGCCTCGTACTTACTGGCAAGTCCTTCTATCTTTTTTATAAGCTCATTTGACTTCTTAGCTGTAATAAATTTTGCCGACTGCACAGAATCAACCAATAATTTTAATTCTGCAAGTTCAAACTGTCTGTTCCCTATATGATAGGAATATGTCCTGTCTTCCTGCGTTCCTATAACATCCAGACCATACACTCTTAAATTTTCAATGTCATTATATAAGCTTTTGCGTTCCGCACTTATGTCATACGCAGCGAGTGCTTCAATAATCTCCGGCATGGTAATACTGTGCGTTTCATCCGTCCGCTCCAGAAGAATTTTCATAAGATATATCAGTTTCAATTTCTGATTTGATGATTTAGGCATAATGCACCTCCAAACTTTCAGATAAAACCAAAAACTTCTCTTATATGATACCATAAATAACCATATAAGAGAAGATATATAATTACTGCAAGTCCTAATGTCGGTACACTATTATATTTAATCTGCCTATGCTACTTTGCAGAGAAACCTATCACAGTTAAAACCAGTACCACAATAGCAATTATCAATAAAACAGGCTGGGTAAATAACCATAATACTGCGAATAACAATACAAAAAATCCTACAAACTTACCTATTGCAGCTATTCCTGAATAATCCCCATCACAAGCAGCAATGATTGAACCGATAACAAATATTAAAATAAACGCTAATATATGCATAACTGCCACCTCCGTAAAAGTTCATGCTTTAACTCATGTATCTGTTCCTTATGCTTTATTTATAGCACTTTATACTGTCCAATAATCATCTCTTGCGCATCGAATTAACGTTCTGTATTTCGATAAAACTGTACAAAAAAAGGACGCAGAATCTCTTCCACGTCCTCACATCTATCTGGCTTTATCTTCTCTTACCTTCGGTGCTGTGTCCCTGATACCATATACTGTGAACCGGTTATCCAAATCAATATTTGTCTGATGGTTAAAGATGTTAAGCGAACCATTTACAAAAAGCTCCAGTGACAATGCAATGTCGATATACACATTTTTATTTTCCACTAAATGTACATATTTATTTTATCATTTACAATAATCTCCTTACACTTTTAAGCCCCCTCGTGGCAAGCTACTCATATCCTATTCATTTTCCTTTTGTCAGATGCAGGAATTTCATCCGACCTGCCATAAAATTTCTTTCTGTCTATTGCTTTTTAGTGCACTGTTGTTTAATATATTCCATGTGAGGATTCTGTTTTCATTTTTATCTTAACGAATGGGTCTTTACGCTATATGACTTTAGTCTCTGTAGAATGAATATTCAAGTTAAAGGTGAATTTTTATAAAGGAAACAGGCCAATTGCGATAATATAGGAGAAGAAAATGTATGCACGGATATTACCAAAAAAATCTAAAAAAATGACATAAAACTTTAAATTCTTACATGAATTATATCAGCTATACCGTTTGATTTTCGAATATCTGGAAGCTTTCTACAATACGAAACGAATTCATAGCCATTGTAACTATATGTCACCAAATGAATTCGAACGAGTATATGAAAGAACACACACTGAGGCTGAGCTTCTGGCGGGTTAAAATGGGGAAAAATTTCTCATTTTAACTTGTACTAAATCTTGACATAGAACCACTTTGGTAAGCTGATAATCATACAATAGGAAAAAAATCCTATCAGGTAAGGTCTAGCCAACCGCCTGTACCGAGTCCTTGGAATCGAAATGGTAACATTAGGTTTAAGCGTAGGACAGGGAGCAACAGAGCCGAAACGAAAGTGAAGTGATTGAGCTGGGAAATTAGTATGAGGTTGGAAATGGTCGATGTATTCTATGCCACAGCAGACAATACTGTTATAACCGATAAGGCAAGGATATAATGGCATTCCCCCAGTCTGAGAACTTGGCGAGGTTGATGATAAGTATGTTATCGGAACAGCTGAGATCCTGTCATTTCCTAAAAAAAATAGGTATGGAAACCAAAACAAAGAAATGCGTTAGGTCTTGAAATTGACGGTATGCCCCATGTACTCCACGCGGGCAAGAATATAGCTCACCGTCGTACCCCACCAGCGGTAGGGGTCTTCAAACTTGCTGTTTCTACGGTTACCCACGCCTTTTGCAGCAAGGTAGGCAGACGGACAAAGCACCTTTTCCTCGGACAGAATATCCGCGATCTGATACACGCCCTTGCCGTCATTGACCATGCGGAAGATGCGGCGCACAACGGCGGCAGCTTCCTCGTCGATAATCCAGCGCTGCTTGTTCTCCGGTCTTTCAGATACCCGTAGATGGGATGATTCCCGTGTGTATTCTCTGTGCCAGAGCATACTATGTGCTTTTTGAGTGGGAGCAGTACAAGGATAACCTTCTCTCCGTTTTTCAAATCAATAAGGGCGGGCTTGCCATTTATGGAGGCATCCTCGGCGGTGTTGCTGTTGTACTGATTTACTGCAAGGTCAAAGAACTTTCCTTCTGGTCGCTTGCAGATACGCTGATTCCCAGCCTTGTTCTTGGACAAGCCATCGGACGTTGGGGGAATTTTGTGAATCAGGAGACTTACGGAAATCTGATCACAAATCTAGATCTCCAATTCTTTCCGTATGATGTTTACATAGAGGAACTCGGGCAGTGGCATCAGGCGACGTTCTTCTACGAATCTGCACTGAATACACTGCTGCTGATTGTCATGCTGATCTCCTATCCGCATTTCAGAAAAAAGGATATCTGCTTCCGTTTTACATGATTGGCTATGGCGTGATACGCTGCTTTGTAGAGGGACTTCGTACTGACAGTCTCTATCTGATGCCAAGAGTCCGCGTGTCGCAGGTGTTGTCTGGCTTCCTGATTCTATTGGGTGTTTTACTTGTAGGTATTATTCGCAGAAGGAGGGATATACAGGCATGAAACTAATTTGCTCTTTATTTATCACATTCTTAAAAATCGGTGCGTTCACCTTTGGCGGCGGATACGCTATGATTGCGCTGCTTGAAAATGAGTTCGTTGAAAAGAAAAAATGGCTTGAAAAAAGCGAGTTTCTGGACATGGTTGCGGTAGCCGAATCCACGCCAGGACCAGTCGCCATCAACAGTGCGACTTACATTGGTTACAAAATTGCAGGATTTGCGGGTGCAACCATGTCCACACTTGCTGTCTGCATTCCATCTTTCTTTGTAATTTATGGTATCTCGCTGTTCTTTGATCAGTTTCTCAGTTTGCGCTGGGTTTCCTGCGCATTCCGCGGGATTCAGGTATGTGTGATCTATCTGATCCTTACCGCAGGACTGAAAATGCTTAAAAGTATTGACAAAAACACACTAAACTTGACGCTTCTCACGTTGGTCATGGCTTCCATGCTCTGTTGCTCGATCACAGCAGTTTCGTTTTCCTCTGTGTTTTACATCCTGATCTGCGGCGCGGTCGGGCTTGTTGTTTTCTTTCTGCGAAAAATCCGGAAAGGAGATGGGAAAACGTCATGATATATCTGCGTCTCTTTCTGAACTTTTTGATGATCGGTGCCTTGTCTTTCGGCGGCGGCTATGGAATGGTTTCGCTGGTACGCGAAAGGGTGCTTTCCAACGGCTGGCTGACAGAGAACGAGTTTCTGAATTTTATTGCCGTATCTGAATCCACACCGGGATCCCTTGCCGTGAATATGGCAACCTTTATCGGCTCAACACAGGGCGGAATCCTCGGTTCATTTGTTACAACGCTGGGCGTGGTGTTGCCGTCATTTTTGATTATTCTCTTAATTGCATCCGCACTAAAGAATCTGATGAAATATGCACCCGTCAACGCCTTTTTATCGGGAGTTCGTCCGTGCGTTGTAGCGATGATCCTTGCGACCGCGCTCAGCATGGCGCTGTCTACGCTGTTTGGCCTCACAGATTTACAGGCCGGATTTGCGCCCGATTTGCGCTCTATCGCAGTATTTGCCATGCTCGGAGCAACACATCTGATTTGTAAAATAATCAGAAAAACAACTCCATCGCCAATTCTGATGATCCTGTTTTCAGCAGGCCTCGGAATCTTGTTTTGGTGAATATTCTAGCATGGCGATTGATTTTATTTCCAACTTCAATAGCAATTCCTGCTGAACCGCGCTTATTTCATTGCGTATAATTTCGAGCGACATCACCCTTCATTCATGATGCCGCTCCGCGCTTCAACCATACCATTCTGCCACAAATGAGCTGACCATCGTTGTAATAGGGGATGTGAAAAAACTCGATTGAGTTTTTTCGCATCTCCATTTTTGTACCTGTTGTGTATAAATGACTGAAATCATGCGCAAAGAAAGCGTTCTTCCCCTACCCCATAGAAATTCTTTTTTGAATCTAGGCGGCAGTTCTGTTTCTCATCTTTTTTTTCTGATATTTATATAGATTGTGGCCTATCGCCACGAGTAAAACTTCCAGTTTGACTGAATGAATACCTCTTCGGACAATTCTCTTGTACCAACGGTCGTTTTTCATAATTCCGAAAGTGCCTTCTGCTTGTATCGAACGGTTCATTCGTAATAGCGCACCGTGGATACTTTCTAGGTTTTTGATTACTTCCTGATGCATAGATGATAGGTTTTCTCTCTCATTGGCTATCCCTCCATCTTTCAAATGTATTTTTGATTATCTCCACATCTTCCTCTGTATCAGAAGAAATAAATATATGTACGCTCTGAAAAGCTTTCTTTAAGCTATTGGCATAATCCAGTTCTGTGCCTTTCATCGGCAGCTTAATCAGCCTTATTCCTCTTTGCTTGCACATATATGCTTTCATTATTTCTATATTCTCATCGGCACTTCCTGACTCAATAACCAACTTTTCTGAAGGTATGTATGTTTCAAGCGGAACTCCAAGCAATCGGTCAGAACCAAGTTCTGCTTTCAAGCCTTTCTTATTAGAATAATAGCTGACAGCCAAAGCAGGAAACAATGACAAATATTCTTGCTCACAAATTCGGCAGCCTTTATTCAATATCGTTCTTTCATTTATCTTCATACTCCACGAATGACCGTGCCTGCATTTCCACCACGCTCTCTTTGCCGAAGTTCGTGATACTTCTGTCGGCTTCAATTTATTCTGTTCATAATCCCATTCACTGAGAAGCTGATTATCTGTCGTCGCCAAATCATTATATCCGGCAAGAACTTCTCTCTCCGCACAAACGGGGCATACCGTACCTTTCACACGAGCATTGCATTGATAACTGATTTCCACTCGTTACCGCATTTACCGCATCTCCACCAGACATTTTTCCTCGACTTTGCATTTACCTCATCAGGTTTCAACGGCAAGTTCTTTTCTGACCACTCCGAAGCAATTTCAGGGTGTGTTGTCTGCAAATCGTTAAATCCTTTCAGGAATATGTACCCACTGCAATACGGGCATTTGCTACCACCGGAACGGGTAGAAATAAGGGTGTTCCACTCCCTGCCGCAATCCTTACACTTCCACCAAGCCTTACGATTGGCAAAGACCGTAACCTGAGTTGGAAGTAATGGATAATTTCTGTCCGACCACTCGGCTGCTATATCCGGCAGAAGTGTTGCAAAGTCATTAAATCCTGCCAACACTTTATTATGGGAGCAATACGGGCAACCCGTTTTATTTATTGTCCTGCTCTTATTTTCTCCATTGGAACGAGCCTTAACGCTTGCCTGCCATTCGTGTCCGCAAGTACCTCTCCACCATACTTTTTTATTTGAACCGAAAGTAATGTCATCAGGTGTAAGCGGTAAGTTCTTCTCCGACCACTCCGAAACAAGCTCCGGGTGTACTTCTGCTAAATTGTTGTTCATAGCCAAACCTCAACCTCCTTGTGCTTAGAGTATATGAAGTTTTGGCTTTATCTTGTAGTTTGCGAATATCCGTATAAATAGAAAAAGCCCTTTGAGAAAAGGATTTTTCCTCTCCCAAAGGGTAGTTTAACTTTTACTTAGAATTATCTTTTTTAATAACTAAGTTATAATTGCTATCATAATACAGTCCAAGTTCTCTACACATTCTATCGTTCACATTATCTAACGCTTTCTTATATTCTGCATACGTTGGAGACAGAACCATTAAATTAGGAATGAATATATCGTTATATCCTTTATTTTGTAACTCTTTCTGCATTTTTCTCTGTGCAATAAATGCTGGATGGTATTTCATTATACCGTTTTTCATTTTAGCACCTTTCCATACTTTTTCTTTTAGTCTTTCATATTCACTTTCACTCATATCACGATAATAGGCTATCATCTCATCTGCGGTTCTGGTTTCTTGTGCAATTCCACCTATCATCTTCGCACCTATTCCCATAATAAAAGGAACTTTCAATGTCGTTTCGTCGCAATATTCTAATATATTCTGTAGTGCCTGCTTCTGTTCCAGAGTCTTCAACCTTACATTAAGAAATGGTTTGAAATGACTTTTAAAATAATCTCCCCATTCTTTTCCCGGTAGCAAAGACTCAATTGCATTTTCAACGGTTTGATAATCAAGTGCCTCATTTGCTTTGTCTGCGTCACCATCATCTATAAATTGCTTCAAAGCTTCAAGTTCTGAGTCTTTTAAAACTTTTTCCTGCACTTTTTCTTGATAAATACGAAGAAGAATACTTTTGTCGCCAGTTTCCAAAAGACTCTGTATGTCTTTAATACTAATACCGAGTTTTCTATATACTGAAATCTTTTTTAAAGTTTCAACATCTTGTGCAGTATAGTTACGATAACCATTGTTATCTTTATCCACTGACAGCAATCCTTTTTCTTCATAATACTTAACTGCACGCTTTGTCATTCCAACCTCATTTATAATTTCATTTAATAACATCAAATGCACCTCCTTATGATTTATGTTGATAGTATAAGCGTATACGCTGCGTGCAGGTCAAGAGTTTTTCGTCTTTCTTCTAAAAATGGGCAATCCCGATTTCAGGACTGCCCATTCATTCTGCTAATTATGCGATTTTTTCTTGCTTGCACCGATTTCTGCATCAATTGATGTAAGTTTGATGTAAATCGCTGTTTTTTTAGTTTTTTATCAAATGAAGTACGTCCCGTCTATTTTGTAAAACGGTACATCTTTACATCATCTTAATAGAGCTTTGCACCTGCCGGAATGTGGTTATCAACCATAAGAAGATGAAGTTCTTCATCCTCTGAATCCTTAAGATTGTTTACTGCTGAAAGTAACATACCGCAAGATTCAATTCCCATCATCTTTCTAGGTGGAAGATTTGTGATAGCAATAAGTGTCTTTCCAACAAGCTCTTCTGGCTCATAATAAGCGTGGATTCCACTTAAAATAGTGCGGTCTGTGCCTGTTCCGTCATCTAAAGTAAACTGTAATAATTTCTTTGACTTAGGAACTGCTACACACTCTTTTACCTTAACAGCTCGGAAATCTGACTTGCTGAATGTATCGAAGTCTACTTCTTCCTCGAATAAAGGTTCAATCTTTACATTGGAGAAATCAATCTTCTCCGGCTCAGCTTTTACCTCTTCTGAAGGCTTAGAACTTACGCCATTTTCAGCCTTTACGCCACCGATGCTCTTCATTGTCGGGAAGATCAACAAATCTATTTTATAGCCCTTTATGCACCTATATTACTTTATATTTTATACAACAGCATTTCATATTTCACCCTAATTCTACACCCTTTTTCCCTTTGAAAATTGCTGAAAATTGCAAAGTTTAATTCTACCATCCATTTATACAGTGGAATTCTCTTCTGCACAAGTGGAGTTTAATCTTTCATATCATAGCTTGATTCAATTTGCAGCTTCTCACGTGTACTTCCGTACACGCAAGTTGCCACTTTATCTTTAGTTGGATATGTCTTAATTAACACCAGACTTGCTGAAACACTCTCAGCCAGAATATAAAGAACAATCTTTACATCCTCATCGCATACTAAATCCTTTGGTGTTGTTGTGCTGTTTCCCACTGATTTAATTGGAGCGTGGGTATTCTCCAGCTTGACAGGTGAATCATCATAGCCATTAGCAAACGACCATAAGATACTGCCCATCTTTCCAAGGTGACTGTTAAGCACATTTTCATCTGCCCTTGCAAGATCACCTATAGTTTTGATACCAAATAATGCAAGCTTTCTGTTCGTGCTTTTGCCAACGTATAGAAGATCTGCCACCGGAAGTGACCATGCCTTCTGCTTAAACTCACTCTTATACATAGTTGTGATTGCATCAGGCTTCTTGTAGTCAGAACCCAGCTTTGCAAATATCTTATTGAAAGAAACACCAACACTTACTGTGATGCCAAGCTCTGACTTCATTCTCCTGCTGATTTCCTGTGCAATGAGCAATCCATCCCCTTTAAGGGAGCTGCTCCCTGTCACATCAAGCCAGCACTCATCAATCCCATATGGCTCCTGCCTGTCCGTATATTCTGCATATATCTCATGTGCCATTCTTGAGAATCGAAGATATAAGTCCATTCTTGGTGAAACAAACGTTATGTCAGGACAGACCTGCTTTGCCTGCCAGAGTGCCATTCCTGTTTTCACACCATACTTCTTGGCAATATAGTCGGCTGTTAAGACAATCCCATGTCTTGCCTCCGGGTCTCCGCCTACTGCCAATGGCTTTCCTGCAAGCTCCGGATGATGCAGATGTTCAATCGAAGCATAACAACAGTTGATATCTGAATGAAGTATTACCCTGTCTCCCATCTTCATCACCTCCTGCATTTAATCTGTCACTACCATAACCTTTAGTCCAAGTATATGAGTAATGTTTCTTACAGGGCATAGTATAACCCCAAGAATAATCGACTGTCAACGGACACATGTGTCCTTTTTCTCATTATATTGGATTTTTAACTTGAATAATTGGCACTATTGCTATATACTATGGAGTGAAAAGAGACATTTGAAATCAACAAAATGAAAGAAAAGAGGCGTATGTATGTACTCAATCGGAGAAATCATTTCAACATATAGAAAAAAGAAAGGCTTGCTCCAACAGGATCTCGCTGATGAACTGGCAAAGGAAGGCATTACCATTTCCTATAAAGCCATATCCAACTGGGAGAGAAATCTTGCTGAACCAAGCGTTACCATATTTTACAAAGTGTGTAGAATCCTTGGTATTACTAACATGTATGAAGCATATTTTGGAGTAAATCCTGCTGATCCTTTTTCATCACTTACTGATGAAGGCAGGGTAAAAGCTATGGATTATATTAATCTGCTCCACGCATCCGGAATGTATGAAAAGCAGACTGCTAAGATAATTCCATTCCGTAGCATTGATATTTTTGAAAATGCTGTATCAGCCGGAACCGGTAACTTCCTTGTAGATGGACCGAAAGAGACTGTACGCATAGATGAATCTATCCTGCCGGAAGATACTACTTTCGGTGTCCGTATTAGTGGTAACAGTATGGAACCTGAATTCCACGATGGTCAGATTGCATGGGTATTACAACAGGAATCCGTTGCTAATGGAGAAATCGGCATCTTCGCTCTAAACGGAGAAGCCTATATTAAGAAATTACAAAACGATAAAGACGGAATTTTCCTTATCTCACTCAATGAAAAGTATGCACCTATCCCCGTCGGAGAAGATGATCGTTTAGATATATTTGGTAAGGTTCTCGGAAAATGTAATCCTGCTGATATTGCTAAGAGTTACAAATAAGACCAGTGCCAATTAATGCAAGTCCTTTTTATTGGACACATGTTCTTGCATAATTAACACTAAGAAATCAGAATCTGAAAGAAGGAATTTTTATGGCGGTTGTCAACAATATCAAAGAAATCCGTGAGCAGCGTGGCATCTACCAGGATGAACTTGCTGAAGCTACCGGATACTGTACCAAAACCATCGGTCGAATAGAACGTGGGGAAAGCACCCCATCCGCAGAGTTTATGCTGCGGATTTCAAAATACTTTAATATGATGGTGGAAGATGTCTTCCATGTAGAAGATTGAGCTGGGCACATGATACCCAGCTCTATTACTATCTACTTTCAACATAAATTTTAAAAAGCGACGATTTTCGCAATCGTCGTCAGACTGTTCCTGTTGGGCGGTCTGACTTTTTTAACGATAGTGCAAACATCGTCAGAATTTGTCTGCGGTCAGGTTGTATCATAGCGGCTCCCTCCAGTAAGCCGCCGTATCCGCCAGCGTCAGCACGTCATTCCCTTTGAGGGCAAAAGAAACGGCGCCCTGATCTTTCAAAACCGCCGATAGAGCATCACATTTCTAAAATGAGCGCACGAAATTATCTGCCCCAGTCAACGGTTTTTTTCTTTCCCCGGACGGGGCAGATAACTTATTATGCAGAGCGGAGCCGGTGTGCGCTAATCGGTTCCCCGCATTTTTTCCTTTAACTTCTGAAAGGATGTATCACTGATTACATGTTCTATCCGGCAAGCGTCCTGCTCCGCCGTTTCTCTGTCTACGCCAGCAGCCACAAGCTGCTCCGTAAAGAATTGATGGCGTTCATAGATTTTCTCTGCCACCTCCCGGCCTATATCGGTCAGGTGGAGAAATCCATCCTCGTCCATTGTCAGAAAGCCGCCATCCCGCAGAACGCCCACCGCATGACTGATACTCGGCTTTGAAAAGCCCATGTGCCGAGCAAGATCAATGGAGCGGACCATGCCCTGCTTCTTTTGAAGAATCAGCACAGCCTCCAGATAATCCTCCCCGGACGCATGAATCTTCATCGGTTCCTCCTTTATGCAAGGCTCCAGCCGGAAGCCTTTTTACGGATATTTACAAAATCCTGATAAATCCCGGCTTTTGCCATAAGCTCGTCATGGGTTCCCTGTTCGCTGATCCGTCCATCAGAGATCACCAAAATCTGATCTGCCTGACGGATGGTATTCAGGCGGTGTGCAATCACAAGTAATGTTTTACCCTTTACCAGCTCATTGATTGCCTCCTGGATATAGCTTTCATTATCGGTATCAACACTTGCAGTCGCTTCATCCAGAATGACAATCGGTGCGTCCTTCAAAATGCATCGGGCGATAGAGATTCTTTGCTTTTCGCCGCCGGACAGAGTAGCGCCGCCTTCACCGATGACTGTCTGGAATCCATCTGGCAGCGCCATGATAAAATCATAGCAGCGGGCTTTTTTTGCAGCCTCATAGACTTCTTCCTCGGTAGCGTCCGGTTTACCCATGCTGATATTGTTGTAAATGGTATCCTGGAACAAGTACACCCTTTGGAAAACCATGCTGATCTGTTCCATCAGTTCGGCGAGAGGTATATCCCGAATATCTGTACCGCGGATTGTCACTTTGCCGGATTTCACATCCCACAGCCGCGCCAGAAGGTTCGCAATCGTGGATTTGCCACCGCCAGACGGTCCCACAAGTGCGGTCATGGTATTCTTCTGCATAGAGAAGCTGATGTTGTGCAGGACTTCCTTGTCCTGATAGGCGAAGCCCACATCGCTAAATTGTACTTCTGGCTGATCCGGCTGTGCCTGTGACAGAATATGTTGATTTCCGTTATCGGGAAGTTCGGGCTCGTCCAAAACAGCTTCAATGCGGTCTAATGCGGCATTCATCACGGTCAGTCGGGTTGCTTCTCCATAAAGAGCTTTCAGAGGTCCAAAGAGATCAAAGACAAACAGTAGCACGCCCAAAAGATAAGCCAGGGAGAGTACGCCTTCCTGATGTAAAAAAACGGATAAACCGAAGATAGCGGCAATACCCACGCCATAGAGAATGTTTAAGCCAGTGGTCCACGGTGTCATTTTCTGCTCAAACTTCGTATTGACATCCCTTGATTTTTTGAAGTTTTCCGTTAATTCGTCAGATTTTTCTCCGAGCAGATTGTAACTTTTGATAACCCCAATTCCTTCAGCAAAAGACAAGACCGCATCCGTCAAATTCTCGCTTTGGTTTTGACGCCCGACAGCCTCCTTGAAGGAAACCTTATTCATATATTTTGCAACCAGTGATGCCAGCAAGGTAATGATTACCGCAATCAGCCCAAGTCTCCAATCCAGTACGAACATAAAAACAGCTAAAACCAAAGTAGACAGCATATAGCTCATCATGTTGCCAATGGTACTCATAGAAACTTCCTCAATGAATACCATATCCGTACTGAGAACAGAGCTGATTTTGCCAATATTCCCCGATGTAAAGTAACCCATCGGCATTTTTCTTAAATGATTTCCCAACTCCATCCGTTTATCAGCAAAGATCATAAATCCAGCGGCACTTTGCAGACGGTCGCTCAAATAGTGAACCACTGTCTGAACCACTACAACAGCTAATAATCCAAGTCCGACAAACAGACAGGTCTTTCCAGTCAGCGTATTATCAGCAAACCCGGCCAAGACGATAAACGCCATGAAGATCGGCATTTTGGAGAGAATGGACTCGACAAATGCACATAGAAATGCAGCCTGAATACGGCTTTTATACCTCCCGGAGAGGTTCAGGATTCTTGAAATCAATGCAAACATTTATCTTCCCTCCTTTGCAGTAGATACTTTCCACTCGGTGCTGTCCTGAGCCGCTTTCCACAACTTTTGGTATTCTGGGCAAGCTTGAATCAACTCCTGATGTTTTCCGGTTGCCACCATCTTTCCGTGATCCATAACGCATATTTGATCTGCGTTCATTATAGCGGGAAGTTTGTGAGCGATAACTACCAAGGTTTTTCCCTCCACCAGCTCCGCAATAGCAGCCTCCATTTTTTCCTCATTTTCTGGATCAGCGTAGGCCGTGGCCTCGTCAAGCACTACAATCGGGGCATCCTTCAATATTGCCCGCGCCAGGGAAATCCGCTGGCGCTGCCCCCCGGAAAGCATTTTCCCCGCATCGCCCGCCATGGAGTGAATACCTTGCGGCAGCTTTTCCAGAAACTCCATACACTGGGCTTTCTTCGCCGCCTGCATTACTTCCTCATCGGTAGCATCCAAACGTCCAAGACGGATATTTTCCAGCAGGGAGGTGTTAAACAGGTACTGATCCTGAGCCACATAGGAAATGCGGCTGTTCAATGTCTCCAGGCTCATATCACAAAGTTTCTGCCCGCCAATGGAAATGCTCCCTTTCTGCGGGTCATAGTAGTGGATCAACAGTTTTGCAAGGGTGCTTTTGCCAGAACCGGATTCACCAACTAGGGCAGTTTTTTGTCCTGCTTGTGCCACAAAGGTAATATCGTGGAGGACTTCGTTTTCCGCTATTATCGGTTTCCCATCTGGGCCAGGCTGTGTCGTCTGATACGCAAAGGAAACATGATCGTAAGAAATGTTAAAATCCTGTCCGTGGAAATCATCCTCAGCAGCTTGCAGCGGTGCCGTATTTAACATCTGTTCAAGTGCCGTGATCTTATAATTCAGATTCGGAATCGTCTCCATAAAGCCCAGTGCTTTCAGGAGAGGAATCCCAATGCTGAGGGAAAGGCAGAGGACTAAAATCAAATCAGGTAAAGTGCTTATGCCACAGAGAACAAACCATGCCCCAAGAGGCAAAGTCAGAATAACAGTGCAGGGCAGTAGACTTCCGTATATCGCCATCCAGGGCCAGGCGGCCTTATACCATGCCAAGGTATAATCCCGATAGTCCGTTACATCCTTGCGGAAGTTCTCGTAAGATTCACTCTCCCGGTTGAAAACCTTGACAACCTCCATACCATTGATGTACTCAATGATCGTGTTGTTCATTTTCTGTGCAGACTGATAGTAGGGACCCATGCGCTTCATTCCAACAGAGTACATAATGACCATGGAGAGCAGGCTGATCGGGATAGAGGCCAAAGACATAAGAGCCAGTTTCCAGTCCGCACAAAACATAGCAACATAAATCACCAGCGGGATCAGTAAATTTGCGATACCCTCCGGGACTGAATGAGCAAGGAGCAATTCCAAGCTGTCCACATCATCGACAAACAGCTTTTTGATTGTCCCTGTCCCTTTTTCCTCCACAATGCCAAGGGGAAGTTTCTCAAACTTCTTTTGCAGAGATACCCGCAGCCGGAACAATGTGTTATATGCTGCTTTATGAGAAATTGATAATCCCCATCCATAAAAAAACGCCTGCAAAACAAGACAGATCAAAACCCCTATAACACGCAATAAAACAAATTCTGTTTCAACAGAATCGCCAATAACCAATGGCGAAATGACCTGATAGGCCAGCACAAAAGGCAGGATGCCCATAAGAACGCTGACCAGTACGACAACCGTGGCCACATACATATTTTTCTTATATGGCCCTGCGTACTCAAAGATTTTTTTGAACATAAGCCCTCCTTATATTGAGCCGTACTGTCTGTGCTTCAAAAACAAGAGGCCGCCAAAGTAAAGCGGCCTCTTATCATTATCTTTCTGTCCAGTCAAGGCGGCCCTGACATTCATAATTTCTAAAATTCACTGGCGGATTCGGAAAAAATCCAAAACCTTTTTACTGCCGGATTCGTCCAATGGATAGCTTTCTTTTACTTGCCCTTTTTCCATATGGGCTACATACGAACATCCCGCCATCACCAACTCCGGATCATGCGTAATAACAAGAAGCGTTTTGCCCTGATCCGCGAGTGACTTCAAACTCCGCGCAACTTCCCGCATATGTTTGAGATCAAGCCCGCTTGTTGGTTCGTCAAACACAATGATCTCCCGGTTACTCACAATGGCAGACGCAATCGCTACCCGCTGTTTTTGCCCGCCAGAAAGAGAAAGCGGGTGCCTGTCTTTATATTCCAGCAGATCAAACTGTTTAAGGACTTTATCCACAACAGTTTCATCCTTGTTGTCCATGCTCAGAAGCACTTCATCCGCCACGCTTTCGGTAAATAGCTGATGGCTGGTATCCTGCATTACCATGTAGCAATGTTTGAGCCGGGCTTTCCAATCAAGGGGTTTCCCGTCAACCTGCAAAAAGCCACACTTCTTTTCCAGTCCGCAAATACAGCGGGCCAGAGTAGATTTTCCAGCGCCATTCAGACCGATAATGGCAATCGTTTCTCCAACAGGCAGTTCTGCACTCGGAATATGGAGGCTTTCCGGTTCCCGCTTTTTATACGCAAAGCAAAAATTTTGAAATTCCATATGTTTAGCTGTATGCGCCTGATACTGATTCGCAGGCTTCAACTTCGAGAGAGAAAACGGCCGCAGCCCCATTTCTTTTCGAGTGCCATCCGATAAGCTGTCAAATTCAGCAGGCGTGTATTCCCGTTCAATCTCCCCATCTTTTACATACAGCACACGATCTGCAAGATCGTGAAGGTAGTAGAGGCGGTGTTCTGCAATCAGAATTGTTTTGCCCTGCTTTTTCCAGAGGCTCAGGACCTGCCGCAGGTCATCAATAGCAGCCATATCCAAATTAGAAGATGGTTCGTCCAGGACCATAATTCCCGGCAGCAATACACTTGATGAAGCACAGGCTATTTTTTGCTTTTCGCCTCCGGACAGAGCAAACACGCTTCGCCCCATCAAATCTTCAATATGATAATCGGAAACTGTCCGGTCAATCCTTTTCAGGATATCCTCCTGAGGATAGCCTAAATTTTCACAAGCAAAGGCTAATTCACTATCCGTATCCACGTTGAAAAACTGACTTTTGGGATTCTGGAATACAGATCCCACCATAGCAGCCAATTCATAAAGCGGCGTATCTGATACGCTTTTTCCGTCCAGAAGGACATCGCCCTCTAAATTGCCCTCGTAATAATGAGGCACCAGCCCGTTTACCAAACGGGTAATCGTTGTTTTCCCACAGCCGGATTCTCCCGTGAGTAAAACAAATTCCCCTGTGTTTATGGTGAGATTGACATTTCTAATCCCTCCGCCGCTGGATTCTTCACCATAAGAAAAAGAAACATTTTGAAAATCTATCATGGCAAAATCCCTCCTGCGGAAATTATCGGGGAAGCAATCGCCCAAAACACTACAAAGCAACAAAACAAGATCAGAACCACATCGGCAAAATTGAATTTAAGCTGGCAAATGTTTGTGCGTTTGACAGGAGCGCCGAGGCCACGGGTAATTGCCGCAGCGGAAAGTTCCTCACCGATTTTCACGGAGCAGGTAATCATCGGGATCAGCTTATACTCCAATATTTTTGAAGATTTTTTCCCTCCAAGTTTAATCCCACGCATTTTCATAGCGTCACTGATTGCTTCTGACTCCTGAAAGACAGTTGGAAAGAAGCGGAACATGACCGTTAAGGGGATCGTCACTTCTTTAGGCATATGGATTCTTTCCATGCCGGAAATCAATTCACTGACCGTTGTTGTTTTCACTGCATAGGCAGCAATCGCAACACTGGGAAGGATTCGGCAGAAGAATCCGGTTGTAAACAGAACGAGGAAATTCAATATCCCCGTAAGGTGCGGCAAAACATAAATTTGAACAGCATAAAAAGCAGAAAACACAGCAATATAGCCCACAGCTTTTACACATTGCTTCGAGGTAAGCAGCAATATAGCCGGAACCGTACAAAGAGCAAGGCGGATCAGCCCCATAGCTTCTCCGCCTGTTCCGCCCATGACAAAAATGCTTATGATGAAGATGAGCAACAGTTTTGTACGCGGATCGAGCCGTAACCCTTGTTCTGTTTTTTTGCTGAGCAGAATTTCCCGCGCCATTATGCAATACCGGCACGCTGGAAGTGCTTTTTGCAAATGGCTTTCCCAATCATACCTCCGACAAGGCCAAACACAAAGCAGGCAACCAGCAGAATAGGCGCAATCCACATAGGCATATATGTATTAAGGGTAGCTGCATATTCAGCGCCGTATCCTTCAGTCAACATTACCATATAGCTTTCACGGTTCAGGAAAATGGGAGCAAAGTTGCCAAACACCCAGATGCTGAACACACCGCAGGAAAGAACTGTACTCTTTGCACTTTTGTAGTCCGCCTTTTTCAGGATCACGTCGGCCAACAGGCCGCCAACGAGACCAGTTACCATGGTAAGATAGCCGTTGCCGAAGAACACCATGATTAGGCCAATCAGGAAACCCATGATTGCAGTCATCCCGAATTTTTTAGCCTTTGTAACATACAGCATATAGGGGATGCCGCCAATCAAAGGGCACAGCACCGCCATCAGCGGAATAAAAATGGGGATGAAGCCAAGCATCGCCACCAGCATAACAATCACGACATAGATGACGGTGTAGATGCCGATAGTAATTAAATCTTTTCCCTCAAGCCGGGAACTTTTTTTCTGGGAACTCATACCAGTATCCTCCTTATCTCTGAGAAAATGAAAATGTGGTGTGGTTAGCTTCTTCTAACCACACCACATATAATAACAATTTGCACCCACGATTCCAACCCAAAACCAATTTTATTCTACCCAAAATCAGTATTTTTGCGTTTATCCAATCGTAGCTTCTGCTTTATAGTTTTTCGGATTCACTCCGTATTTCCTTTTGAACGCCGCTGCGAAATTGCTCGCTTTTGAATATCCCACCAGTATAGCCACCTGGCTGACATTCAAATTACTTTCTAACAGCAGGCTTGCCGCCTTTTCTAACCGCTGGTCGATGACATACGCATGAACCGATGTTCCGAACAGGGAGGAAAAGCCCTTCGTCAATTTTGAAGTGCTGATATTGACCTGCCGCGCCAATTCCTCGCAGCTCGGAGCCAGGGCAAGCTGGCTGTCAATAATTCGCTTTGCCTCTATGATGGAATCCCGGTCACTTCTGGAAATTGCAACGTAGGTTGACGCGAGAATACTCAGCTCCAGGACCTCGCTCAAATATACCGATAGCAGCTCAAAGACCTTGCTTTCCAGAAACAGGTATCCCAACCCGCCACGATATTGCGTGAAGTCTTGCAGCTCCGCAAAAATGTGTTCCATATAGGGCGTGATATTCACCTTTGATATGCCGTCCAATAATTTTTTCCGATAGACCTCGATCTCACCAGCCTCAAAGTAGTCATTCAGAATCTTATAGAAATAGGATAGAGGTATTTTCACATTTTTGAAAAGGAAATCGCTCTTTTTAGAATAGCACAGATATTCCATTTTCCCGTGGCCGCGATAAATACAGGATTCACCCTTTTGTATGCTGGCACTTTGCCGGTTGTCTGCAATATTCCAGGAAACACCGTCATTGAAGCAGAACAGCATTTGTATGTATTCTTCACTGCTCACTCCCTGCACGTTCATATCCGAAAAGTAATTCATTCTCCAGTCTGAAACAACTGCTCCCTGTTTCGTGACGATCTGCGAAATCTGACCGGTTCCCATGTCTGCCGGAATATCTATGGTGATCGTCTGCGGTGAATTAGAGAGCAGATCACGATAAAGATTATTCATGTATTGATTTGTCATGTATGAGCGCCCTCCTTATGGTTAGTCAATGCTAATCATAGTTTACAACACCAACCTGGAAAAGTCAATTTGTATTCCTTGTGTATACCGCAGAATCCATTTCACATCAAAACATCGTAGATACCACTTCAATGCTATTTCAAAAACGTAGTGGCAATTAATTTACGAATTATGCCTACTCATCGTACATTTTTATCCTTTTGCATTATTATTTCTTTGTTCTTATTATCATTTGCAGCATTATCTCTCAAATAATTTTCAAATGCATCTGCATTATACTGATACTCCTGCGGTTCAGCGACCATCGGTGAATATACAATCTCTGCTTCCACTCGCTCAGCTTCTGCCCTCTCCGGTTCCGTCTGTTCCTGCACCTTAGCATTCTCCATATGCTTTTCCTTATCAAGCTTCACATTCATAGCCAGATTATCCAGCTTATCAATCGAAGCATCCAGATGAAGCTCCATTGTTACAAGCATCTTTTTCACTGCTTTCATAGGTGCAAGCACCGCCTTTGTAATGGGATGTTTCTGCTCTTTCTGTGAATAATCCACCTCCGGCTTGTCAGCAAAAGTGCGGAATGCATTGACTGCTGTCTGCCCTGCTTCACGAAATCCTTTTGCAAGAAGTGCTGTCTTTGCTATATCCTTATCCGTGGTCTTGATTGCACCTCTTACATTCTCTCGGATATCAAGAAGTTTTTTCTTAATTTCTAAGAACTCAGACACCCTGTATAATGCAGCTCTTCCCTTTGCCTTTGCTTCATCAACTATGCTCTTTGCTGTAGATTTGACCTGTGCTTTCACTTCCAATACCTGTGACTTTATCTGCTCACATCTGGCATTGAGTCGCTCCTGTGCTTCTGACAATGCCTTTTTAGCATTATTGACAAGGGTATCCTCATGCATTTCTTTAATCTGGTTCTGCATATTGGTAAGTTCTTCCGTCATGGAATCAATCTTTTTCTCCAGTCCATCCACATAGCTGCATATCTCAAATACATCGTTTGCCTGCTCTTTCATGGCATTTTTCTTTAATAAGTCGAGAAGTTCTCTTATGACCTCCTCATTGGTAAGTGTTTTTCCTGCTTCTATATCCATTCTGTTTCCTCCATTCTGTAAATGGGGCAGCCTTGGCCGCCCCTGTAACATGATTACCAATTATCGAAAGGGCGTTGCCTCTTTGTCCTTCTCTTTATCGGGATTGCCATGATGTTTCTCGGCACTCTCCCTCGCCTTTTCGTTGCTCTTATCCT
>OGHB01000418.1_pt1 | contig 26225 bp, 17 predicted proteins | sample 1571451 | NCBI WGS metagenome assembly OGHB01 (sample SAMEA2582071, study PRJEB24529) | metagenome | biome: Human gut stool | place: China | collected 2011
CTGAAGCATCAACAATATAGCCATGAACGATGTACTTGCCTGAATTCCACTTGTGCTGGCTAGCTTAAATAGTCACCTTATAGGAACCGTCATCCTGTTTTGTGGCATTATGCCAAACAAGATCATCCTGACCATTTTGCTCAGACCATACTGGTATAAGGACACCTGAAATACCACTTGGCTTAGTTTCATCGACATCAACCACGGTCTCAGTCAAATACTGACGGTTGCCATCCTTATCGACGAGATAAACATCTGCACGGTATTTACCAGTTGAATGTTTATGGTCTGAAGCCTTAATTGTCGCACGATAGCTACCGTCTGCTTGTTTACTTGCCTTATGCCAAACCAAATCATCTTGACCATTAACAAGACTCCATGATGGGATCAAGATTTCCTTCAAGCCATTTGGTGCAACAATATTGCGAACCACAGCATCAAAAGTACCTGTAGTTGCATCATTATTTTCAATCGTTAGGCTTGCGCTTGGACGAGATTGGCTAACTTCCACCACTTTTTCAGTCAAATAGAAACGCTTGTTGAAATTATCTACGATATAGGCATCTGCACGGTATTTACCAGTTGAATTTTTGTGGTCACTTGCCTTAATGGTAGCTCGGTAAGAACCATCTGCTTGCTTCGTCGCCTTATGCCAAATCAAATCATCTTGACCACCAACGAGACTCCATGATGGGACTAAGATTTCTTTCACACCTGTAGGAGCAATGATATTTTTTACCACAGCGTCAAAAGTGCCTGTAGCTGCATTATTATTTTCAATCGTTAGGCTTGCACTTGGACGAGAGTAAGTTACCGATACTACTTTCTCAGAAATATAATGTCTCTTATTTGTTCGATCAACAACATAGGCATCTGCACGGTAATTGCCAGCCTCCCCCTTGTGATCTACCACCTTAATGGTTACACGATAAGAGCCATCCATTTGCTTGGCTGCCTTATGCCAAATCAAGTCATCTTGACCATTGGCTAGACTCCAAGATGGAACAAGAACCTCTTTAACACCCAAGGGTGCCACAATATCTCGAACCACAGCATCAAAGGTACCAGTGACCTTGTTGTTGTTCTCAATTGAGAAGCTAGCCTTAGGTTTTAGAACATCAGTATCATGAGATGAACCTGAGGCATGAGTCAACTTAGCAGGTTCAGCCACGATATTGCTTGAAACCTCAGAAGCAGTCGGTACCGTCGCATTTTCTGAACTCGCTACTGTGTTAGCCTGAACTACAGATTCAGAGGCAACGACTCTTGATTCAGATGCTGCAATCGTTGTTGAGCTTGCTTGACTAACTTGTGGAGCACTTGAGTTTGCTACTTCACTTGTGGCTGTAGGTGTTTCCGCAACAGTTGAACTTGGTCTTGCTGATGGTGACTCTTGTGCAAGGACTGCTCCACCACCAAAAATATCTGCTGCAGTCGCAGGTTGATACTGGTTCCCTTCAGTAACCGTAGGCATTTGCGTAGCTACCTCATCAGCACTGGCTACCTGAGTAGTCACCACCATGAGAACAGCTGCACTGGCATAGTAGATAAAATCTTTTGTTCGCATTTAACTTTCCTTTGACACTTTTTAATACGTCACCCATTTTACCATAGAAAATATCTTACGAATAGAGCAAAAGTGATAATTCTCTAAAAAAACTATAAAAATGATAAAAAAATAAGTAATTTCTATGCTGAAAGCATCAATGTCATCCAAATAAAGAACCTAAAAGCCCATAAATATGAGATTTTAAACATGTATATAATATTCTGAAAATAGATAAATAAAAAATATGACTATCAAAAATGAACACCAAAAAAGCCCTTAGAAGTTTCCTTCTAAAGACCTTTCATTAATAGATTAAGCAAAGATTGAGAAGAATGGTGCACCAAGCTTAGTATCCATTGCATCTCGACTCTGAACACCATGAATGTAGTCCAATGAATACCAGCCATTGTTATTGGCGTTAAATGGATCACGAACATAAGTTTTACCATTATCATAGCCATGAAGCACGATTTCATGCGTGTAAGGATAATTGATAAATTGGCTTGCTCCTACTGCCGCCAGAACATGTTGACCTGACATCAAAGCTGAAGCAATGTTAGCAATGCTTGAAAGCACGTTGCTATTGAGACCCCAATTTTTACTTGCTAATACAATACCATTCGCGTCTGTACCAGCAACTGATGTTTTATTGAATGAATTTGTATTGTAGTACAAATAATCCGCAACTGTCGTTGGTGCAATTACAGTTCCCAAAATATCTGTAAAAGTCATGGCAAGTGATGTTGGAACACAGCCTGACTGGTCCATATTGCTGACACCATACCACTTAGAAGCCCAACGAGGATCACGTTGAGAATAATAAGTCGTCTGAGGCTCAACACGACGATTACGTGGAGCAAGAGCTGTCTCACCAAGGTTGAATCCGTCTACAGTATTGTCTACATAGTCTACATAAACATGAGTCGTATAGTTACCAATGAGATTCTTATGATTAACAGTCGATACATTGATTTCAGTATGTGTTCCAGTAGGTGCCGTATTGTACCAAGAAAGGTTTCCTTGGTTGCTTTCTGACCATACAGCTACACGGATATTTTTAATCTGACGTCCTTGTGGCGCTTGATCAACTACAACTGTAAAACTACCTGCTTCTGAGTTAACATTAGTGATATAGGTTTGCGTTTTAGTCTTAGCATTACGGAATTCAAGAGTAGTCGTTGTGCCACCAACACCAACTTGTGACCCATCATTTAAAATGTAGTACAAATGAATATTGTACAAGCCTGTTGAATTTTTGTGGTTAGTAGCTTGAACATTTACCGCATAAGTGCCATTAGCTTGACGTGTTGCTTCATACCAACGAATATCATCTTGTCCGTCTTTTTCAGACCAAATAGGTACTTGAACAGTACGAACACCTTTAGGACTATAAACATCACTGATAATGACATCAAAAGTACCAGTATCTTTATTGTTATTAACTACTGAAATGGTACCTACTGGTTTATTATGTTTCACATCCACAATTGTTTCAGTGACATAATGACGTTGGTTGGCATTATCTACGATATAAACATCAGCACGGTAATTTCCTAGAGAATTCTTATGCTCACTTGCCTTAATAGTAACACGGTAGCTACCATCAGATTGGCGACTAGCTTTGTGCCAAACCAGATCATCTTGTCCGTTAACTAGACTCCATGATGGAACTAAGACTTCCTTAACCCCATTTGGTGCTACGATATTGCGAATAACAGCGTCAAAAGTACCTAAATCAGCATTATTATTTTCAATAACGAGACTTGCACTAGGGCGAGTTTGAGTAACTTCTACCACTTTTTCAGTGAGATAGAAACGTTTGTTAGAGTCATCTACAATGTAGGCATCAGCACGGTATTTCCCAGTTGAATTCTTATGATCCGTTGCCTTGATAGTCACTCGGTAAGAACCATCGGCTTGACGACTTGCCTTATGCCAGATAAGGTCATCTTGACCACCAGCTAAACTCCATGAAGGAACAAGAACCTCTTTCAAACCTGTAGGAGCAACGATATTACGAACAACGGCATCAAAAGTACCTGCTGCAGTATTATTGTTTTCAATTGTAAGGACACCACTTGGTCGAGCATAATCAACAGACACTACTTTTTCGGCAATATAATGACGATTGTTAGCGTTGTCCACGATGTAGGCATCAGCACGGTAATTTCCTTTATTGCCCTTATGCTCACTTGCCTTAATGGTTACACGATAGCTACCATCATTTTGCTTGGTTGCCTTATGCCAAATGAGGTCGTCTTGACCATTTTCAAGGCTCCATGATGGAACTAAAACCTCTTTGACACCCAGTGGTGCTGAGATATTAGTGATAACAGCATCAAAAGTTCCTGCTTTAGCATTATTGTTTTCAATAGCAAAACTTGCTTTTGGTTTCAACTGCTCTGGTGTCTTACCAATGAAGACTTGCGTAGTTGTTCCACCAACACCAGTTAATTGACCATCTTTTTGAATATAATAAAGATGAACATTGTAAAGGCCTGTTGAGTTTTTATGAGCTGAAGCCTTAACGTTTACTGTATAAGTTCCATTATTTTGACGGTTAGCCGTATACCAGATAATGTCATCTTGGCCATTAATTTCTGACCAAATTGGAACAGAGACAGTTTCAACACCGTTTGGTGCCTTAACATTAGAGATGACAACATCAAAGCTACCAAGAGTTGGATTGTTATTAACAATAGAAATGGTTCCACTCAAATCGCCTTGAGTGGCATCAACCTCAGCACTGGCATTAGCTGTGAAACGTCCTGTATAGTCCACGCTATGGTCAAAGACATGTTTACCTGGCAAGAGATTAGCCGTAGCTGAAAACTGCCATGCACCAGTTTTGGCATTATAGCGCATGTTCTTAGCACTTGTTGCTGTAAGAGTTGTTGATGGATACTGGGCAACCCAGAAATTCTCAATCCCAAATTGAGAGGTTGAGACAGGTCCACGGTAGCCTATATTGTTCTCATCCAACCAGCTAGCACTTGTATAGAACATCAAGTTGTTGTATCCATGCTTACGCATTTCGTTAACCCAAGCTTGAGTGTTACGGTTGATATTTGGAAGCATCTTAGAGTCTTCGAAATCATTAACCATAACAGTACTCTTTGGAAGGTTTAGTTTTTGTGCAGCTTGGATGTAGAAACGAGCTTCTGCACGTGCTTCTTCCTCAGTTGTGTATCGAGAAAAATGATAGGTTGATACTTGAAGACCAGCAATTTGAGCATTGCGAACTTGTGAGGGTGCTTTAGGGTTGTTGTACCAAGTGTCCTCAGTCAACTTGACAACGACACCACCCACACCTTGGCGTGCAAGAGCACGATAGTCATCTACACTGATCTCACCATTATGGCTGCTGACATCGATAAAAGTCTTTGGTTGCACCTTAAGCGTTGGCGAAGGAACATCCGTAGAATTCGTCAATTTAGCAGGTGTTGCTACAGCGCTGTTTGACGTTTCCGAACTTGTCGCACTTGTAGAAGCTGTTGCACTTTCTGAACTAACAACTGAAGATGTTACTGAAGTTGACGCTACAGCAACAGTAGAGTTAGCTACTGAAGTTGATGCCGCAGTTGTTACAGCCTCTGAACTTTCTGGTGCAAGTGACGTAGATACCGCAGGAGCACTAGGTTTTGCCACCTCACTCGTAGCTACGGGTGCTGAAACAGTTGAACTAGGAGTTGCAGGCAAGGCTGCTTCTCCACCAAAAATCTCAGCCGCTGTCGCAGGTTGATACTGATTTCCTTCAGTAACAGAAGGTGTTTGTGTCGCCACTTCATCTGCATGAGCAACCTGAGTTGTCACAGCCAAGAGAACAGCCGCACTAGCATAGTAGATAAAATCTTTCGTTCGCATTTAACTTTCCTTTTGCATTTTTAATACGTCAACCATTTTACCATAGAAAAACTCTAATGGAAAGGTCATTATTAAAAGTTTTCTAAATAAGGCAGAAATATTATAAAATTCTAAACGCTACAAAATTGCGATTTATCTTATTTGAAAACCCTTTAACTACCTATTCGTATTTAACACTAAAAATCCAAAGAAATTTGCAAGATATAGCTAAAGATGAAAATGTGTGACAAAAGAAAAATCCCCGAACATCTGTCCGAGAATTTTATCAACTTTATTTACGTTTTGGTGGGTTATGGATAGCTTCTCCAAGTACGTCAGCAAAGGCTTCATACATGTTTTCAGAGAAGGTTGGGTGACCGTGGATAGATTGCAAGAGTTCATCTACAGTCAATTCATTTTCCATAATTGTTGATGCTTCGTTAATCAATTCAGCTGCGGCTGGACCGATAATGTGAACACCAAGGATTTCATGGTACTTCGCATCCGCAACAACTTTAACAAAACCGTGAGCTTCGTTTGAAGCGATGGCACGTCCGTTACCAGCGAAGCTTGATTTACCAACGAGGACATCACCGTATTTAGCGCGTGCATCCTCTTCAGTAAGACCACACATAGCGACTTCTGGGTGAGTGTAGACAGCTGCTGGTGTGTAGTCAAGGTGAGCCTTACGGACATTGCCACGCATAGCATTTTCAGCTGCAACTTCACCCATACGGTAAGCCGCGTGAGCAAGCATCTTAGTTCCGTTAACATCACCTGGTGCGTAAATTCCTGGGATTGATGTTTCTTGATAAGCATTAACTTTGATACGACCACGGTCAAGTTCAAGGTTAAGATTTTCAAGACCATCCAATTGTGGGACACGACCGATTGAAAGAAGGGCACGATCCGCTACAATCTCTTCACCATTATTAAGTTTAAGGGTCAATTGGTTGTTAGCTTCTACAATCTCAGAAACCCCAACAGATGTCATGATCTTCATACCCTTCTTAGCAAGGATTTTTTGAAGTTCAAGAGATACTTCCTTATCCATAGCAGGAATAATGCGGTCAGCCATCTCAACAACAGTCACTTCTACACCGTATGAGGCATAAACAAGACCAAGCTCGATACCAACGACACCACCACCCATAACAGCAAGTGATTTCGGCAATTCACGCAAGTCAAGAATATCATCTGATGTCATCACAAGTTGTGACTCAATACCAGGAATATTGATACGAGATACTTTTGATCCAGTCGCAAGAATGATGTTACGTCCCTTGATTGTTTCTGAACCAATAGTAACTGTCTTATCTGGGTTAACTTGACCGAGACCGTTGAAAATAGTGACCTTGTTAGCCTTCAAAAGACCTTGAACACCACCGGTAAGAGTCTTAACGACAGAGTTCTTAAAGTCAACTGTCTTATCCATATCGATAGTGTAGTTTGTTGACGCTAGGTTGATACCACGACCTGCAGCAATCTTAAGTCCATCAAGGATTTCTGCATTTTTAAGGTAGGTCTTAGTTGGGATACATCCTTTATTCAAACAAGTTCCACCAAATTCAGATTTTTCAACGATGGCAACCTTACCACCAAGTTGTGCACCACGAATGGCAGAATAATATCCAGCAGGACCACCACCGACAACGATAATATCGTACTCATTGTCAGCAAGCGGTGCTTTTTCTGCAGCTGCTGCTGGAGCAGCTTGGGCAGGAGCTTTAGGAACTTCAAGACCAGCTGATTCCAACTGAGCAGTTGCTTCTGCAACAGGTGCACTAGCTGCCTTGTCAGCTACAACTTCTCCTTCTGCTCCAATATAACCAATAACCTCAGTAACTGGTACAGTTTCACCAGCCTGACGAGTAATTTTCAAAAGAACACCAGAATCCTCTGCTTCAAGTTCCATGTTCGTTTTATCTGACATGATTTCAAGAAGGATATCTCCCTCATTAACCACATCACCCTCTTGTTTTTTCCACTCGATGATTTCGCCTTCCTGCATGTCCACACCAAGCTTAGGCATAATAATCTCAAAAGCCATTTATAAGATACCAAGAGCGACCAGAAAGCGACTGAAAATTAGGCGTCTGACACGTCAGCCTGCTGACGTAGACAGACGGTCTATTTTCCAAGCTTTCCGCTCGGGTTCAGTTACACCCCCTGGTTCGCCCTCTCCTTTCTATTAAAACTTCAGTTTTCAGATATTTTTTCTTAAATCAACAATTCCATAGGATTTTCAATCAAATGTTTCAAATCAACCATGAATTTGGCACCATTCATACCATCTACAATACGGTGGTCAATTGTCAAGCATAGACCCATGATTGGACGTACGACAACTTCCCCATCAACAACAACTGGAGTCTGAATAGTTGCTGAAACACCAAGGATAGCTGAGTTTGGTTGGTTTATGATTGGGTTAAATGACTTAGTTCCAAACATTCCCAAGTTAGTAATAGAGAAGGTTGAACCTGACATTTCTGCAGCCTTCAATTTACCAGCCTGAGCCTTCTTGATGACATCCTTAGAAGCCACAACGAACTCAGACAAACTCATCTTATCTGCACCATGAACGACAGGTACAATCAAGCCATCATCGAGACCAACGGCAATACCGAGATTAACAAATTTGTGTAATTCGATATTTTGAGCATCGTCAATCAAGGATGCATTGAGGTAACGGTGTTCCTCTTTCATAAGGGTACGCACAACTGCCAAACCAATCAAATCAGTGAAGGTTACCTTCATGCCCGTCTTATTCATGATTGGGTCAAGGACTTGCTTACGAAGAGCCATAAGGTTAGTCATATCAACATCATAGTTAAGAGTAAAGGTTGGTGCAGTCAAGTATGAGTGCGTCATTCCCTTAGAAATTGCCTTACGCATAGCAGACATTGGGATAACTTCCACGCCTTCTGGCAAGACTTTTTCAGGTTTAGCTTCAACCACAGGTGCAGCAGCCACTTCTTTAACTTGCGCTGGAGCACTGATTGCAAGGATATCTTCCTTAGTAATCTTACCACCAAAGCCTGTTCCAGATACGCTAGCTAAGTCAATACCAAGGTCCGCTGCAATCTTACGTGCCAATGGAGTCGCCTTAGGTTGAGCACCCTTAAAGTTCTCAACGTCATCAGCATGAACACGACCTTTTGCTCCAGTTCCTGGTACTTGAGCGAGGTCAATCCCCAACTCACGCGCCACCTTACGAGCCTTAGGTGTTGCACGTACTTTGCCACCTTCGTGTACGACAGGAGCCTGGGTTGCCACTACAGGTGCTTCTACAGTAGCAACTTCTTCAACTTTTGGCGCAGGTTCAGCAGCTGGTGCGCTAGCTACGTTATCAGCCACAACTTCACCCTCTGCTCCAATATAACCAATAACCTCAGTAACTGGTACAGTTTCACCAGCCTGACGAGTAATTTTCAAAAGAACACCAGAATCCTCTGCTTCAAGTTCCATGTTCGTTTTATCTGACATGATTTCAAGAAGGATATCTCCCTCATTAACCACATCACCCTCTTGTTTCTTCCACTCGATGATTTCGCCTTCCTGCATATCAACACCAAGCTTAGGCATAATAATCTCAAAAGCCATATTTTATGATACTAAGAACGCTAAAATGCGACAGAATTTTAGGAGTTTTACGTTAGTGTGCTTGCACACCAGTAAAACTATCTAAATTCCGAAGCATTTCGTTCGAGTTCAAATTGACTCAAACGCTTTAACGCCCTCTCCTTTCTACTTTAAATTATAATTTCCGATACTCCCACAGTTAAAACAAGAAACACATTTTACTAGCGAGAAATATCACTTAACCGTCGCTAGAAAGTTAGTTTCCTTTATTGGCCATCTTGATAATAGCAGCCTTAATCTTTTCAACATCTGGAAGAACCGCTTGTTCCAAGACACGCGCATAAGGTACAGGCACATCTTCACTTGCCAAACGTACAATTGGATGGTCAAGGTAATCAAACGCCTCACTTTCTGTAACCATAGCAGCAATCTCACCGATGAATCCACCAGTCTTATAAGCATCATTGACCAACATAAGTTTACCAGTCTTCTTAACTGACTCGAAAATCAATTCCTTATCAAGTGGGATAAGCGTACGTGGGTCAACAACCTCAACATTGATACCTTGTTCAGCCACTTCTTCAGCAGCCTTAAGAACACGTTCCAACATACGACCATATGTGACAATAGTAAGGTCAGTTCCTTCACGCTTAATTTCACCTTTTCCAAGTGGAATGTAGAAATCAGGATCTTGTGTTACTTCCTCTTTTTTACCGTAAAGTGCTTTTGGTTCCATGAAAATAACAATGTTATTATCTTGAATAGCAGATTTCAAAAGACCTTTAGCATCGTTAGCATTACCTGGAGCAACCACTTTAATCCCTGGAATGTGAGTCAACCATGACTCAAGAGATTGTGAGTGCTGTGCCGCAGAACCAATCCCTGAACCAGAGGCTACACGGAAGGTTACAGGAGTCTTCAAACCACCACCAAACATGTAGTTGTTTTTTGCACCATTATTAACGATAGCATCAAGGGCAATCGTGATGAAGTCCATGAAAGTCAAGTCAACGATTGGACGAAGACCTGTAATGGCAGACCCAACAGCTGCACCAGCGATAGCCGCCTCTGAAATTGGTGTATCTTTAACACGTTTTTCACCAAACTCTGCCAACATACCAACTGATGTACCGAAGTCACCACCATAGATACCAACATCTTCACCCATAAGGAAGATATTTTCGTCTTTACGCATTTCCTCGCTCATAGCAAGGTTTACTGCCTCACGCAAGGCCATCAATTTTGTTTCACTCATACTTGTATTCCTTAACCTTTCTCTTTAGTCTACCCATACATCTTCAAAGGCAACTGAAAGTTCTGGATCTGGGCTATTTTGGGCGAACTCATAAGCTGCATCAACCTCTGCCTTAACTTGGCTTTGGATAGCATCTAACTCTTCAGCGCTTGCGATATTTTCAGCAACAAGATAGTCACGGTATTTAATAATAGGGTCGTTATTGTTCTTCCACTCGTCAACTTCTTCCTTAGTACGGTAAACACCCGCATCGGCAGTTGAGTGACCGAACCAACGGTAAGATTCTACCTCAACGATAGCAGGACCGTTACCACCACGGACATGCTCAACAGCCTTGCCCATTGTTTCATAGACTGCCAAAACATCGTTACCATCTTCACAGTAGAAACCAGGAATACCATAAGCTTCCGCACGTGTATAAAGGTGAGGTGTGTTTGTAGCTTTATGGATATCCATTGAGATACCATAACGGTTATTGATGATAAAGAAGATAACAGGTAATTTCCAAGTAGCTGCCATATTGACTGACTCATGGAATGAACCTTCGTTGGTTGCGCCATCTCCAGAGAATGCCACAACAATGTTTCCTGTTTCTTTGTATTGCTGAGTGAGGGCTGCACCTACGGCAAGAGCGTAACCACCACCAACGATACCGTTAGTACCATAGTTACCTTTTTCAAAGTCTGCCAAGTGCATAGAACCACCACGGCCCTTAGAAACACCAGTTGCTTTACCAGCAAGTTCTGCCATCATTTTATTCAAATCCATGTCTTGGGCGATAGATTGTCCGTGACCACGGTGATTTGAAAAGAAGATATCGTCATAGCTCAAGTGTTGAACAGCACCAACGTTGGCTGCTTCCTCACCAACTGAAAAGTGAGTCATCCCTTGAACAAAACCACGACGAACCAATTTATTAATACGTGAATCAAATTCACGAATACGTTCCATTTTAGTGAACATCTCAAGATGTGTCTCTTTAGAAAGTTTTACCATATCGATCTCCTCTATCGAAATTTTTCTATACATCTAGGATAGGTTAAAAAAACTTAATGAGCAAGAAATATGCTTGAAAAATGAAAAGCCTTACAACCTTATCACTTATAGGCAATCCGTATGCTTTTTTTTAGCGCATTATGATATAATTGTATAGATTTTACCCGAATAGGAGAATATTTGATATTGAGTGACGTCATCGTTCACGGGCTTACGGCATGTATAGCTTTTATTTTACAAATTGTTATCTTCAAGGTAACTACGAAAAGGCCTTTAAGATACTGGATTCTTATTTTAGCAGGTTTAGCCATTTTTGCCTCTAGTTATTTTGGTATTTACTTTCCAAAATCTGGTTTTATTGCACTTGTGCTCTTTCTAGCTAACAAATCCTACAAAAATCTGAGACATACCATTTTGGAGACTTCCTTCATACCTTTCACATTTGCCTTAATGGTGAGACTGGTCATTTTCCTGATTATTCCAATCTTTTTCCCTTCTGTCCTAGATTATTATTTTGCTGGTCCATTTATTCTTTTGCTTGCGTTTTTGCTATGGTTCGCTCAAAATGCCCTTCTTCAAGTGGACTACTCTCGAATGATGCAAATTGACAAAGCAAGACCATGGTACAAATCAACCTCTGTTGCTCTTTGTGCTCTAGCCATTATTTACTTTGCTTCTGAACTTCTTTCAACAGACATTCACTTTACCATTGCCTTTCTTATTATTACAGCTCTGATTCTATCTGGACAGGTTAATCTCTATAGAAAGGACCTCAGTGCACAAACACAAGCAGCTCAAGAGGAACATTCTCTGCTTCTTCAAAAATCAAGCCAGAACATCAATACTTGGTACCAGAAAAAAACTAGCCAAGAACTCTTCATCAAAGACGAAGCTGAAAATCTCTACGATATCATCCGTTTCCAACAAAACGAGGAGGCTCAGGAGTTAATTGACTACTTGCTGACTCCGAATCCGTTAGATAAGAAGATTGATCATTTTTATCGAGATAAACTTGAAAATATTAAACTCCCTGATTTGCGAGTCCTCTTTGAAGCTAAATTTCTAAAGGCAAAAGAATTGGATGTTTGGATTAGTATGGAGGTTCCAGAACCCATTACTGTTTATCCTATTTATCCTTTAGATTGGGTATATATCCTATCAACGATATTGGATCACGTCATTGACCAAGCACAAGATAGCGAACAGAAATATCTTAGCTATGCTTATTTTAAAGACGAGGATAGTCAACACTTTGTCGTTGAAAGTTCAAGCACTAAAGAAGATTCAGCTATTACCTCTGATTTCTCTGATCCCGAACTGAAACGCGTCAATAGGATCCTATCCACTTATCCAAACGTTAACATTGTTTCTAATACACGGGCTGGTATTTACCGCTTACAAATCGAGATTGACATGACAAAAGGAGGTTACAATGATTACTAATATTATCAATCCTCTCTTACAGGCTGTTAGTTTCATTTCTATTTGGTACCTCTACCAGACTATGTCTAAGGTTAAGCCACAACGAGGACACCTCTTACTGCTATTTTTGTCCTATGTAGCTGCAGCATCTTATTTTAATCTCGTAAAAATCGTTGTAGACCCTCTTTTCTTCCTTGTTGCTGATTTGGCTCTTGTAAAAGAGCGTTCTTTCTATCATCGTTTGCTTTACGCTTTTTATCCAACTATCCTTTTTGATATGGCTACACGGCTACTTTCAATTGTCATCCTCCCTCACATCTTACATATCAAAGGTGATGTTACTCTCGATACTAACTTATATATCCTGACCTACATCTTAGCTCCATTAATCATTTTCCTAACGCTTAAAATCTTCGCCATAGACCTAAATCAGATGAGTAGTCTTGACGAAGTTTGGGCTAGACGTAACTGGTTGCGAAGCACTGCCTTCCTAGCTGTCTATTATGTCTTCTTTACTGTTATCCATGGTCTTAACAGTATCCTTACGACAACTAATGATCCTAAAAATTTATTTGAAATAATTTTCAGAGTCAATGCTAATAGGTCTGTTATCTTGGTTCTATACATTGCTCTACTACTATGGGATTTTTACAATTGGAACCAGGCTATCCACCAACAATCTATTGATAGGCTGAACAAAGAACGTCATAAATTGTTGGGTACTATGACTAACTACAGCAAATCCTTTATCCAGATTATCACACAAAAGCAAAAATCCTTCGACCTATTCAAAAAAAATCTCAAGGACGTTTCTCTTGCCTTGGAAAATGAAGATACTGCAAAAGCTACGAGTCTACTTGAAATTTATAAAACGGACAATGCTAGTATTGGTAATCCAGAGACTCAAGAACACTTGGATAGGCTTAGCAATCCAATAATAGCAAGTTTTCTTTCAAATCGTATTTTGGAAATGAGAGCGTCTCATGTCGATATCTCCATTAATATAAGCCCTCAGTTTGGTGTGATTCCTTTACCTGACTTAGATTTATATCAACTGCTCCAAGCTTCGGATAAAGCGATATTTAAACTACTTCGTCCTGACATCAAGGTCAACAGTAGTTACCTCCAACTAGATCACTCGCAACTCCTTGTCGTTGAATTACCAGTTTTGGCTGATAAGGTTAGCAAAGATAAAGAACTGAATGAGTTGGTTAAGACTTTGCCAAATGTTGACTATCGTATCGGTTTACATGCAGGTTATCTGACTCAAATAATTGAAATCTTTGAACCTGGTTATTAAGATGATATTGAAAAAGAGCCACCTGCTCTTTTTTTGTTGCTTTTTATCTCTTCACTCTCAAACTTCCTAGCATTTTTGAACGAAGGTAATTCCTCGACAAACAAAAAGACACCCAAAATCATATAGACTGAGTGTCTCTACAAATAGTAAACTCCGACTAGTAGGCTTAGAAGGCACCGCCTCCGCCTCCTCCGCCACCACCAGAGAAGCCACCGCCTCCAAAGCCGCCACTACCACTGTTCGAATTGATAGAGAAGCTACTTACGCTATCTGAGGCAGAAACATAAGATTCTAGATAATTGACATTATTCATCATGATAAATGGTGCTGCTGAATAAGTAAACTCATCTAGAGATGGATTGCTGAGGTGAATGTTGTAACGTTTTAGGACATCACTAACTTTTTTCGCCTGTCCATAGAGTGTCGCATAAACCAAGATACGATTCCAAAGGATGACAGATTCTAGTTCGGATTCTTTAAAACTAGGAATACTCTTAATCATATTTTTAAAGCTATGCCACTGGTAATAGGTTGAAATTTGAGTTGCATCAAGACATCTCTGACGACGTCTTTTCACTAAGTACCAGAATAAAATGGTAAGTCCTGCTATAGGTAGAATGCCTAGAATATAGTAAAAACCAAAGCCTGATCCAAATGCACCAAATAAGAATAAGGTTGAAAGAATACAAAGCACCATTGAAAGTACCAAAGTTGCTACTCCCAATATGTTAAATATCTTTTCTTTCGGACTAAAATCTCTATAAATTTTAGGAAGTCCTAGCGCAAATTCCTCTTGTTCTACGCCTTTTGCTACTTGATAGCCGTCATTAGTGAATTGATATTTGACACGTTTTCCTTGGGAACGTATTGCTTCACGCTCATAGCTTGTTCTAGCACTCTTAAATTGTTTTTCTAAGCCATCTTTATCAAGATAATAGCGCGAGAACATTTCCGTATCTCTAATTTCCATGCGACCATCAAACAACATATCCAAGAAAGACACTTCAAATGAAGAGAGCCCCTCCTTTTTAATACGTGTCAGAATATTACTATCACCTTCTTGTCTATAGGTGAGATGACCTCTATCAATCAAATCAAGGATGGTAGCTTGCACCATATATTTAAACTTCAGAGGACCCGTTTCTTCTTTTAGACCTGTTTTGTCGAACGACTGATTATAAACATTCTTGGCTAGGACCAAAGGTGCTAAATCTTGAGGGGCTTCATAAAGACGGGCATCTCGAGGGAAAGAAGGCATCCTAGTGATATAAAGAACAATGAGGTAACAGAAAATACCAATAAGAACAAAGCTTAAGATTACAAGTGGTAAGATGACATAAAAAATGCGTCGAAAGTTTTCTTTAGATTTCTTGATATCTGCTTCTTTTTTTAGAAAGTCTGCCTTATTCGTCTTATTTAATAAGTAAGCCTGATTATTTTCTCGTAAAGCACTGGTCATCGGCCAGTAGGCGTGTAATTCCAATTTACCTGATGCTGGTAAATTGTCTACATGAACCTGATAACCTGTAGAAGTACGCTTAACCTGTGGATCTTTTCCAAAATAGCCAGCGTGAGCGTAAAGCTCTCCTTGACTTGCATCCAGACCATCAACTGTGAAATCAATCTGTCCAAATCCTTTATCCCAATCAGAGATAGGAAACCAATTTAAAACTGCAATATCTGAATATAGATTCAATAGGTGTTGGATCTGCCAAGTAACTTTGAGGACAACCCTATCACCATCTGAACCTGAATTATAAACTTTGAGTTTAACACCTTCATAGGAGTCTGTTTTTTCAACTGTAATATCTGTTTTTTCTTTCCCATTTACAGTTGCTGAAACCTTGGGGTCATCCATGATAGAATAACCACCAATTTTCCCCAAGGTTACATACTGACCTTTATAGTCACTATCAAAATCATAAGTCACTTCCTGAGTAAAGGTCGCATTACCATCATCATGAATTGAAAGGTGACCAACATAGGAAGGCAGGCTATACTCTACCTCATCAGCTTTAACGTGCTGCAAAGACCATGGCAGAAAACAGACTAACAGAACAGTTAAAGTAACATATTTAACAAAACCTTTCAGTATCTTTTTCATCATTTTGCTCCTTCAAGGACTAAAAAAGCAGGTGCAACACCAAGTGTCTCGATGTGCCCTGCTCTGATCCCTTATTTAGGCTTGATAAACAATCTCACCGTCACAGATAGTGTATTTAACACTGCCCGTAAGCTCTTCGCCTACAAATGGTGAATTGGCTGCTTTAGACTTAAAGTCTGCTGTGACCTGACGTTTTTCCTTGTCCGCAAAGATTACAAGGTCAGCTGGTCCATTTTCAGCCAAGTAACCGGCATCGAAGCCATAAAGATCAGATGGGTTGCTAGTCATTACTTTCAAGAGTTCCGTCAAGCTTAAGTGACCTGCTTCAACCAAGTAGGTCAATCCAAGAGATAGAGATGTTTCAAGACCAGTCATTCCTGATGGTGCTTTAGTCACATCATCGACATTCTTTTCATCGGCATGGTGTGGCGCGTGGTCTGTGGCAATGACTGAGATGACTCCAGATTTCAATCCTTCGATAACGGCCTGACGGTCAGATTCCAAACGAAGTGGTGGGTTCATCTTGGCATTAGCACCTTTTGAGAGCAAGAGGTCTTCGGTCTTAGAGAAATGCTGCGGTGCCACTTCGGCAGTAACTTGCGCTCCAAGTTTTTGAGCAAATTCAACCACTTTTACAGATTCAGCTTTTGACAAGTGTTGAATATGAACATGTGCTTGTGTGTCATAAGCAATCATGACATCACGCGCAATCATACTGTACTCAGCTACACCAGTTGCCCCACAAATATGGAATTCTTTTTTAGCAATATTTTCATTGAAACCGAGAATGCCATTAAGATCTGGATCCTCCTCGTGAAGACTGATAAAGGTATTATTCTCTTTAGCTAACTCCATGGCTTTTTTGACAATACCAGCATTGGTCAATGGAATACCATCATCTGAGAAACCAACAGCACCGGCTTCAAGCAAGCCCTTGAAATCAGTGATATTTTCACCATCAAAGTTCTTTGTAATAGTCGCAACAGACTTAACATGGATATTTTCCTTAGCTGCTGAAGTCAAGACCTCCTCCAAGGTTTCCTTGTCTGAAATCGTTGGATTAGTGTTAGCCATCATGACAACTGTTGTAAAACCACCTGCAGCCGCTGCCAAGGCACCAGTATGAATGTCTTCTTTGTGGGTTTGACCTGGCTCACGGAAATGAACATGGATATCCACCAAACCAGGAGCAACCACAAGACCAGTCGCATCGATGACTTGAGCATCTCCAGCTTCGATGTTTTCGGCAATCTTAACGACTTTTTTACCATCAACGAGAACATCAGCTTGCGTATCCAAACCAGACTTAGGGTCTACAACACGACCATTTTTAATCAGTAACATAATCTTCCAACTTTCTATTTTACTTCAACCAATCAATTGGGGATTGGCCTTGAGATACAAGGTAGGCATTGGCTTTTGAAAAAGGCTTGCTGCCAAAAAAACCACGATAGGCCGACAAGGGACTCGGATGGGCACTCTCAATAATGGCATGCTTTGGATTGGTCACCAGTGCCTTCTTCTTACGAGCATAGCCACCCCAAAGTATAAAGACAACAGGAGTATCCTTTTGATTGAGGACCTTAATCACAGCATCTGTAAATGGTTCCCAAACCTGACCGGCGTGCCCATTTGCTTGACCAGCTGGAACTGTCAGACAGGCATTAAGCAAAAGCACCCCCTGCTCAGCCCATGAAGTTAAATCATGAAAGGGTCTAGGACCCAAATCTTCCTCTAACTCCTTAAGAATATTTTTCAAAGACGGGGGAGCAGGAAGGCTATCAGGTACTGAGAAGGATAGTCCCTGTGCTTGATGAGGCCCATGATAAGGGTCCTGACCAAGAATTACCACCCGCACTTCTTCAAATGGGGTCTCCAACAAGGCATTAAAAACCTTTTCACGTGGCGGATAAACAGTTCCCTGACTATAAACCTGATCCATAAACTGATTTATCTTTGAAAAATAATGATCTGGCAGTTCCTCTTTCAGAAGCTTGTGCCATGTCGAATGTTCCATAAAAACCTCTTTTTAGACTGTTTTACACCCTAAATTATACCATAATTTGTAGGGAATATTCGGAAAATACTGAAAAAACACCCTGATTACTAGGCATTTTCTATAAAGTTTTAAAAATGAGTGACTCCACAAGTTTAAAGGGCTTACAACCTTTAACTCGTTATAGTTTTATGCTATAATTTAAACTTGTATTTTAAGAGAAAAGGTAATCCTATGACTACGTATGAAAATTTAAGAGCAGCCAGACGAGGTCCTATTGTCAGCATTGCTGCCTACCTTCTTCTTACCATTGCAAAGCTTCTAGCTGGACACTTTTTAAACTCTAGCTCTTTGATTGCCGATGGTTTCAATAACTTGTCAGATATTTTAGGGAACGTGGCCCTACTCATTGGATTGCACCTAGCTAGTCAACCAGCTGATGCAGATCATAGGTTCGGTCATTGGAAGATTGAAGACTTATCAAGCCTAGTCACTTCCTTTATCATGTTCGTAGTAGGTTTCCAAGTCCTCATTCAAACAGTCCGAAAGATTTTTCTAAGAGAGGAAACAATGGTTGATCCACTTGGTGCCACTGTTGGTATCCTGTCTGCTATCGTCATGTGTGGCGTTTACTTTTACAATAAAAGACTTGCTAAAAAGCTAAAATCTAGTGCTTTGATTGCTGCTGCCAAGGACAATCTCTCCGATGCTGTAACTTCTATTGGTACCTCAATCGCTATCGTTGCAGCATCCTTCAACCTTACGATTATTGACTATATTACTGCTATTATCATTACCTTCTTCATCCTAAAGACAGCCTATGATATCTTCATGGAAGCAACCTTTAGTTTGTCAGACGGTTTCGACGAGAGAAATCTCAAGGCCTATGAAAAAGCCATTCTTGAGATTCCAAAAGTCACTAAGGTTAAAAAGCAACGTGGCCGTTCTTATGGTAGCAACGTCTATCTTGATATTGTGGTTGAAATGAATCCTGACCTCTCTGTTTACGAGAGTCATGCCATTACCGAACAAATCGAGGAGGTCCTCAGCAAGCGTTTCTCTGTCTATGACACTGATGTCCACGTAGAGCCCGCTGCTATTCCTGAAGACGAAATTTATGGCAATGTCCTTCACAAACTCTCTCGCAATGAAAAGATTATACTGTCAAAAATTCCTGACTATGAAAATCTCTTGGCACCTGACTTCTACCTAATTGATGAAAATGGTCATCATCACACTCGTGAAGAAGTCATCGCCAATCAACAACCACTTCTCAATAACTTTGACAGCTTCAAGATGACATCTGTCAGCCAAAAAACGAAATTAATTAGTTATGAGTTGGGAGGAAATTTCCACACTAGTATCTGGCGTCGAAATGAAACCTGGTTCATGATTTACCACCAAGTGACAACGATAAAAGATGAAAAGTAACGAGCGAGCAAGCTCGTTTTTTTCTACTTCCAACTATATTTGTGTAACATTCAATCAATTCTAAAAATTACATTAAAATGCCGAATGTTAGGAAAACTCTAACTTTTATATGTTATAATGAAAGTGTTTGTCACTACTGAATTTAGGGTTTTGACAGGCAAATGTTATTAATAGATAGAAATAGGTTCTGCCAGATACAGAACCCCATAGATATTAAAGGAGACACATTGTGAAAAAGAAAATTGTTGCCGTCCTTTTAGCAGCTTGTCTAGCCCTAGCACCGAGTTTGTCTAGTGCAGACGAATTGATGGATATCACACGCGCTGCTGGTTATACTGAAGCCACTGAGGCCTATCGCCCCAAATCAACCCTCTTAATTGATGGCAATACCGGAGATGTCCTCTGGGAAGAAAATGCTGACGAGGTGCGTGACCCTGCTTCTATGTCTAAGGCCATGACACTTTATTTGGTCTTTGAAGCTATGTCTAAAGGAGAGATTTCTGAAGATACTGTTATCACAGCTACTCCAACCGACCAAGCTATTGCCGATATTTACGAAATTTCCAACAACAAGATTGTTGCGGGTGTTGATTATACGGTTTCAGAACTCATCACTATGACGGCGGTGCCTTCCTCTAACGTTACAACAGTGATGTTAGCCAACTACTTGACCAATAATGATCCTGATAAATGGCTTGACATGATGAATGAAAAGTCTAAAGAGCTAGGGATGACAAATACCAAATGGTTCAACGCTTCTGGTGCCGTTGCTGTTGCCTTCAAAGGTTACTACAGTCCTCAACGTTATGATAACAACCAAACCAACCAAACAACTGCGCGTGATTTGGCTATCATGACCTATAACTTCATCAAGAAATACCCAGAAATTCTCAAGTACACTAGCAAACCTGTTGTCACAGTTAAAAAGGGAACACCTTACGAGGAAACCTTCGAGACTTATAACTACTCTATTCCAGGTGCCAAATACGGAATTGATGGGGTTGATGGTTTGAAGACAGGATCAAGCCCAGAAGGTGCCTTCAACTATATTGATACTATCAAGCGTGGTGATCAACGTATGATTGCTGTCATCATGGGTTCTGGTGATTGGTCTGACCAAACAGGTGAAGAAATTCGTCATACCTTTGGTAATGCACTTGTAGAGAAAATGTATAAAGACTTCTCTTACAAGAAAGTTCTTAGCAAGGGTGAACAAGAAATCGACGGTAAAAAATACAATGTCGAAAAAGATGTCTACGCCACAGTCAAAAAAGGCAAAGACCCTAAAATCTCTGTTAAAGACGACCACATTGTTATTGATAATGGTCTGAAGACAGTATCACCTAAGATCAAGGCTACTTCTGTTAAAGCTACAAAAGTTAAGGGATGGTTCGATTTTGAAAGTAACCAAAAAGATACAAAGACTACTAAAGCAACAAATAATGGCCAACTTCCAGTTTATTTCTGGTTGCTATGCCTTATCCCAGTTGGTCTCCTCTACTTGATTTACCTTAATGAAAAAGGACGTCGTCAAAGAGTCAAAGAACGTCGTCAAGCAAGACAAATCAATAAATAAAAGAAAGCGTGTCCATGACACGTTTTTTTTATACTCTATTCAAGGAAGTCCCCCAAGAATACTGATAAAACCACCCAAAACTATGCTATAATAGACGAGTATGACTTTTTTTACAAACATATAACAAAAATAGATTAAAGGATGCCTTTTAAAAGAGTATCTAAACGTTGTTACTAAGGAGACTATTTGTGAAAAAGAAATTGTTAGGACTCTTCCTGGTAGCTAGTTTGGCTTTAGCTCCCAGTCTGTCGTCCGCTGACCAACTGGTAGATATAGCACAAAAAGCGGGTTACAAGGAAGCCACCGAGACCTATAGACCTAAATCATCACTTTTGATTGATGCAAATACTGGTGATATCCTTTGGCAAGATAACATTGATGAAGTACGTGACCCTGCTTCTATGAGTAAGGCCATGTCTCTCTACTTGGTTTTTGATGCTTTGTCAAAGGGAGAAATCAAAGAAGACACCGTGATTACAGCCAAGCCAATCGATGAGGCTATTGCTAATATCTACGAAATCTCAAACAACAAGATTGTTTCTGGAGTAAAATACACGGTTTCGGAACTTATCACTATGACCGCTGTTCCCTCTTCAAATGCAGCAACAGTCATGCTTGCCAAATATCTCAGTAATAATGATCCTGACAAGTGGATTGATCGCATGAACGAAAAGTCTAAAGAGCTCGGCATGACAAACACTAAATGGTATAATGCCTCTGGAGCTGGGGCGGCATCTTACAAAGGCTACTACACGCCTAAACGTTATGACAATAACCACTCTAACCAGACGACAGCTCGTGATTTGTCTATCATGGCTTATAACCTTATCAAACATCACCCTGAAATCCTTAAATACACTAGCCAACAGACAGTAACTGTCAAAAAAGGAACACCATACGAGGAAACCTTTGAAAATTACAACTACTCCTTGCCTGGTGCTGATTATGGCCTCAAAGGAGTCGATGGCCTAAAAACAGGCTCAAGTCCTCGTGGAGATTACAACTACATCTCCACATGCAAACGAGGAAATCAACGAGTCATTTCAGTTATCCTGGGCGTTGGAAACTGGGAAGATGAAAGTAGCGAAAAAATCCGCCATGCCTTCGGTAACTCCCTCATTGAGAAAATGTTTGAAGACTATTCCTACAAGAAAGTCCTAAGCAAGGGCAAACAAAAGATTGATGGTAAAAAATACGATGTCCAAAAAGATGTCTATGCCACAGTCAAAAAAGGACAAGAGCCTAAGATTAGTGTTAAAGATGATTATGTCCTTGTCGATAATGGTTTGAAAACAGTGTCACCTAAGATTAAAGCAAGTACTGTCAAGGCAACTAAAACTGGCTTCTTCCTCTTCTCTGGAGGTCAAAAAGAGAAACAAACAAGCAATAAGCATAACTTTATGAAACATTTTGCCTTGTTCTGCTTCCTCTTATTACCACTTTATGTCGTCTACTTGATTTTTATCAATGAGAAAAAACGTCGTCAAAAAGTCAACGAACGCCGTCAAGCTCGACAAATGAATAACTAAAAGAACGTGCTCAACAGAGCACGTTTTTAGTTGTCTCCAAGAAATGTTTTGAGATGAGACATCTCATTTCGCATTTGTTCCAATCCCTCTTGATAGATGGCCTCAAACTTTTCAGGATCCTTCTCCAATCGACCAACTTCAAGCGCATGCTTTGGACGAATGGCATAAAGATTGCCAGTTTTTTCCAAAGCCTCAATCTTTTCAAGACTCTTATTGTAGTGGATATGGCGATTTGATGCCACATCAACAAATTTAGGATACTTGCGGTAAAAGAGCTTGTAGATTCGCTTACTCGTTTTAGATGGCTCTTTACGGTAGCCCTTAGGACGCGTCAGAACGACAATGAGTTTGTCAAAGCCCAAATTCTCCATAAAATCAATAGGAAGACTATCAGACAGACCACCATCCATGTAGCGTTTGCCCTTGTACTCGACAATTTCAGAAACCAAAGGTAGGGCGGAACTTGCACGAAGGGCTTCCATTTGCTCAAAGACATGATCAATCTTGATATAGTCTGGTTTTCCGGTCTCAATATCTGTAGTAACCACATAGAAGGGAACACCCGAATCAGCAAAGGCCTCCTGATCAAAAACGTCTAACTCCATTGGAACCTTATAATAGGAGAACTCCTTATTAACGAAGTTACCGGTTGTCAGCCATGACCAGAAACTCATGTAGCGACGGTCTCCCATGAACCGTTTGTTGTAGCGCAGGGCTCTTTTGGGCTGGTTAGAAAGGTAATTAACACCAAAAAGCGCTCCAGCTGATACTGATACAACGCCGTCTACTTTGATTCCAGCTTCTAAAAAGGCATCTAAAACACCAGCAGTGTATAAGCCACGCATGCCTCCTCCTTCAAGGACTAAGCCTACCTTCATTCTAAAATCTCCTTCTTGATTGGTTCTGCTAGGACTTGATAACCTTGTGGACTCAAGTGTAAACCATCCGTTGTGTACGTGTCATTTAACTGTCCTTGGGCATCTGTCAGGTAATCATAAAGATCAACATAGGTCACACCAGGGAGAACAGCTAATTGTTGATTAAGCTCACGGACAGTTGCATTATTTCGAATCTTAACCTTAGAAGCATATTGTGATTTTTCACTAACCGGAAAAACACTCAGCAAATAGACCTCAGTAAAGAGGGATTCCTGACAAACTGTCATGATAATATCGGAAATACGATTGACGATATCTCGAATAGGGTAACCCCTTCCGATGTCGTTAATACCAATCAAGAGTACCAGTTTACTGGGTTCCAAATCTAAAACTTGCTCTTTAAGGTGTTCTAAAAGCCAAACCGAGTCTGTTCCTGCAATCCCACGGTTTACCAAGGGAAAATCTCGACCCAAGTATTTTTTCAACGCAAAAAACTCCGTGATGGAGTCCCCTGCAAAAACAATTTGGCCTTTGTCTAACTTTTGATTTTCATTCACAAATTTGGCTAAACGCTCTTCTTGATAGGCCACAAGCTCGGGCCTAGTTGTTTCAATCATACTTCATCCTTTTTTCTTAAATATTATACGCGCTACCGTGATTAAAGCTAGAAAAGTTCCAAGTCCAAGAAATAGCCAGGCAAGATTTTCAAAACCTGATTTATTGGCCAAAAGGGCACCGGAAAGTAGAAATCCCAATGTCAGCAAGGCTAAAACCAGATTATTTAAAACTTTCTCAAAGACTTTAATTCGACCTGAAAAGTTAATAAAATCATGGTTTACCACAATTCGTCCGTTTAAAATCTGCTCCAAGAGCTGATGCAGGCGACGCGGAATATTTTTCCCATTGCGAATCAGATAAAAGAGTTCAATCAAGATACTCTCTTTGTTCAGAGCCTGCTTAAGCATGTCAGGGCCCATATTTTCTAGGAAATAATCCTTGGCCAGAGTCATCAAATCCATATTTGGGGCCAACTCTCGGAAAATACCTTCGATTTGAAGCGAAGCCTTCTCCAAAATGGTAATTTGAGACGAGGCTTTAAGATGGTTCTTCTGGAAAATAGCCAGTAAATCCTCTAGCAAATCTGTCATGGACAGACTTCCCAAGTCAACACCAGAATAACGCCCCAGCATCTGCTCCACATCCTGACTTAGAACTGCACGGTTTAGCCCATTATCAAACTGGGTAACTGACAAGATAGCCTTAGTCATGCCGTCAACATCCTGAGCAGTAAAACTATATAGGATGTCATTTAAGGAAGCACGCATCCCCACTTCCAACTCACCCATAATGCCAAAGTCAATGAAACAAATCTTGCCATCACGTACCAAGAGATTTCCAGGATGAGGATCACCATGAAAATAGCCGTCTTTGAAAACCTGCTTGATAAATGACAACATTAGTTTCTTGCCCACATCTTCCAGGTCATAGCCAGCCTCAAGCAATTGGCTGTAGTCATTAAGTGGAATCCCATCGATGTACTCTTCGACTATGAGGTGTGGCGTCGTAAAGGAATCATAGACCTCCGGGACACCTAGACAAGCAACAGCCCTATTATTTGCCCTAAAACGCTTCATGGCCTCGGCTTCATTTCTGAAATCAAGTTCCTTAATTAGGGTTTCTCGTAGATTTTCCAAAACCTCCTGGACATCAACCATAGGTATAAAATGCTTTGGAATATGGCGTGCAAGCTTAATGAGAAGCTGAATATCTTCCTTAACGACCTCATCAATACCAGGTCGCTGAATTTTTACAATCACTTCCCGACCAGACAATAATCTAGCCCTATGGGTCTGAGCTACAGAACCAGAAGCCAAGGGCTCTTCCGAAAAATCAAGGAAACTGTCAGAAATCTCGCCTGATATTTCTTGTCTGATGGCAACCATGACTTCTTCTTTAGTCAAGGGAGGAACTGAACTCTGGAGTTTTGATAATTCTCTGATATAGGCCTCTGGCAAAAGGTCAGAGCGCGTGGATAGGATTTGACCAATTTTAACAAAACTAGGTCCCAGTTGCTCAAAGGCTTGGCGTAGCTTGACAGGTGTTGTCTGTTGGTCTTGAGGAAGGTGTTTTTCACGATAAGAAAGGAGACCAACTGACGAGAAAACCTTCAACACATGTCTCAATCGTTTACTTGCCATTTTAGTCTCCTTACATTTTATTTATTTTGACTGAGCAAAGCGTCAAGTTTTTCTTCAAGACGTTTCACATCATCCTTAGTCGCATACTCAACTGAAGATTTCTTAGCATCAAGTTTATTCAAAAATTCTTGAGCTTCTTCCTTACTTTGACGTTTGAGCTCTTGTTCTAGTTCCTTACCTTCTTCAACAGTCAAACGCCCCTTTTCAACCAACTCTTTGACAAGACTATCGGCCTTATCGACTGTCATAGCAGTCAAGCCAATACCAGCCAAGAGAACTTTTTTCAAATCATTCATTATCGTTACCTCCATCTAAGTAGGAAAAGCAAAGAAATAGACTAGCCACTTCTTCAGAAAATATAAGAACGTTTTCACACTTTTATTCTACCACTTTTTCAGAAAATGTGTTAAATAAGATAAATCACAACAAATAGTATTTAGATACTCGACAAATAGAGATGTTCACTGGAATACTTATTTATCAACGTTGTACTCAAATACTAAATAAGAATGGCTCTATAATTTCTGTAGTGGGTAAAACCACTGTAGAGATTATAGAGCTTTTTG
>OGHB01000444.1_pt1 | contig 24809 bp, 18 predicted proteins | sample 1571451 | NCBI WGS metagenome assembly OGHB01 (sample SAMEA2582071, study PRJEB24529) | metagenome | biome: Human gut stool | place: China | collected 2011
CCTATTGTACCGCATTTCCTATTTAATAGCGTTATTTAGCGAACGCTATACTAGGGAAACGGCCGGCACACGAAGGTGCGTGAAACCGGCGTTGCCTGCAAAGCGTGGACGCACTTCATAGCAGAACCGAGCGACCGCACGGAAGGATCGTTTCATCCTATCATTCGCAGGGTATTTGGCGGTTCTCGAGCCGCCCGAGGAATTTTGCCATGGTTCCGAATCTTGACTACGAAACGCTCAGACTGTTTCTCACGATTTTTCAACTTCATAGCCTAACCAACGCAACGCAGCGTCTCGGAATGAGTCCTTCCAAGGGAAGCCGACTCTTGAAACAACTCCGAACGGCCTTCGGCGATCCACTTTTCAGCCGCACGGTCACGGGCGTGATCCCCACGATGCGGGCGCAGCAGATCCTTCCGGACGTGCAAAGAATCGTTGAGCAGTACGAAGCGGCTTTTGAAACCAAGCAATTTCATCAGCCGGCGACCCTGAGCCGAATCTTTCGCATCGCCGCACTCGACAGCGCCATCGTTTCGTTCATCTTTCCAAGCCTCGGAAAAATTCGAAGTCTGGTTCCGAACATCGGCTTCGACTTTCGCGCAATGCGCGAAATTCATACGGACTATCACCGGGCTTTGGCCGACGGCATCGTTGATCTCGTCATCTGCCCAGATCCTCCAGTTTCCGAGGATTTCCGCACTCGAAGGATCTGTACGGAAACGTATGTCTTCATTGTGTCTCCCGACCACCCGCTTGCCAAGCTGAAGGCAATGAGACCGCTCGTTCGTTCCGATTTTGAGGGATACCGATTCACCAAGATGCTCCTCAATCCCTTCATCAACATTGACAACAATCACTGGAGCGACAAGGATAAGGATCTGCCGGTCCGGACTTCCGAATTCAGCCTCTGGTCTCCTTCGCTTCTGCTGACCTGGGCGGCCGTGATGGCCGATTCGAAGCTTGTAGCAGCAGTGCCGCTTCAGTTTGCGCTTCAGATTGCAAAATCTTCGCCCTTCGTGATTCTGGGTCGCCCGAGCACGACGGCCGTGGTGCATCCGACGATGCTTTGGCACAAGCGCACCGACGGAGATCAGGCCTTTCAATGGTTTCGCGGCATGCTCATCAATGACCATCAAAGGATTGACGAACATTATCCTGTCGACGAGATTGACTTCTGACGCAACGGATTCCTATTTTTCAACGAAGGATATTCTGAAAATCGAAACAGCCTTGATGGAATGAGCCAATGGCGGCACAACCACCCTGTCAGCAAAATGCTCACTGTCGACAAACACCGTAACGTGGTGCCGTCCGGAGTGTTGAGCTCGCACGCGGGCAGTGCCGTTATCCTCGGACTCATTCATCATGAATTTCAGCATCAAATATCTTCCGCTCTGCCTCGCCATGCTGCCTGCCGCCGCGATGGCGATCGGCGGCGCTTCGGGCCCGCACACCGACTTCAAAATGCAGGGACAGCATATCGGCGAAGTCGTCATGAATCCGTATAAAATCGCGCCGCTCACCGCCGTGATCCGCGACGGAGGCTACACGCTCACCGATGCGACCGTCACGATCGTGCCGAAACTGAACGGCCACAAGATCACCTACAAGGTTTCGCGCTCGGAACTCCTCACGCACGGCGGCATTCCGGTATGGGGTCTCTATCCGGACCATCTCAACAAGGTCGAAGTGACCTACACCCGTCTCTTCAATGGAAAGAGCGAAACCTTCACCGATACGGTTCAGGTCTACGCGCCGCCCGTCTACTTTGAATCCGCTGGTGCGCCCGACGAAACGATCATGCCCTTCGGCGTGGAAGTGAAGAAGGTCGATCCCGAATTCAAGGACCGTCTCTACCTCGTCAACAACTTCACCGACAAGACCTCCAACGGCAGCCGCGCCGTCTGGAACAACCCCATGGGCGGGTCGCTCGAATGGAACTACGAACCGCGCAACGCAGTCATCGACACGGCGGGCGACGTTCGTTGGTATCTCCTTACGAACACGATCTTCAATACCGATTCGCTCTATTACGGCGGCGTGATGCAGGGTTTCCAACAGAACGGCGACGGTCTCATTTCCTGGGGCTACGGTCAGCGGTACGTCAAATACGACCTCATGGGCCGCGAAGCCTTCAACCGCCGTCTTCCCTTCCGCTACGCCGACTTCTCGCACTCTCTCGACGCCGCGCAGAACGGTCACTACTTCCTTCGCGTCGCCGCTTCGAACTACAAGCGTCCCGACGGAAAGAACGTGCACACGGTCCGCGACGTGATCGCGGAAGTGAATCCGGAAAACGGGCGCGTCATCGACGAATGGCGTCTTGCGGACATTCTTGATCCCTATCGCGACAATGTTCTGAAGGCGCTCGACCAGGGTGCCGTCTGTCTCAACATCGACGCCTCGAAGGCCGGTCAGACGCTTACTGAAGAAGACATCAAGGCGCTCGACAATTCCGACAAGTTCGGCGACATCGTCGGTACCGGCGCGGGCCGCAATTGGGCGCATGTGAATTCCGTCGACTACGACCCGGCCGACGACTCGATCATCATCTCGTCTCGCCATCAGTCCGCCATCATCAAGATCGGCCGCGACAAGAAGGTGAAGTGGATTCTCTCGTCGCCCGAAGGCTGGAAGAAGGGCTGGGCCGGCAAGGTCCTCACCCCGGTGGACGCCAAGGGCAACAAGATCAAGTGTGAAGGCTCCGTCTGCGAAGGCGGCTTCGACTGGACTTGGGCGCAACACTCCGCCTTCAAGATCGACGAAAAGTCCGAGGGCGACATCATCTACGTGTCGAGTTTCGACAACGGCGATGCACGCGGTATGGAACAACCGGCTTTGCCGACCGACAAGTACTCCCGCGCCGTCGTCTACAAAATTGACCAAAAGAAGATGACCGTTCAGCAGGTTTGGGAATACGGGAAGGAACGCGGCCACGACTGGTACAGCCCTGTGACGTCGATCGTGAAGTACATGCCCGACCACGACTCGCTCCTTGTCTATTCCGCCACGGCGGGCGCGTCGTTCGACCTCAACTCGGGCGCCTTCACTTCCATGCCGAATCCCTACATCAACGAATTCAAGTGGGGTGCGAAGGAGCCGGCCGTTGAGATTCAGCTCAAAAACTGCATGGGCTACCAAGTGATCCCGATCAGTCTGGAAAAGGCTTTTAACACGTCGAAGTAACTGTGTCTTCCCAATCGATTGGGAGCCAACAGGGGAAGGGGGGCTTAGGCCCCTCTTCCCGTTTGAAATGATATGCAGGTTTTGGGGCTTCCCGCCTGTTTTCCCTGTCTCGCCGACGTTCTGAACGTAGAGCATGTCGCTCAACGCGTGATTATCACTGTTTAGATTGAGCACGAACGTATGCTGACCGGAGATGTTTTGAACGTGCAGGGCGTGCGAGGCGGCGCCGTTGTCGGCATCGCTGTTGATCAAGTTGATCGTTCCCCCGTTCCGGACAGATTCGTGACCCAGCTCTGCCCCGTTACATGTACGGAACAGTCTTCGACATGGGAAGCCGCGCCGTTCGACTGGTTTCATTCAGAAACGTTGTCTACGATTTTTCCGCGGATGCAATACCGAAAAGTTACTAGACATCATTCGGTATTCAACTTCTTGCACGAACTGCTGAAAATAACTCTCAAGGAACGGGTTCGGGATGACCATCCGAGCGTCCGCCTTTGATTTCTAGAGTGAAACTCGAAAAGGAGTTCGTCATGCAAATTTCTCGTCGCAATCTTTTGTCGGGTGCCGTTGCCGCGTCCGTCGGTTCCGTCGCGCTTTCGGCCAAGGCCGCTGATCTGTGCAGCCTTCCCCAGAAGTGGGACCAGACTTGGGAAGTGATCGTCATCGGTGCGGGCGGTGCCGGTTTGGCTGCCGGCATTACGGCCAAGGAACTCGGCGCCAAGACGATCGTTCTTGAAAAGATGGCCTTCCCCGGCGGCAACACCATGGTGTCGGGCGGTGGCATGAACGCGGCCGTTGAAGCTGACTATAAGGCCGCCGGTGTTGAAGACTCGCCCAAGCTTCATGCCGAACAGACCCTCGCTGCCGGCGACAATCGTGCCGACCCGGCTCTTGTCGAAATTCTCGCGAAGGGCGCTCCCGAAAGCGTCGAATGGCTGAAGAAGATCGGCGTGAAGTTCCGTCCGGGCATCTATCAGATTTACGGCGGTCTCTGGCCGCGTTGCCGCAATCCGGAAGGCCAGAGCGGCAGCGACTACATCAAGGCCGGTACGGCTTATGCCAAGAAGATCGGTCTTGAAATTCTCCCGGGCCACAAGGTGACGAGCATCATTCGTGAAAAGCCCAATGCCGGTCGAGTCCTCGGCGTCGAAGTCGAAGTCGGCGGCAAGAAGCAGTATTGGCGCGCCACGAGGGGCGTCATCGCCGCGTCCGGCGGTTATGCCGCCAACGCCGAAATGTGCGGCTTCTTTGATCCTCGTCTCACGAAGCTCAACACCACGAACCAGCCGTGCTCCACGGGTGAAGTGCTCCGTGCCATTCAGGACGTCAACGGCTTGGCCGTGGGCATGGACTACATCCAGTGCATCCCCTGGACCGCTCCGGGCTACACCTCCACGGCCGACGTCTTCCAGGCGATCGAGTACACGATTTTCGTCAACAAGGAAGGCAAGCGCTACGTCGCCGAAGACAATCGTCGTGACGTTATCCGCGACGCCACGTTGGCGCAGACCGACCAGACCGTCTTCCAGCTTTGCGACACGGACGGCTACGAAGAGCACAAGAAGTTCTATTACGAAATGAACGAAGCCGCTCTCAAGAACGGTGTGCTTTTCCGCTGCAACACGATTGAAGAAGCTGCCGCCAAGGTCAAGATCCCTGCCGCGGAACTCAAGAAGACCGTCGAAGAATTCAATGCCGAGGTCGATTCGAAGAAGGATCCGTTCGGTCGTACGCCGAAGATGCTTGTTCGCAAGATCGTGAAGGCTCCGTTCTACATCGGGCCGTTCGGCATGTGCCGTCACCACACGATGGGCGGCGCCCGCATCGACACGAAGGCCCGTGTTCTCGACCGCGAGGGCAAGGTCATTCCGGGTCTCTACGCTGCTGGTGAAGTGACGGGCGGCATCCATGGTACGAACCGTGTGGGCGGAAACGCCATTGCCGACATCTTCACGTTCGGCCGCATTGCAGGCGAAAGCGCTGCCAAGGCCTGACAGCGTTCCGTTGATTTCTCATTGAGGTTATAAGAGGAGGGGAGCGGCCGTCGTCGCTCCCTTACTTCGTTTACGGCGGAGGCGTGATGGTACTGCGAGTTTTTCTGGCGCTCGGTTTGGCATTTTCAACGTTTGTATTTGCGGCGGACGTATCCCGTAGCAATCTGGACACGCCGAACGTGTCCTTTGCCGTCAAGCCCGACGCGTTTGATTCGCCGACCCCGGTCAAGCTCGGTATTCCGTACATCACCTTTCCGAATTCGGAATCGTCGCTTCTGCGCGACACGGTCGATTGGCTGAAAGTGCAGTTCGGCGATCAACTCGTCATCCTGCCTCACTCGGAGCAGTCGCTTCGAAACGCCGTCTTGGGCGGGGAGATCGACCTTTTCATCGGAAGCTCCGGTTTCTACCGCGAGTTTGCTTCCGCCGGCTCCAAAGACCTTGCCACGCTTGTTGACGACAAAAAGAAAAATCCGAATGAAAGCACGGCTGGGACCGTCATCGTTCGCCGAAGCCGGGACGACCTGCGTCGACTCGAAGATCTTCACGGACGTTCGCTTGCCGCAGGCAGCGACGACTTCTACAGCGGTTTTCAGATGCTGCAGGACGAAGTGAAGCGGCGCGATCTCCCGTACGGCGGCTTCTTCTCACGAGTGGAGATCACCGGGATGCCTCTTTCCGAAGTGGTCGACCGAGTGATCCGAGGAGAAGTCGATGCCGGCGTGGTGAGCGCCTGCTACTTCGAAAATCTTCTCGCCACGAACTATCCCCACATTACCGAGGTGCGCGTGTTGGAGCCGCGTTCCGACTCGCTTCGGTGCCTGCACACGACGGCGCCGTACCCCGGTCTCACCATCGCGACGATGCCGAGCGCCAATCCGGCCACGATGCGCGCCATTACGAGAGAACTCTTTTCCATGCCGCCTTCGGGCACCGACCAGGCTCTCTGGAGCGTCGCGACGGACTTCAAGCCTGTCGACGACATGCTCAAGGCGCTTGCTTTGGGGCCGTACCGTCATCTGCGCGAATGGACGATCAGTCGTTTTCTCTCTGAATACCGGTACGTGCTGATCGGATGCGCCGTGTTGTTGGTCGGCGTCTTCCTTCATTCCTTCCGCACGGAGTACGTCGTGCGCCGACGGACGGCTCAACTGCAGGAAGCCATGAACGAACAGCACCGCATGGAAGAGGCCGCGCAGGAGCAAAACGCCAGGATCCAACTGTTGGAACGTCAAGGCGTGGTGCAGCAGCTCTCGTCGATGCTTGCGCACGAACTTTTCCAACCCATGACCGCGATCGGATACTTTACGAAGGGGCTTATCTCACGCATCAAACGCGGGGAATTCGATCGCGAGGCCTACCTCGACATCCTGGAGAAAATCCGCAACCTCAATCAGCAGTCGAATGCCGTGGTCGAGCACGTACGAGGCTACGCCAAGGCGAAGATCTCCCGCTCTCCGATCGACCTGTCGGGCGTCGTGACGCAAACGGTCGAATCCCTGCGAAGGGCGCGGATCGCAGATCGTCCGGTCGCGTTGCGAAGTATCGTCCCTCCCGACATTCTGCTTGTGGCCGATCCTTTGGAAATCGAGCTGATCCTGACGAATCTTGTGAAAAACGCCGCGCACGCCTGCGCCGACGTTTCGAATCCGGAAGTCTGCGTGTCGCTCGAACGCATCACGGAAGGGTCGCAGGGGGCACGAATCGTAGTTTCCGACAACGGCCCCGCCCTGACGGAAGAGGAAATTGCGCATCTCGGCCGCCTTTTTGAAACGACGAAGAAGGACGGCCTCGGCCTCGGGATCAGCATCGTGCGGCGCATCGCGGAGAGCTACGGCGGCAAGCTTGTCTATCGAGCAAGAAAGCCCCAGGGCCTGACGGCGGAAGTATCCTTATGGAATCCCTTGCAGGCAGGAGAGTGAGCATCATGATCAACAAGACCCGCCATGTCATCCGCATCGTGGACGACGACGCCTTCATTCGCGAATCGTTCTGCTATCTCCTGGAGGGAGAAGGGTGGCGCACCAAAGCCTACGCGAGCGCGGAAGAATTCCTCGAAGAGGACGACGTGAGCGTGACCGGTTGCATCGTGCTCGACGTGCGGATGCCGGGCGGCATGACGGGCCTCGAACTTCAGCAGGAACTCCTTCGTTGTTCGTGCGGCCTTCCGCTCATCTTCGTATCCGCGCACGGCAACATTGAAATGGCCGTCCGTGCCGTTCAGAACGGCGCGTGCGACTTCATCCCGAAACCCGTCGACGAGGAGAAACTCTTTGCCGCGATCGAAAAGGCCGTGGCGAAGTGCGAGGCGGACTACGATGCACGCGCCGACCGAAAAGAACAGGAGACGCGCTGGAATGCGCTCACGGTCCGCGAGAAAGAAGTGGCCTCCTGCCTTGCGCAGGGGATGCCCAACAAGGTGATCGCCGCGAAGCTCGGCATTGCGAACCGAACGGTACAGGTGTATCGGGCATCCATATACGTGAAGCTCGGCGTACGCTCTCCCGCGGAAATCGCCAATGTCATCCATCAGCTCGGGTGAGAAGGGTTTCGACAATTGCGAACCAAAGAAACCTCACCATTGTTGGGGCCACCGTCGTCGCGCTCCTCATCTACATCGTCCTCTTCTCGGGGATGGTCGTGAAGCGCCGCACGGACGCGCAGAAGTAATCTTCAGCGAGATTTTCCTTCTCGACAAACCGCTCGCCCTCACCGGCGGGCGTTTTTTGCTTTTGTCGGTCCCGGAAAACTTACGCTTGCGCCGCACGGACGGCATCGATTTCCGAGTCGATCTCCGTCGGGGAGAAGAAGCCTTGCCGAGCCGCCTGTTGCCGCAGAGTTTGGAAGGACCTCGCGGCCTTCGCCCGGCGAACCGCACGGAGCGTCTCCTCAAGGCGCCCGTCCTCGATGCCGATCATGAGGGCGACCGGACGCCCGTTCTTCGTGACGACCACTTCTTCGCCCGCGGTCAATTCATCTAAAAGAATTTGGGAAAGCGTTCCGAATTCCTGTGCCGTACAGAACTTCATGTTTTTCTCCCTCGGGGTCAATCCCGCGTGATGATCTGCTGATCAGCGTAGCAAAGAAGTTGGCCCCGAGTGAAAAAAAAAACTTCGACCGTTTATTTTTTTATGGTCCGCTCTTTCCCAAGCGATATCGCCGCCCATTTGTCTTTGCAGGCAGCTTTCTTCTTTCTCCGTTTTCCGACTCAGAAGCGGCTCGTCGGAACGAGCTTGTAGAGGCGGTCGCCCGTGCGAACGCGCTCCGAAACCACGAACGTGGGTTCTTCTCCCTTCCCCGCCGAAGTGATGGGAACGTCGTCAAGGAGCATCCCTTCCACTCGTCCCGGGACGGCGCCCGACGTGGGACCGATCACGACGAAGCGGTCGCCCTCGTCGATCGTCTGAGTTTCGATCCGGAAACAGGCCGCGCCCACCTTCGGGTAGTAATTGATACAGCGCCCCACGTAAACCTTCTTGTCGGTCGCGTGCGAGCCGTCCGCCATCGTCCGCTCGATTGACTCGGCCCCCATGTACCAGCCTTCCCAGAAGCCGCGGTTGAAGACGCGCCCGAGCCGCAGATCCCAGTCGGCGCGGTCTGCCTCGGCCCAACGGCCGTCAAGCACGGCTTCGAGCGCCTCGCGGTAACACTCGACCGTCGTGCGCACGTATTCGGGGCTTCGCGCACGGCCTTCGATCTTGAAGACCTTGATTCCGGCCGCGACCATCTTGTCCATGATCCCGATCGTCTTCAAATCCTTGGGCGAGAGGAAGCGCGCACCGTCAAAGTCGATCACGTCGCCCTTCTCGACGTCTTCGAGCCGGTACTTGCGGCGACAGACGTGCTGGCATTCGCCGCGGTTGCCGCTCTTACCCCGAAGGAAATAGCTCAGATTGCAGCGTCCGCTCACCGCCATGCAGAGCGCGCCGTGACAGAAGCACTCGATTCGGAGGGGCTTGCCGCTCGGCCCCCGCACGTCTTCGCGCTTCACGGCCTCGGCAATGTCGGCGATGTCGTCGAGCGTCAGTTCGCGCGCGAGCACGACGACGTCCGCAAACTGCGCGTAAAAGCGAAGCGCCCGGAAGTTCGAGATGCTCAGCTGCGTCGAGAGATGCACGGGAAGCCCGAGCGAACGGGCGCGCTCGATCACGGCCGAGTCCGACGCGATGACGGCGGATACGCCCGTCTCGGCCGCGCGGTCGAGCATACGATCCATGAGCTCGAGTTCCTGCTGATAGACGATGCTGTTGAGCGCGAGATAGGCTTTGGCGCCGGCGTCGCGGCAGCGCGAAACGATTTCAGGGAGGTCGTCGAGCGTGATGCTCGACGCGGAACGGGAGCGCATGTTGAGGGCGCCCGCCCCGAAGTAGACGGAGTCGGCGCCACCCGCAAGCGCCGCGGCGACGGAATCGAGTCCGCCCGCGGGCGCCATGATTTCATAGCCTTTCTGAGCGTGAGCGTTGGGCATGGTGGTTCGGTGCGTACGATGGAAAGGTTCCTAATCTAGCACATACGCCCGCCCACCTTCGCCTCTTGAGAACTGCGGACAAAGAGTCGGTTCGAAAAGAAGAAGTCAGTGCGCAAAGGCGATCAGGAGCACGCCCGCCACCATGGCGACGAGCCCCGAAATCTTCGCGAGGCTCAGGTGTTCCTTGAGGAGAATCGCACCCACGATCACGCCCACCATCATCCCGACTTCGCGGGTCGGCGCGACGTAGGCCAAGGGCGCCATCGTCATGGCGCAGAGAACGAGGATGTAGCCGCCCGGCGACCCCACCGTCACGACCCAGAGGGCGCGGCGGCTCACGGGGTTCTTCCAGATGGAGCGGACCTGTTCGCGCCAGTCCTTCATGGCGAGCATGAAGGGCGTCATCACGATCGCGCGCACGACGATCGAGGGAAAATAAAAGCTCGCGGGGGTGAGCCCCGTGTCGCGCTGCACGGCCCAGGCGTCGCAGAAGGAATAGCCCGCGATGCACACGCCCGTAAGAAGCCCCCAGAAGATCCCCGTGTGTACGCGCGACAGGTCCGCGCCCTTGTCGGTGCGGAGAGTAAGGAGGACGACGCCCGCCAGAATGGCGAAGATCCCGCACCAGCCCGTAAGGCTCGGCGCGTCGCCCAAGATGACGACCGCCGACAGCACCGTGATGAGGGGACCCGCTCCGCGTGCCGTCGGATAGACGATCGAATAGTCGGACTTCTTGTAGCCGATCTGCAGAACGAGCGCATAGACGACGTGGATCGGAGCGGAAATGAGGATCACGAACCACCCCGTGGGCGTGATGCGCGTGAGCGCCTGAGGGTCCCACAGGAGAAGAAGCGGAATCGTAATGACGGAGGTAAGCAGGTAGACGAGCCACCAGATCGCTCTGCCGCAGTTCGCTTTTTTCAGGTGGTAGTTCCACGTCGCGTGACAGCACGCGGCGGTGAGTACGAGCAGCAGAGCGAAAAAAGACATGGCGGCCTCCTCCGGGTGGATTCAACCACTATACGGAGCGCCCTTGAAGCCAGCGTTAAGTTTTCAAAAACGCAGGCTCAAGCGGAAAAGCAACCCTCGGCCGCAAGGCGGCTTGCGAGCGAGGTTTGATGGCGTTGCGCGGGCGCGCGGCGAATCGGGCGCGGCGCATCGGCCGCCTTTACGACGCGGACGCTTCCATCCTCGTCGATCGTGAATTCCACGCGCGAAGCGCCGGCCTGCAAGCCCAAAAACTCCCGAACGTCCTTCGGAATCGTAACCTGACCCTTGATCGTGAGGCGATTTGCCATGTTTGCTTCTCCTCTTTAGCCGTCTTCAGGACCTTTTCCTCGGTGCGGCAATCCGGAACAAATCCACCGTTGACTTTTGATTTTCCTTTTTGGCGGCAACAAAAAACTCCCGCCGTGCATGCACCGCGAGAGCCGTCGCCCGTATCTTTGCCCGATCATGTCGGGCCACATTCGATCGTCGGACCGAAACCACCTTGCCCGGGTCGGGCAGGTTGGCGTGAAGCATACGCTTCAACTCGGAATGCATGTTCTGTCAAGATAGCACGAAAACTCCCTCCGCGCCATAAGGAAAAGAGCTTAGGCTCATTTCCCCGCGCCGCCGAGGAGCACCGCCACCGGACGCGCGCGTCGGGCCTGCGGGCGGAAGGGCGTGAGCACTTCGTCGGCCTTTCGTCCCTTTCGCGACGGGAAATAGGGGTGCGAGAAGATCGGATCGTAAAAGCGCTGGGCGGGCGGCACATAGGAGCGGGCGAGTTCGCGCGCAGCCTTTTCGTCTTCGGGCGTATCGATGCGGTCGTCGCCCCCGCGGCGGCGCTCGAAGCGGTCGCTTCGGCGCGGACGCTGCGGCGACATGTCGATGACCTTGAACTTCTGGTTCGTGAACTTTTCGATCGCCTCCACGGCCTTGACGTCGTCCTCGGTCGTGATCATCATCGCGAGGCCCTTGAGGCCGGCGCGGCCCGTGCGGCCGATGCGGTGCACGTAGTCTTCGGGATTGCCCGGGACGTCGAAGTTGATGACGAAGGGGAGTTCCTTGATGTCGAGCCCGCGGGCGGCGACGTCGGTCGCGACGAGCACGTGCACCGTGCCCTCGCGGAAGGCGGAGAGAGCCGCCTGACGTTCGTCCTGCGTCTTGTCGCCGTGAATTGCGTCGGCTTCGACGCCGTAGTTCTTGAGCATGCGCGCAAGACGCCGGCAGGTTTCCTTCTTGTTGACGAAGACGATCACCTGCTGCATGGCCGAGGCGCCAGGGCCCTTCGTCTTCAAAAGCTGCACGAGGGCGTCCGCCTTCACGCGGCTCCCGACGCGGTAGACCTCCTGCGTGACGGTTTCGGCCGTCTGATTGTCGCGGGCGACTTCGACAAGCACGGGATCGGGCTTGAGGAAGTTCGTCGCGAGCTTCTTGATCTCGGGCGAGAAGGTGGCCGAGAACATGAGGCTCTGCCGGTTGGTCGGAAGAAGCTTCAGGATGCGGGAGATGTCGGGCAGGAAGCCCATGTCGAGCATGCGGTCGGCTTCGTCGAGCACGACCACCTCGACCTGCGAGAGCTGCACGGACTTTTGTTCGATGTGATCGAGAAGACGTCCCGGCGTCGCCGTAAGGACTTCGATCCCTCGGCGAAGCATGTCAGCCTGCGGACGGATGTCGACGCCCCCGTAGACCACGCCCACGCGAAGCGGCGTGTCCTTGGCGTAGGCTTCGAGGTTTTCCGAAACCTGGACGGCGAGTTCGCGCGTTGGCGTCAGAATGAGGGCGCGCACCGGATGGCGCGCGGGCGACATCGAAGTGTTCGCCTTCGGTAGAATGCGCGCGAGAAGCGGCAGTCCGAAACCCGCGGTCTTGCCGGTCCCCGTCTGCGCCGCACCCATCACGTCGCGGCCGCAAAGGACGACGGGGATGGCCTTTTCCTGAATCGGCGTGGGCGTTTTGTAGCCCATGCGTTCAATGGCGGAAAGGAGGCGCGGATCAAGATGAAAATCGGAAAAAGACGGCATCTGCGGGAATGAATGTCCGAAGGACGAAGAGAAAGGGAGGCATGGTGGGCCCGCTGGGACTTGAACCCAGGATCGCCAGATTATGAGTCCGGTGCCTTAACCAACTTGGCTACAGGCCCGCCAAAGACGAAACATTGTACAGAACTTCACCGGCAAAAAGCGCCCGACCCCCGCGTTTTGACCGTTTTTTACGCTTGCGGGGCGCAAAAAAACGGGCCGACCACCTTCGATCGACCCGAAACCCTTAGCAAAAACGAAGACGGGATCCAACCTTGCGTCTTCGCGGAGAACGCTTTGCTTTCTGAAAAGGTATCACCTTTCCTCCCTTTCGATCCAGCCTGGAAAACGAGAGGCGTTTTCCAAAATCTTAAACACTACTTTGCACGACGCGACAAAGTGAAGGATTTCCCTTCGCGGAAGCCGCAAAGCGAATCCACGACCAAACGTTTTGCGGTCATGTTCAGTACGCAAAAGAAGTTCCTGCGTACAGAATCGTGACCGATGATCAGCCACTCACACCTGGCTATAAACTGGTGGATGAACACTCCCCCGCCAACGCTACGCGTTTGTCAAGGGATTCCGGTTTCACAGCCAAGGTGGACACAGGAAGATTTCCCGTGTCCGGCATAGGCTCCACCGGCTTCGCAGCTCCGACATCGCCGGAACGCATTACGGTTCGGGGCGTCCCACCCCTACCTTGTCCTTTCGATTCGCCTTTCTTGCGCATGCGCAGAAGGCGCTTTCGTTCTTTGGACTTCTGTTGGTCATCAAAAATCTGCTTTACAGCCCGCGCCGCGATGTTCATCGCCGCAACCTGATCCGCAGTGAGTTGATGATCTTCATTGAATCGGCAGTCGGGGTTCGTGCATGCAAAGTGCGCCTGGTCAGGGCGATTGCTGCGATGTGTGTGCCCGCACTTCGGGCATTGCTGACTGCTGTAAGCGGCGGGCACGGTAACGACAAGTTTGCCGTGCTTCAGCGCCTTGTATTGGGTATAGGCCAACGTGCGGCCCCACGCGGCCTCAAACTGGATGGCCCGGTTCAGACCGGCCTTCGCCGCTCGTCCATTGTGTTGCGATTTGCCCGCCTCATTGAACTTCGGCTTGGGGGCGGCCATCATGGCCTCGACTTTCAGATCTTCAAAAGCGATCACATCCACGTTGGGAAGAGAGACCAAGGCATGCGAAGTCTGATGTGCAAGGTTCTCCCGCACATTGCGCCCATACATATTCGCATCATTGATCTTTATGCGTGTTTTGCGCCAACCCGAGCTATGCAGAACTTGCCGCGCCAGCTTCTTTTGACACTTCTTGATGCGTTTACCCTTGTGACGCATTCTTGCCTTCTGAGTGCGCGTAAGCCTGAAGCCCTGCGTCTGCGTCTGCAAGGGCGTTACGACTCCTCTGTCACAACCGACCGTACGCTCCAACAGCTCTTCAGGTGTCTTCATTCTCAGGCGCGCCCGGATTTCGTCTTCCGTCTCAGGATAGCGATCCTCATCGCTGGCCTTGGGAGAACAGAAAGACACAAAGAGCCTGCTTCCCTTCGTCTTGATGTGAACGGAATTCGGCATTTCGAAGGGGCGGTGCGCCTTAAAACGGATGCGGGCGACTTGTTGTTCTTTCACCCACAAGGTGAGTTCGAACCATTTGTCGCGCAATTGTCTGATTGAGAAGAGATCCGAGGTGAGCCAGAGATGCCGGTCGGCAGCCTTGATGCGTTTCGTTTTCGGTCTTTTCGCCAAGCCCGCTTTGGCTTGTCTGACGGCCTTGTAGTAGAGCACGGCACCGATTCGCAGAACCTCCGGAGGAACTGACTCGAGCCACTCCAAATAACGCTTCCTTGTATAAGGATTCGTGATTAGATGCGAATACTTCTGATCGGCGTCCGGCATCTCTCCGCCGAAAATTTGGGCGAATCGATAATGGTAACGAGCTTCCTCAACCTTGGAGTTATACACGAGCGCCTGCCCCGCCGACCACGTAAAGTAGACCTCGGCGGAGGTCTTACTGACAAACTCTGCGGAAAAGCGGTAGCCGTAGCTCATGCGTCGAAATCTATTGAACCAGTGGTGATAACAGAGTATTACACATTTTAAATGCCCACGCTCGATAGGGTCTTCATGTAGGTGAAATTCGACTTTCATCTGTTCTGATGAAGGCACCGCCGTTGTCCCCATTGTTGTCAATCGCTTCGTTGAAATTGAATAAAAACAACGGGCTTTGAATGCGAAAAGGAAGCGTTCACCCCAAAGAGTGCAACTACGGATCTGAGACAAACCCACCGGAATTCTCTTGCGCGCCGCGAGCGGGCGCGTGCAGCGGCCCGCGGGCGTAGCCGACGGGCCGCTGCACGTCTCCGAAGAAATCCGCTTCCAGTACGACCTCAAATAAAATGCCCCGCCGGATATCTCCGACAGGGCATTTTGCCGTTCGTACGCTCTTTTAGTTCAGGTAGTCGCTCAGACGCGCCTGGAAGTCGGGCGTGCGAAGCTTGCGGATCGCCTGCGTTTCGATCTGACGCACGCGCTCGCGCGTGAGGCCCAAAGCGCGGCCCACTTCCTCGAGCGTGTGGTCGACGTTGCTGCCGATCCCGTAGCGAAGACGAAGCACCTGGCTTTCGCGCGGGGTGAGTTCGTCAAGAGACTTCTTCACCGACTCGATCATGGAGACGCCCTGGAAGCGGCGGCTCGGATCGTCCGTTTCGTCGCCGCGCACAAAGTCGAGCTTCGTCGCGTCTTCGTCGTCCCCGATCGGCGCGTCGATCGATTCGACCGAACGCATCGCCTGCGTGAGGAGCTGCACCTTCTGCAGGGGAATGTCGTTGTCCTCGGCGATTTCGTGCTCGGTCGGCATGCGGCCGTTTTCCTGCAGGAAGCGCTGCTTGTAGCGGCGGATCTTGTTGTAGGACTCGGTCATGTGCACCGGAATGCGGATCGTAGCGCCGAAATCGGCCACGGCGCGCGTAACCGACTGGCGCACCCACCAGGTCGCGTAGGTCGAGAACTTGTAGCCGCGGCGGTATTCGAACTTGTCGACCGCCTTCATGAGACCGATGTTCCCTTCCTGAATGAGGTCGGTCATCGCGAGACCGCGGTTGACGTAGCCCTTGGCGATCGAAATCACGAGACGCAGGTTCGCCTCGATCATCTTGGCCTTGGCCTGGCTCAGGTTCGTCTGCGCAAGACGCACCGCGCGCGAGAGTTCACGCTGCTCGCAGATGTTCATCATCGCGGCGGCGGCGAGGTCGCGCAGGACCGCCTGCTCTTCGCGAACGACCGGAAGCGCGCGCTCGAGCGCTTCGCTCCAGGGATGTCCCTCGGCGACGAGCGCCTCAAAGAAGCCCTCGACCGTGCAGTCCTTCGTGAGGTATTCGACGGCGTCCTTCTGCGGGACGCGGCACTGCTCGACCATCACGGTGCGGATGCGCTTGAGCGATGCGTTCACCTTGGCCATGTGGGCGTCGATCGTGTCGGTCAGGTGCGTGACGCACTTCACCGAGAAGCGGATCGGGCTCAGGAGCTGAACGATCTTGGCGCGGCTCTTTTCATACTTCGCAAAGCCTTCGGGATCGGCGTGGTATTCCTCGAGCTTGGCGAGTTCCTTCGCGCAGCGCTTGAAGATCGAAATCGCGCGCTTGCGCATTTCTTCGAGCTGCTCGCTCGTCATGGCCGCGGCGCCGATGTCGGTCGTCGAATCGTCCGCCTCGGCGTCGACTTCTCCCTCGTTGACGTAGGTGTCGGTGAAGCCGTCCACCACGGCGTCGACGCTCGTTTCGCTGTCCTTGAGGACTTCGGCGTAGCGGAGCAGCTCGCGAACGGCCATCGGATACTGCAGAAGCGACGTCACGAGCTTGCCCGTGAACATTTCGATCGACTTGGCGACTTCGATTTCACCCTGACGCGTCAGAAGCTTGTGGCTCCCCACCCCGCGCAGGTAGGCGCGCAGGGGATCTTTCGAGAGCCCCGCCGATTCTTCGGGCGTGAGCATCATTTCGACTTCGTCTTCGTCGAGGTCGTCCCCGTCGTTGAGGCTGCCGTTGGCGACGAGGTCGTCCGCATCGGGCGGCGCGTCGAAGACCTGGATCCCGAAGCGCACGAGCCCTTCGGTCACTTCCTGCAGATGCTCTTCCGTACGAAGGGCTTCTTCGGGGAGGTGGTCGTTGATTTCCTCGATCGTCACCCAACCGCGGCTGCGGCCGAGACGAACGAGCGCACCGTAGCCGTTGCCCGCGTCCTTCTTGCGGGCGCGGTGTACCACGGGGGCGCGGGGCTTTTCGGCTTCTTCGCCGAGATCCTCGTCGGAGGCGTCCGCACGAACCTCGTCGGCCTCATCGTCCTCCCAGTCGGACTGCGTCAACTCTTCCCCTTCGAGCCCCTCTTCCTCGAGCGTTTCCTCCTCGTCGAGGTCGATGTCGGCATCAAAAGCGTCGTCACTCGTCTTCATCAATCAATAATCCTTTTGATTCAAACGCGCCGAATGCGTTGCCGGGTTCGGCCGTTTGACGGTGTTTTTTCAGCATGGCAACGTGGCACGCGCGTAAAAAGCGCCTTCGGGGGTCCGGTCCGCATCCGTCGGCCGCCCTGCGTGTCGTGAGATGGGCCGGGTCGACGGGGGACGCGCCGAAGGTCGTGCGTGCGGTCCGCAACGGTCTGCGCAGAGCGCAAAAATCCCCCCACCCCCGCTTTGCAAAGCGGCGGCCGAGGTCGGGAGTTGCGGACGAAAAGGCGCATAGGATACTACGAAACCCAGGGCCTTTCAACTCAAAGGGCGCGGCGAATCTCTTCGCGCGCGCCCTCTGCGGCCGGACGGAGCCCCCTCCCCGAGGGGGCCTCTGTCACTCTTCCTTCTCGGTGTTTTCGACGAAGCTTCTCAACTTGTCGGCGCGGGAAGGATGGCGGAGTTTGCGAAGCGCCTTCGTCTCGATCTGACGGATGCGCTCGCGCGTGACGTCGAACTGCTTGCCCACTTCTTCGAGCGTGTGGTCCGACGGCATTTCAATGCCGAAGCGCATGCGGAGCACCTTCGCTTCGCGCGGCGACAGACTGTCGAGCACCTGACGGACGGTGTCCGAGAGGCTCGTGTTCTGCACGGCTTCGGAAGGCGCCACCGTCATGGTGTCTTCGAGGAAGTCCCCGAGATGCGAATCGTCGTCGTCCCCGATCGGCGTTTCCATCGAGATCGGTTCCTTGGCGATCTTCATGATCTTGAGGATCTTGTCCTCGGGGAGCTGCATGATTTCGGCGAGCTGACGGCTGTCGGGCTCGACCCCGGTCTCCTGCAGCACCTGACGCGTGATGCGGTTCATGCGGTTGATCGTCTCGATCATGTGCACCGGAATGCGGATCGTGCGGGCCTGGTCCGCGATCGAACGCGTGATGGCCTGGCGGATCCACCAGGTCGCGTAGGTCGAGAACTTGTAGCCGCGGCGGTATTCGAACTTGTCGACCGCCTTCATGAGGCCGACGTTCCCTTCCTGAATGAGGTCGAGGAACTGCAGACCGCGGTTCGTGTACTTCTTCGCGATCGAAATCACGAGGCGCAGGTTCGCCTCCGTCATTTCACGCTTGGCGGCGCGGGCCTTGGCTTCGCCCGTGGCCATCTGCTTGTAAGTCGTCAGAAGTTCCGGGATCGACATGAAGACGTCGCGCTCAAGGTTCGCAAAGGCGCGCTGCTCTTCTTCGATCGTGGGACGGATGCGCTCGAGCGTAGCCGTCTTCTCGGGCATGCGGCGGATGACCTCGTCCATCCAGGTGAGGTCGGTCGCATGGTCGACGAATTCCTTGAGGAACCACTCGCGGTTGAGGCCGAGACGGCGCACGAGCTCGTTGTAGATCGCCTTTTCGCGGTTGCGGATGCCATCGACCGTCGTGCGCAGCGTTTCGCAGAGGCGGTCGGCCGTCTTCGCCGTGAAGCGAAGACCCATGAGTTCCTGCTGAATGGCGTCCTGGTACTCGGCGAGCTTCGGGCTCTTGGGACCGTTTTCGTTGAATTCCGCCTTGAGGGCCTCGAAGTGCGCTTCGACGCGCGAGAAGACTTCAAGACTCTTTTCGCGAAGTTCGGCGAGCTGCTGCGAGGTCATGGCGGAGGCGCCCATGTCGGTTTCGTCTTCGTTGTGACCGATCACGTTCGCTTCGTCGTCGGGCAAAACGATGCCGTCGATCACTTCGTCGATCGCGGTCGTACCTTCGCGGATGCCCTTGGCGAGTTCGAGCACGGTGCGGATCGTCACCGGGCAGCGCGCGATGGCGAGCACCATGTGCTTCAAGCCGTCTTCGATGCGCTTGGAGATTTCGATTTCGCCTTCGCGCGACAAAAGTTCGACCGACCCCATTTCGCGCATGTAGATGCGCACGGGGTCCGTCGTGCGGCCGAATTCGCTGTCGACCGTCGAAAGGGCGGCTTCAGCTTCCTCTTCGACGTCGTCTTCGCTCACGACGGCGGCGTTGCCCTGCATGAGAAGCTCGTCCTCGTCGGGCGCACGTTCGTACACCTGAATGTTGAGGGTCGCCATCATGCTCACGATCGATTCGATCGCGTCGTCGTCGATGAGGCCGGTCGGAATGTTGTCGTTGATTTCGGAATAGGTGACGTAGCCGCGCTCCTTGCCCATGCGGATGAGCTTGAAGAGCTTCGAGCGGCGGTCTTCGGTCGATTCCTCTTCCGAACCGTAGCCCTTGGCGAGAACGTCGCGCACGTTGCGGTCCTTGCCGTTCTTCGCCTTGCGGCCGCCCTTGCGGGCGTCGGTTTCGGCTTCGGGAAGTTCCGGAATGTCGGGAATGTCCTCGGCGTACTCTTCGTCGCCGTCGCCTTCGTCGACCACGTCGATGTAGGCGTCGTCGGAAGCGGCGTCAAAGTCATCCTCGCCTTCGTCGTCATCGGACTTGGCCTTCTTCGCGCTCTTCTTGCCGCGCTTCTTCGGAGCGGTCTCGGCCTTGGCGGCCTTCTTCGCACGCGTCTTGCGCGCGGGCTTCGCTTCCTTTTCCTCGGCTTCGGCGGGCGTTTCTTCGGACGCAGTCGCGTCGGAAGCGGCCGTTTCCGTCACGGGCGTTTCGGCTTCAGGTTCGGCCGCCTTCTTCGTCTTGCGGCGGCGAGCGGGTTTGGCGGGTTCTTCGGGCGCCGATTCGATCGACAGGGTCAGCCCCGCCGTCTGTTCGATCGCCTGCGTCTCGGCCTTCGTGCGACGAGCGCGCTTTTTGGGCGCCTTCGTTTCGTTTTCGGTCGCAGCCGCCTGCACGGAGTCTTTTTCGGACTTCTTCGATGCCATGCCTTTCCTCATTTCTTTAAGGTGGACGCAGCCCCGTCTTCGCCTTCCCACTAGGAAAACCCCTAATCGGGGTCCAAATGCGCCTTCGGAGCCTATCTTAAGAATTGTGCCATACGCATCCCCATAGCGGGGCATACCGCGTGAAACAATCAGGAAAAACACGGAGATCGCCCCTGATTCGCATCAAGGGCGCTCGGCCTTTCTCCCGAGACTCAATAGTCGTCAGCAGGCGCGTCGTCGTCAAAGGTGTAGGGAACGTCCTCCTCTTCACCGTCCGCCGTCGACAAATAGTCGGCCGGAACGTCGTCGGGAGGGGGCGCATTGTCGTCGAGCCAGTTTTCGTCCGCCGAGACGCCGTTTTCGGCGGGAGCGGCCCGGCGCGAACGAAGGGCCTCAAGGGCTTCGACCACGGCGGAGGGTTTTGCGGGCGCGGCCTGAGCGGGTTGGGCCGCGCCTTCGGCTTCGGAAGTCGCCTCGTCTTCGGGCTTCATTCCGAAGAGCATGGCCTGGAGCGCACGAACCTTGGGATTCTTGTCGAGCACCATGCCGCCGCCGTGCCCTTCCTTGCGGTCGCGCTTTTGCAGGTATTCGTAAGCCTTTTCCGTGTCGCGGCGAAGCCGGTACTGAAATTCCGCCTTCTGCGTCTCAGAAATGAGCCGATCGAGTTCGGTTTTGCGCTCGACCATGCGGCGCAGTTCCGCCTCGTCCTTTTCGTCGCGCACGACGAGCGTCTGCACGCGAAGCTTCACGCGCTCGAGTTCGAGCGTGAGGAAATTGCGCCGAATTTCAAGGCGCGCCCCCTCTTCCGGGGTTTCGAGGAGCATCTCGCCCGCAAGCAGTTCTTCGTAGACGGAGGCCCACTCGCTTTCCGAAAGGAGCGAGAGAAGCGTCGCCGCGTGGTTCGACCCCGGCGCCTCGTCCTCGAGCACCGCGGCCGCGCGCCAGACCTCGATGATCTGCTGCGCGACGGGCTGGTTGCTCCCGAGGAACTCCTCTTCGATCACGCCGGAAAATTCGTTGATGAGGACCGGGTGCGCAAGAAGGAGCTGCAGGATGCGCTCGCGGAAGTCCGCGACCGTGATGCGGGGTTCGGGCGCGTAGTATTCGCGCCGCTGCCAGCGCGGAAAGCCGTAGCCCGGGCGTTCGTAGCCGCCGAACGATCCGTAGCCCGTCCCCTGGGGACGGAAGCGTCCGTCGTAGCGGGGGCGCGGCGCGGGAGGCATCGCCACCGCGGGAGGAGGCGTGACGAGACCATACTGGCGCTGAATTTCGTCGGTCGAGACGCGGGCGATCGCGGCGATTTCCTCGATGAGGGCGAGCCGCAGCATCGGAGCCTTCGTCATTTGCAGCGCGAAGGCCTTGCCTTCGGCCACGACCTTGGCGCGGTCCTCCGCATAGAGAAGATCCTTGCCGTCAAGGAGCAGGCTCTTGGCGAAGTCGACGAGCCCCAAGGCGCGGCGGATTTCCCGCTCGAAGGCTTCGGGGCCCTCGGCCTTGATGAGGCTGTCGGGATCGTGCTCGGGCGGAAGCAGAATGAAGGCCGCCTTCTGCACGTCCGTGATGACGGGAAGCGCCGCCTCGAGGGCGCGGCGCGCGGCCTTGCGGCCCGCCGTGTCGCCGTCAAACGAAAAGAAGACCTGATCCGAAATCTTGAGGAGCTTTTGCACGTGCTCGGACGTGATCGACGTGCCGAGCGCCGCGACGCTTTCTTCAAACCCCGCCTGCGAGAGCTGGATCACGTCCATGTACCCTTCGCAGACGATGGCACGGCCCTTGCGGTGGATGAATTCGCGCCCTTCGAAGAGTCCGTAGAGTTCGCGCCCCTTGTGGTAGATCGGCGTCTCGGGGCTGTTGATGTACTTGGGCTGCTCGTCCTTCTTGAAGGTGCGCGCGCCGAAGCCGATCACGTGCCCCTTCACGTTTCGGATCGGGAACATCAGCCGGTCGCGGTAAGCGTCGTAGCGACGGTCGTTCTTTTCGATCAGAAGACCGCACTCGACGAGCTCGGGCGAACCGTAACGCTCGCCCCAAAGCTTCTGCAGCGCGTGCCAGCCTTCGGGGGCGTAGCCGAGATGAAATTTGGCGGCAGTCTCGCCGCTGATCCCGCGACCCTTCAGATAGTTGATCGCCTTTTCGCTCTTTTTAAGTTCGCCCGCGTAGTAGCGCGCGGCGTCGGCCATGTATTCGGTGAGGCTCTTCTGACGGGTTTCGCGCTCGATGTCGCGGGGACTGCGCCGCTCGCGCGGCACCTCCATGTTGTAGAAGCCCGCGAGCTTTTCGACGGCCTCGGGAAATTCGAGGCCCTCGTAGCGCATGAGAAAGCCGATGGCGTTGCCGGCGACGCCGCAACCGAAGCACTTGAAGAACTGCTTGGTGGGGCTCACCGAGAAGGAAGGCGTCTTTTCCTTGTGGAAGGGACAGCACGCCTGATAGTTCTTCCCCGCCTTCTTGAGCGGCACGTAACGCCCCACGACGTCGACGATGTCGGCGCGGTCAAGGAGCTGCGATATGAAACGCTCGGGGATCATGGCGGGAAGGAAGAAACTTTTTCGGATGGAAGTTTGAGCGTACCACGCCTGAGGTACGCCGGATATAAAAAACGACCGGGGCCGCTTTTGCGATCCCGGTCATTTTCGTGTTGCTGTTTTGCTTCTAGGCAAAGAAGAAAACGGCTGTGCGTTCTAGGCGCGAGGGAATCAGGAAGCGAGCTTCGCCTTGACGAGACGGGACACCGTTCCCATGTCGGCCTGACCGAGCACGCGGGGCTTCACGAGGGCCATGACTTTGCCCATCGCGGCCATGCCGCTTGCGCCCGATTCGGCGACGGCTTCGTCGATGATGCGGCCGATTTCCTCTTCGCTCATCTGAGCGGGGAGATAGGCTTCGAGCACATCGATTTCCGCCTGTTCCTTGGACGCGAGGTCTTCGCGTCCGCCGGCACGGTATTGCTGAACGGAGTCGCGGCGCTGCTTGACCATCTTTGCGATGACCTGCATCACGACCGCGTCGTCGGCTTCGATTCGTTCATCCACTTCACGCTGCTTGATCGCGGCAAGGAGCAAACGAATCGTGCTCAGACGCGCGGCTTCGTGCGAACGCATCGCCGCCTTCATATCTTCGCGGATTCTGTCCTTAATCATCACCATCCTTCGTGAGGGAAAAGTTTTGAGTGTCGAAGGGAGAAGTCCCTTCGCGAACGAATTCGGGGGTAAACCGAATTAGTAGAGCTTCTTGGGCAGCATCATGCTGCGAAGACGCTTGTAGTGGCGCTTGACGGCGGCAGCCTTCTTGCGCTTGCGTTCGGCGGTGGGCTTTTCATAGAACTCGCGGGCGCGGAGTTCCGTGAGAAGGCCGGACTTTTCAATGGTGCGCTTGAAACGGCGGAGGGCCACTTCAAACGGTTCGTTTTCTTTGACGCGAATGGTAGGCATTCAAACCTCAGTTGTGTGATGACCCGGAAATGACTATGGACAAGGGTGACGTTCTGGTTCCGGGGCAAGAACGGTCACAGGAAAGTAGAGGATTTTGCCACAAACCATGGGTTCACTGCAAACCGTTGCGCACGATTTTTTTCCCATCGTCTCCTCAGAAAGTCTCTACAATGCCCACACTATGCTTATTCTCGGTATCGAATCCTCCTGCGACGAAACGGGCGTTGCCCTGATTTCGGACAAGGAAGGGCTCCTTGCGGACGCCCTCCACACTCAGATCGACATGCACCGCGCCTACGGAGGCGTGGTGCCCGAACTCGCGAGCCGCGACCACATCCGCCGCGCGGTGGCGCTCGCCGACGAAGTCCTCGCCAAAGCTGGAAAGCGCCGCGAAGACTTGGACGGCATCGCCGTGACGGAAGGCCCGGGGCTTGCCGGCGCCCTTCTCGTGGGGGCGTCCGTTGCGCACGCCATCGCCTGGGCGCTCGAAATCCCGGTGATCGGCATTCATCACCTAGAAGGCCACCTTCTTGCGGCGCGCCTTGCGGACCCGAAGCCGGAATTTCCCTTCCTCGCCCTTCTCGTCTCGGGCGGACACACGCAGATCATGCGCGTCGAATCCTTCGGACGATACGAAATGCTCGGGCAGACGCTCGACGACGCCGCGGGCGAAGCCTTCGACAAGACGGCGCAGCTTTTGGGCCTCCCCTATCCCGGCGGACCCGCCGTGTCGGCTCTCGCAGACAAGGGTCGTTCGGGCGCCATTGAACTCGCGCGCCCCATGATTCACAGCCCGAATCTCGACATGAGCTTCTCGGGGCTCAAGACGAGCGTCCTCACGGCCGTTCGCAACGCCCCGAATCCCGAGGACGAAGTCTTCCGCGCGGATCTCGCGCGCGGGTTCGTCGACGCCGTCACCGACGTGCTCGCGGCAAAGTTGATCCGCGCCATGAAGCAGACGAAATTGAAGCGCGTCGTCGTGGCGGGCGGGGTTTCCGCGAACCGTCAATTGCGCGAGCGCCTCATTTCGGAAGTGAAGAAGCGCAGCGGCGAAATCTTCTTCCCGCCCATGCGCCTTTGCACCGACAACGGCGCCATGATCGCGGCGGCCGGGCTCGCGCGCTTCGAGCGCATGACGCCGGAAGCCCTCGAGAGCCTGCGCGGGAAAGGCGCCTTCGGCGTCAAACCCCGTTGGCAGCTCACCGACACGGAGCACCTCTGACGAAACGGCCGAACTTCGCAAAGATGTTCGGCCGTTTCTTTCAGAACATGAATGTTTTCTGGCTCGAGTGCAAGAGATTGCACAGCGCACGCACCCAGCCTCAGATCAAAGTGGAGTCACTGTAGCTATACGCCGACAAGACACCCTACTTTCCGTTTTTACTGGTCCAGCGGATGGATTTCTAGTTTGGGCAGGGCCTTTACGATCTTCATCGTTTCGAGACTG
>OGHB01000446.1_pt1 | contig 24748 bp, 19 predicted proteins | sample 1571451 | NCBI WGS metagenome assembly OGHB01 (sample SAMEA2582071, study PRJEB24529) | metagenome | biome: Human gut stool | place: China | collected 2011
GCTACGACAATTCCGACGTCCCGATGGGCACGGTTCTGTCGCCGCTGCAGGAATCCATCATCAACATGTACAACGACGCGGGCGGCTGGTATCTCATCCCCTCGATGAAGTTCATGTCGATGGCGCAGTGCTGTCTCCTCGGCTTCACCGTCGCGCTTCTCATCTACATCGTCCTCTTCTCGGGGATGGTCGTGAAGCGCCGCGCCGACGCGCAGAAGTAATCCCCAACGAGGTTCTCCCTCACGGAAAGACCGCCCGATTCTCCCTCGGGCGGTCTTTTCGTTTACCGGCGTCTCACGGAGTTCCCCTCCGGAAGACGAAGCGCTCATCGGAACTCAATGGTATGACGCGTGGCCAAGCCGCAGGTGTTGTTCGGCTGCAGAGCGAACCAACGGTTCCAGTTGGGAAGGTCCACGCGGAAGGGCTTGCCGTTCGAATCCTTGCCCGTGTAGGTCACCATGAAGCGGTCGGGCATGGCGGCGTCCTTCGTTTCGTCGGACCAGTAGTAGGTCTTCTTCACGCCCTCTGCCGCGGCGACCGCCTTGTCGACCTCTACCTTCGTCATGAGCTTGCCGCCGTTGTTGTACTGCGCTTCAACGGCCTTGAGCGCCTCGGCCGTGGGAGCCGCTCCCTTCGCGGGCGTTGCGGTCCCGAAGACCACCGTGTTCTTGTAGTCTTTCATGCGGTTCATGAGGTTCTTGGGCGAATCGGCCGGGAAGCGTCCGTCAAAGAAGTTGTAGCGGGCCCGTTCTTCGGGCGTATAGGTGCAAATGCAGTTCGTATCGCGCACCGCCGCCTTGTAGCCCGCGGATTCTTCGAGCTTGAAGCCCGCCTTCGACGAATCGAGGGCGTAGTCGCGGTAGACGAACGCATTGTTGGCGTTCACCATCAGGGGACGCGCGAAGTAGCCGATCACGATCATGGAGCGGGGCTTCACGACGTAGACGTCCTCGTAGCTCATGAAGTCGCGGATGGCTCCCTCACGGGCCTTTTCAAGCGCCTCGCCCTTGAGCGCGGGATCGAACTTCCAGAGAAGACTCCATTCCTTGATCGTGACGAGGCTCTTATCCATGATCTCGCCGAGACGCTTGAGCGTCGCCTTCGTCTTCGCTTCGTCCCCCGTATTGAGGTCGGCCCCGCGGATCACCTCGAGGTCGGCGTCAAAGGAAATCCCGTAGGAGTCGTAGTAGTTCCAGCCCCAGTCGGCCTGTTCGTTTTCACGAAGCTGCTTCACCCAGGAAACGGAGACGCCCGTGCCCGACTTCGAAGCGCGCAGAATCTTGCCGGAATCCTTGGCGGTCGTGCCGTAGAAGGTGAAGGTCCCCGTCGCTTCGTCGTAGTCGGTCGTGAGTTCCGCCGTGATGTTTTCGGGCACGTTGTTGTAGGAGGTCGCAATGCCGAACATCTGGCGGCCGCCTTGAATCTTGTTGCCGTCGAAAACGGTGTCGCCCGTCCAGATGAAGTCGCGCACCATTTCACGAAGCAGCGTCTGCCCTTCCTTCGTATCCGTCAGGCGGAAGGCTCCCGAATGACTTTCACGCTTTTTGGTCGCCCCCGTAATGGCGTCGGGAGCGGTTGCGCCGTCCGTTGCGGCATAGAGGGAGGAAGTGCCGAATGTCGTCACGGCGAAGGCCAGTGCGACGGCGAATGCGGTCTTATGCATAAAAGCTCCTTTTTCGAAGTTGACGACCTCTGTCGACACCTTCGAATGTAGGACCGCTTTCGCGCGCGCATCCGTTTTTCAGAACCCCTTTTGATGCCCGTCAGGGAACGAAAAGGCGTGTTGCTCACATTGCATCACACGTCGCGTCGACAACCGTTCGGGCGTCCTCGAGCACCACGCGGTTGAGCGCTTCGAGGAAGTCGAGGAACGTGACGATGAGCGAATTCGGGTTCATCGCTTCGGCAAGCGACGCATAAGCCCAGCCTTCAAGAAGCGGCAAAGACCAGTCTTTACACACCCGCACGAGACGGCGGTCGCGGATCCGGTCCGCCGCGATGGTCGAAGGGCATCCCACGAAAATCCCGCAGCCCGCCGCCGCCCAGTCGGCGAGGAAGGAAGAGTTGTCGGTGAGCATCGCGAAGTGCCGCGGTCCGTCCGCGACTTCGTCACCTCGTCGGAAGGAGAGCGAGCGCAGAAAATGAACGTTCGCGCTCAGCGGAACCTTCTCGAGATCCTGCGGAACATTGAAGGGGCCCTGTCGCTCGACGAGCGCGGGAGACGCCACGCACACTTTCGGGTGACACGACACGCGGCGAAGGTAGAGGTTCGGATTTTCCTGTCGAAAGGACGTGACGATGATGTCCACGCCGTGGCCGAGCTGATCGAAGAAAGAGTCGCCCTGCCGAAAGGTTTCGATCCAGAAGGTCGTGTCCGGGTGAAGCAGACGAAAGCGTGCCGTCGCGCGCCAGAGAAAGGCGTTCTGAAAGCCCGCCGAGGCGAGGATGTGAAGCTGCCGCTTTGGGCGCACGACGCCCTCCCGAATGTCGGCGAGCGTTTTCTCTGCGATGTCGAGAAGCGGCGCGATCGTGCGAAGCGCCCGCCGTCCGTCTTCCGTGAGCACGAGCGTCTGCCCCGAAGTGTCGAAAAGCCGAAATCCGAGGGCCGTCTCGAGCTGCGCGATCCGGCGGCTCACGACGGAGGGATCCTCGTCGAAGGCCTTCGCGGCGCTTCGAAAGCTCCGAAACCCGGCCACCCGAACGAAAAGCTTCCAGGCGTTGAGATTTTCCAAAACGGCATTCGGCATGACGTCCCCTCCCTTGCGACTCTCACGGAGGCGGCCGAGCGAACGCCGTCCCGTCGATCGTCATCATTCCACGATGCGGGGAAAAAGAAAACTCAGACTTCCCCGCTCCGCGGAACCGCATCCACGGACCGTTCGAAACGGAGCGGCCCCGGAAGTTTCCTCTCCGGCAACTCCCCCACTTCTCGTTTTTCTTGGGTGCGATTCTCAAAAAGTGAGAACAGCCTCGCGGTTAATCAGCTTATGTCGGAGAACGCCTGAACCTTAGGCTCTTCTCATCGATGAACTTCCTCCCATTTCAAGCAAAAAGGAGTCAACCATGAAGAAGATGCTTTGGACCGCCGCGCTTTCCGCCGCGCTCTTGGCGATGAGTTCAGCCCCGTTCGCCGCGGGCGGCCCGAGCGGCCCGAAGGTCGCCTATCAGGCGCAGGGACACCTCGGCACCGTCGTCGTGAATCCCTACAAGATCGCGCCCTTGACGGCCGTCATCAAAAACGGCGGCTATACGGTCGAAAACGCCAAGGTCCGCATCGTCCCGAAGAAGGGCGGCGTCGAGATCGCCTATCCCGTGAGCAACCGGCGTCTTCTCACGCACGGCGGGATCCCGGTCTTCGGGCTCTATCCCGACTACGTCAACACGGTCGAGGTCACCTACGACCGCCTCCACAACGGCAAGCGCGAAACCTTCACCGACACCTACGAGATCTACGCCTCGGGCGTCGACATGCAGGTGAGCGGCAACTCCGCTCAAACGCACGCGTCCTTCGACGTGGAAGTGAAGCGCGTCGATCCGAAGTTTAAGGACCGTCTCTACCTCGTCAACAATCTCGTCTGGAGCGCCCCGCAGGTGGGTCAGTTCGTCTGGAACAATCCTTCGGGCGGTTCGGTCGAATGGGGCGGCCTCCCTGAAAACGCCATCATCGACACGGCGGGCGACGTTCGCTGGTACTTGAAGCCCGACGCCATCTACGATCCGGAAAGCGTCTACTGGGGCGGCGTGATGCTCGGGTTCGAACAGAACCGCGACGGCACCCTCACCTGGGGCTACGGCCAGCGCTACGTGAAGTACGACATCATGGGCCGCGAAGTCTTCAACCGCCGCCTCCCCGCCAACTACATCGACTTCAGTCATGCGATGGACGCCGCGCAGAACGGCAACTACTTCCTTCGCGTCGGCAGCGCCCACTACAAGCGTCCCGACGGCAAGTCCGTGCGCACGGTGCGCGACGTGATCATCGAAGTGGATCCGAACGGCGAAGTGGTCGACGAATGGCGTCTCTGGGAAATCCTCGATTCCTGGCGCGACAACGTCCTCAAGGCCATGGACCAGGGCGCGGTCTGCCTCAACATCGACCTGGAAAAGAGCGGCCAGACGATCAGTCAGAACGAGCTCGCCAAGATGGACGCCTCGAACGTTTTCGGAGACGTCACGGGCGTGGGTCCGGGCCGCAACTGGGCGCACGTCAACTCGATCGACTACGACCCGAGCGACGACTCCATCATCCTTTCGGTCCGCAATCAGAGCGTGATCGTCAAGATCGGCCGCGACAAGAAGGTGAAGTGAATTCTCGGTTCGCCCGAAGGCTGGAAGGAAGAATTGGCGACGAAGCTTCTGAAGCCCGTGGACAAGGCCGGCAAGCCCATCCCCTGCGAAGGCTCCGTCTGTGAAGGAGGCTTCGACTGGACCTGGACGCAGCACGCGGCCTTCCGCGTCGACGCCAAGTCCGACAAGGACGTCGTCTACGTCACGGCCTTCGACAACGGCGACGCCCGCGGCATGGAACAGCCCGCGCTCGTCGAAATGAAGTACTCCCGCGCGGTCATCTACAAGATCGATCAGAAGAAGATGACGGTCGAGCAGGTTTGGGAATACGGCAAGGAACGCGGCGTCGACTGGTATTCGCCGATCACTTCGATCACGCAGTATCAGGCCGACAAGGATTCCGTGGTCGTTTATTCCGCGACGCCGGGCATGACGGCGAAGCCTTCGACGAGCCACGGCAAGCCCGTCGACCTCAAGACCCACCCCTACCTCATGGAATTCAACTGGGGTTCGATCGAACCCGCGGTGGAAATCAACCTGAAGGACACGATGGGCTATCAGGCCATGCCCTTTGACCTGAAGAAGGCCTTCGGCGAATAAGATTCGCCTGCGGTTCGAAAGGACCGCTCTCCCGCACGCCCGCTCCGACGATTCGGTGCGGGCGTCTTTTTTGCGCCGCGGGAAAAGCGTCTCTCCCCTCACCTTACGGAAGGGAGCGTCCTTTGCCTGAAGCGCCCGATTCGGCAAAGATGCGGACCGAGGCCGTCTCGTCGGTCTCGGCCGCGCCGAAGCGAAGGATCATCCCCCGGATCCACTGCAGGGCCGGATCCTTGTCGGTGCGGCGGTGCCAGTAGAGCGTTCTCGAAAAACTGCTCTTCATCGACGGAGCGGGTATCGCCGTCAGGTGCGCCTTTCGCACGAAGTCGAGGGCGAGCTTTCCCGGCACGAGAAGCGTGAGGTCGGTCGCTTCGAGAAGCGCGGGGGCGGCGAGCATGTAGGGCATGGAAACGGCGATCCGCTGCTTCGTGATGTCCGAGAGAGTCGAGTCGAGAAGCGACGCGTCGTCAAAGATCGAAGTGATGCGGAGGGCTCGTAGGCCTCGATGTCCGCGGGCGTCACGCTCCCCTTTTCCCGATAGAGCTGCGCGAGCGGATGGTTCTTTCGCACGACGTAGACGTGCCGGCTCGGATAGAGCGGATGCTGCAGAATCGTCTTTGTCTCGTCGGCGGTTCCCGGTGCGATGCAGAGGTCGAGCCTTCCCTCCGCCAGAAAGTCGAGCATGCGCCGGTCGTGCGGACGCACGTCGAAGCGAACGCCCGGCGCAACCCTGCGGATTTCGAGAATGGCGGGCGTGAGGATTTCCTCCATGGCGTAGTCGATCGCGCTCACGCGGACCACGCGTTCGCAGTCTTTGGGAATGAAGACGGCATCCCGAAAGAGGTCGTCGATGGCGGTGAGCGCCGTCTCGAGCCTGGGCTTCAAGTTCTTCATGAAGTTCGTCGGCACCATCTCGCGCCCGTGCCGCACGAAGAGTTCCTCGCGGAAGACGGAACGGGCTTCATGAAAGAGGCGGGAGCTCTTCGGGACCGTGATGCGAAGCCGCCGGGCCGCCTTCGAAATCGAACGCTCCTCGTAGAGCGCGGCAAGAAACTGCAGGACTTCCTGCGTGACCGTCGGTTCGGACGGTTCGGGGGCGGTCGGACTCATGTTTGGAGCTCCTTCTTGGCTATCCGCGTGCGCCGTCCTCCGGTTCCGAGGTCCGCGCAACTTCCGTCAAGCCTAGCGCCAAAAGAGGCCGATGAGAAGGAGGAGCGGCTTTTCCCCGCGCCTCACAGGCTTTCATTCCGCGGGAAAAGGGCGTCGCGGAACTTGATCGTGTCTTACGCCGCGAGCCCGCGGGCGCCGTTCGGCTGCAAAGGGCCCCGTCCTCTGCGGGACGGTGCGCACCGCCCGTTCGGATTCAGGAAAACCGCGTTCTCCGGTTGTCTTTACGAAACCGTCGCGGGTTGCGAATGAAGACTGCAGACGGGTTCGGACAGGTTCGCCGCCACCTTATCGCCCTCTTCCTCCGGAAACTTCCCGAAGATGAGCACGATGATCACCAAAAGGACAAGGATCGCGATCACCGTAAAGAACAGTCGCCTGAAGAACACCCCGATGGCCATGAAGACGTTTTCGAGCCAACGGATGTACCGCGGCGTCAGGTTCGGCTCCCGATGCCCGAAATAGTTCTTCTCTTCGATGATGAGAATGACCTTGTCGACGATCGGCTCGTCCGCAATGAACTTGTAGATCGTGTCCCCGTGCCCGGCCAACTGCACGTTCGTGTAGCAGACGACGCGCCCTCGGTCCCTCGAGTAGAAGTAGCCCATGACGGCCGCCCCCAGGACGCCGCCCATGGCCGCGCCGCCCAACATCGAGAGGTAACCGTCGAGCTTCGGCTTCGGATGCTCCACCGCGTAGGCCGTTTCGATCGACGTGATGCTCGCGAGATCGAATTCGGGGCCGAACGGCATGTCCGGACCGAGATCGTCGTAGTCGAGCGTGTCGGTCTGAAACCGCAGAGTGTTTCCCTGCGGATCGATGAGCATGGCGAGCAATGGGTCGGACATGAGGCGAAAGATTCTGAATGGAAGACCGCCCGGAGCGGTTTGTTTATGAGGACGGCGGACTCGTTCTCCCGGAGGGAGACGCCGGAATTAAGAATCAGTATACGACGGAGCCGCGAATTTCCCTGCCTCTCAGCGGAAAAAACGGCAATCGAAAGGAAGATGCGACGGCGACCCGCTCTTTCGGGCTCCGCGGATTGTCCAAAATGCGACAACCGAAGCTTCCGCGACTCGCTCCGGGGCCGCCTGATCGCCCGCCTTTCGCCTCTTTTCCGGCATTCCCTTCTTCCCGGCGTGAAAAAGAGGGGCGAAGCGCCGCCGCCCCGCCCCAAAAGCGCCCTGGAGTCGCCAAAGAACTGCAAAAGCTCCCTCCCTCTCAAAACGCCTTCTCTTTCGATGCCGAACACCGGCGGCGGGAAGCCGACTTTCCGTCATCCCGTCGGGCCGCCACTGTTGGACGTTCCGGCCCGACGGATCGACTTCCCGCCCCGATGACTCTCCTCTCAACGCTTTGCGGTCATGCGAGAGCCGGCTTTCGGCGCAGACCATAGAGACGCAGGATGCAGAGGAATCCCGCCGCCGAAATGAGGCCGCCCGCGAGGTAACAGAGGGGATAGCCGAAGCCCGCGGCCCGCATGGTCCCCATGAGCGCGGGACCCGCGATCCCCGCCACCGAAAAGCCCGCGAACATGATGCCGAAGTTGACGGAATTGTTGCGCGAGCCGAAGACTTCCGCCGTGTAGCCCGGAAAGACCCCCATGAAGGACCCGAAGGAAATCCCCACGGCGGCGAGACCGACGTAGAAGAGCGCGCGCGATTCGGGACCGGAGAGCGCCAGCGCGGCGAGCCCCGAGAGCGACAGGACGAGCCCGAGCGAGAGGGCCGGCAGTCGTCCGAGACGGTCCGAGAGCGTTCCCGCGAAAATGCGCCCGAAGGTGTTCGCAAGCGCGATGATCGAAACGGCCGCGCTCGCCTCGACCGCGCTCCACGCCATCTGGTCGCGGGCGATCGAAAAGACGTGCGCGATCACCATCATGGCGGCGATCGCCCCGCACATCAGAAGAAGGATCATCGGCGGGAATTCGGAGGACGCGAGCATGGCGCGCCAGTTGCGCTCCGTTCCCGTCGCGGCCCGGCCCGCGGGCGGCGTCCAGCCTTCGGGCGCAAACCCCGGAGGACAGCGCATCGAGAGGAGTCCGCCCGTGACGATCACGACCCCGAAGAGAACGCCGAAGATCTGCAGGGCCGACGACACGCCCGCCTCGGCGATCAGGTACGAGGCGACCGGCGGCACGAGCACCGAGCTGATCCCGTAGGCGGCCGTCGTAAGGCCCCCCACGAGACCCCGGCGGTCCGGGAAGAACTTCATCGTGTTGTTGATCGTGCAGCCGTAGACGAGTCCCAGCCCCAGACCGAAGAAAAGCCCGTAGGAGAGGATCACGCCCGTCGCCGACTCGGCCGTTCCGGTGAGAAAGAGACCGAGCCCCATCAGGATCCCGCCCGCCACGATCACGAAGCGCGGTCCGAAGCGGTCGTTCACCGCCCCGCCGAAGATCATCGGGATGGGCCCGAGACCGTTCGCGAGCCCGAAGGCGAGCGCGAGATCCGCCCCGGTCACGGCGGTTCCGGTGAGGTCGGTGAGCCGCGCGGCGAGCGCCGACCCGAAGACGGACCAGGCGTAGATCGACCCCGCGAAGAGATTGATGACGCAGCTCACCGTGAGGAGCCGCCAGCGTTGTTGCGTAAGGTTCATGACGGTTGATCTTTTCGTATCGGTTGGGAGGTCGTGCCGCGGCAGCGTCAGCCGGCGAGCGTCTTGCAAAGCGCCAGATCCAGCCGCGCCTCGGCAAGCGAGCGCCGTTGCCCGAGCTTCTGAATCTCGATGGCCACCAGTCCGAGCGTTTCGCGTTCGCGCTCAAGGTCTGCCGCGACCATTTCGGGATTGGCGCTTCCCTTCGTGGCGCGCGCCTTCACGATTCCCTCGGGCGAGGTCGCCTCACGGAGTTCCGCTTCGGAGAGCGGGAAGTTTTCCGGGAGCGCCGCGTTCTTCGCGTCCGCGCGGAAGGCCGTCCAGAGGGAGAGCACGTCGCCGTACCCGAGAACCGGAGGCGTCACGCCTCTTTCCCGCGCCCAGGTGACGAGCCGGCTCGCAAAGCCGTGCCCGCTTCGGAAGTCCACGCGCCCGCTTCGAACGAGACGGTCCGCGATTTCCTGCGTGCACGTCCAGTCCGCGTTGAGTTCGGCGAGCGCCCGATCGCGGTCGACGCGAAGCGTCCGCACGAAGCCCGCGAAGGTGCGAAGCACGATGCAGGCGTCGTCGGCCAATTCCTTCATCATGCGCGCGTCACGCACGTCGGCCATGCCGAGGCAGAGATTCTGCATGCGCATCATCACGCCCTGCGCTTCGCCGATCACGAGTCCCGCGTCGCGGCGCAGGTCGTTGACGAGTCCGGGATTGCGCTTTTGCGGCATCGAGCTCGAGCGGTATTCGCCGTTCGTGCTCTCCATGCGGATCCAGGGATGGGGCGTCGCGTACTGCACCATGAAGTCGGCGAGGAAGGCGTTGACGTGGAGCATGGCGGCCGTGACGATCTGCGACATTTCGAGAGGCAGGTCGTTGCCCGCGCACTGTCCGGCGTCGAAGGCGTTCGCAAGGGCGCGCGAGAAGCCGAGAAGCTCCGCCATGCGCTCCACCCTGAGGGGCCAGCCCGTGCCGTTCAGAACGGTCGAACCCATCGGACAGAAGTCAAAGCGGCGGATGCATTCGAACGCGCGCTCGACGTCGCGGCCGAAGACCGAAATCTGCGCGAGGAGGTAGTGGCTGTAGAGCGTCGGCTGCGCCTGCACGCCGTTCGTGTAGGCGGCCACGACCGCCCCCTGTTCGCGGTCGGCGAGTTCCCAGAGCGCGCGGCGCACTTCCGAGAGCGCCGCGAGAATCTTCACGAGGCGCTCGAGATTGAGCCCCGCGTTGGCGGTCGCGAGAATGTCCTGGCTCGAGCGGCCGACGTGCAGGACGCTCGCCGCCATGCCTGCGCGGCGAAGCAGTTCCGGCTCGAACGTGATGTAGAGTTCCGCGCGCTTTGCGCCCGGCTTTTCGCCTTCGCGGCGCATGTCGTCCAGGGCGCGGGCGAGCTTTCCGGCGTTTTCGCGGTCGAGCAGTCCCGCCTCCACGTTCGCGACGATCGAGGCGCGGTTGATGAGCTGCAGCCAGTCTTCCGTGTCGAAGGTTGCGCACTCGCCGCTTTCCGCGACGGCGTCTTCCGCCGCGCTCGGCGCGGGTACGCGCCCCATGTGCATTCCCAGCATTTGTTTTTCTCTCCAAGAGGTGCCGAATGTGAATGTGTTCTCAAAAGGGTCCCGCCCTGAAACCGGACGGGACCCGGATTCGTCCTGCGCTGTCAGAAGCGGTGCATCATGCCCAGAATGACTTCATGCGCGGAGATGTCGTCCTTCTGCCAGTCGGCGTCCTGCCAGAAGTAGCCGCCCACGGCGTAGACCGAGGTGCGCTTGCTCAAGGGGTAGATGTAGCCCAGACCCAGGTTGGCGCGCTGCATGTCCTTGCCCGTCGCGCCGGTGTCGTTCTGGTTTTCGGCCTGCGCATAGGCGACCGACATCTTCACCGTGCCGCCCGCGGCGCGGAAGTCGACGCCCGTCGACACGGCCCAGGCGTCAAAGCCCTTCTGAGAAACTTCCTTGTCCGTGAAGGCGGAGTTCAGCATCGGCGCGACCTCCTTCGTCGAGTAGCCGCCGATCCAGGGGATGTTCTTCATGTACTGCGCCGTGCCGTAGAGCTTGAAGGTCTCGAAGTCGTAGTGGCCGCCCACGAGCACCTTGTAGGCGTCTTCGGCCGAGCGCACCGTGCCGTTGACGTAGTAGTCCTGCCGATTGGCGTAGTCGATGCAGTCCACGGCGGCGGCGAGGTAGAAGCGTTCCGCCGTATAGGTCGCGCCCACGGCCCACCAGCGGTCGGTCTTCGAAGAACCTTCTTTGGCCGCGTCGTCGCCGCTGTTCTTGAACGAGTACTGGGCGTGGAAGCGCAGTCCCCCGAACTTGGGCGAAATGTAGTTGATCATGTTGTCGTAGCGGGCGTTCGCGAGCGTGCCCGCGAACTTCCAGCCGCCCGTCATGTTGCCCCAGCCGGCGCCGAACGGATTGACGCGGGAATTGAAGATCCCGGTCGTGCCCGATCCCGTCGTCAGGGCCGGAAAGCGCCCGAACTTGATCTGACCGTAGGTCGTCGACTCGATCCCGACCGACGATTCGCGCTCGAAGATCTTGTTGCCCGAGCCGTAGATCGTGCCGTCGTCGGCGAGAAAGCCCGATTCAAGGTGGAAGATCACCTTCGTGCCTTCGCCGATCTCTTCGGAACCCTTGATGCCCCAGGTGCTCACGTTGCCCGTGCCCTGTTCGACGGTGCTCTTCGAACCCGCGGCCGCCACGGTGCCGTCCGTGCCGATCGCGGTGGGCGCCCAGGAGCTCTGTCCCTGCGGACCCCGCATGCCGGCATTCAGATCTTCATGACGATAGGTGATGCCCTGGTCCAAAAAGCCGAAGAACGTGACGTCGGCCGCGGAAACGGACTGTGCGAACCCCGCCGCGCAGAGCGCCGCGGCGAGCGAAGTGAGGCGGATGGAAATGGTTTTCATGATGTTTCCTCTCAGAATGAGTTTTGAAGGTGGGTGAAATCGAAAAAAATCAGACGATCCCCGCGGCCTGGCGACGATCGAGCGTCGGAACGCCCCCCGGCGCGAGGACGGGTTCGAGGCCCGCGCGGCGGACGGCCGCGGCGCCCGACTCGGTGCAGACGATCCGCGCTCCGCGTCCCGTCGTGCGCCCGTCGCGAAGAAGGAAGCTCCCCTTCACGAGGGAATGGACGGCGCGCCCGGCGACGGGGTCGTAGATCGTGAGGTCCGCGTCAGCGCCGGGCTCGAGCGTCCCCTTCTGCGCGAGTCCGAGCATGCGGCTCGGCAGATAGGCGGTCTTCACGGCGAAGTCGACCGCGTCGAAGGCGCCGAGCTTCACGAGCGGGAGCCCCGACTCGAGAATGACGTTGCGGGGAATGCCGCCTCCGTCCGTGCCGATCGCGTCGACGAGGAAACTTCCGTCCGCGCGGCGGCGTTCCGCAAAGAAGGCGCGCGAGGCGAAGGGATTGACGCCGTCGAAGGATCCGTCGACGGGGCGCTTTTCGGCCCGGGCCCTTTCGAAATGCTCGAGCCCCGCCTCGCCCGAGACGATCGCCACGTCGTCCTCACTCGGCACGAGGATCCCGAGACGATGCGCGAGGACGGCCCGGCGAAGGCCGGCAAGGTCCGGCGTGAAGCCGAAGGCGCGCAGATTCCCCGCGAGAATCCCGGACTTCGGGGTGCCGTCGTCGTTGAGGCCCAGGGGGCAGCCGTTTCGCGCCGAGAGATAGCTCTCCGTCACGAGTTCGGGATGGGCTTCAAGAAGCGCGGCGGCTTCGAGACATTCGTCGAGCACGGGAAGAACGCGGCCGCGGCAGTAGGCGTTCAAATGCGCCATGTGAAGCGAATGCCCGCCGCAGAGTTCCACGGCTTCGCGAAGCCCCTCGAGGTTCGAGCCCTTTTCGGTCGTACCCGCGTGCCAGGCCATGTAGACGCCGCGCTCGGCGGACTGCCGCACCATTCGGGCGGAGGCTTCGGGCGTGAGCGGGAAGTGCCCGCCGAGAAGCTTCACGCCGAAGGCGCCTTCCGAGAGCGAGGCGGTGAGGAAGGCGTCGATTTCCGCCGCGTCGGGATTGCGGTCCTTCACGTTGTGTTCGGGAAGGATCGCGTTCAGAACCGCGATGTTGAGGCCCCGGCCGCGGACCTTGGCCGCGGCCATGACCTCCCCGGCGGGGCCGGCCATGTCGACCGCCGTCGTGACGCCCGCCCGGACCGCCATGGCGTGGCTCGAAAGACTCGCCGTAAGGTGCAGGTGCGTGTCGATGACGCCGGGCTGAAGCACCAACCCCTCGGCTTGGAGTTCCTCCCGGGCGGGCCCCGTGATCACGGGTTCGACGAGGGCGATGCGGCCGTTCTCAATGGCCACGTCCGCAACGCGCTGCGTGCGCTTTTCCGGATCGACGACGGTGGCCGAGCGAACGATGAGATCGAACATGACGCGTTCTCCTCGGGACTTAGACCAGGATGAGGGCCGAAAGGACGCAGGCGACGAGCATGCCCGGGAAGAGGCGCTTGCAGACCTGCACCGCGTCGGCGCCTGCAAAGCCCGCGACGATGATGATGCAGCCCGCGAGAGGGCTCGCCGTGCGGCCGAACTGACCCGCGAGAATGGCGAGGAGACCCAGACCTTCCGGTTCCATGCCGAAGCTCGCGGCCGAAGGCGTCACGGCCTGATTGAAGGCCCAGATGGCGGCTTCGCCCGAGCCCGTGCCGAGAGCCATGAGGAAGGGACCGAAGGCCGCGCCCCAGCGGGCGAATTCGTTCGAGCCCTTGAGGAATTCGATGAAGGCCGCGACGGCGCCGGTGGCCTGCAGACCCGCGGCAAAGACGCCCGCGGCGACGATGAGGCCGATCACCTGCATGTAGCCCGAGCCCATGCCCTTGAAGAAGGCCTTCGAGAGTTCGCCCGGATTCATGAGCGTGACGAGCGCGATGACGACCGTGCCGATGATCATGGCCGCGACGACGTCGATGCCCGCCTTCGGGAACCAGATCGAGGCGCTCATGAGGATGACGAGCGGAACGAGCGGCGCGACGGCCTTGAGGGGATTGACCTTGAAGGCCTGCGCTTCCTGGACGGTCCCCTGGAATTCCGAGGGATCGGCCTTGTGGTCCTTGTTCTTGAGAATCATGATGGCGGCGTTGAGGATCGTCGCGACGAGGACGAGACCCACGGCGTAGGGAGCGAGATAGGCGATGAAGGCCATCAGGTCCATTTCGGCCATCTTCGCGACGTAGATGTCGTGCGCGCAGCCCGGGTTGAGAAGGAGACCCGTCATCGTGCCGCCGCCCACGGCCGCCGCGGCCGCCGCCGGACGGATGCCCGCGCGAAGGAGGAGCGGAATGAAGGTCGCGCCCGCCGTCGCGGCCGTACCCGCCGCCGACATGATCGCGATGTTGATGAGGAAGGTGAGGATCGTGGCCGCGGGAATGAGAAGACCGCCCAACTTCTTGAGCGGAGCCGCCACGGCGGCGACGAGATGCTGGTCGCACTTCGAAGCGGTCACGGCCGCGGCAAAGCCCATGGCCGAGCAGATGGCGGGAACGAGCGTGGGATTCGTCATTCCCTTCACGAAGGATTGGAAGGCCTTGAGCGGTTCGCCCGCCACGGCGCACATGCAAAAGCCCGCGACGACGAGCAGCATGCGCGTCTCGAGTCGCTTGACGAGACCGACGATCGTCAGAACGATCGCCGCGACGGCAAACCAGATTTGCCAGGTCATGATGGGTTCTCCTTGAGCTGAGAGAGGGTTTGTTTGGAACGGGGTTTTTCGGCGGCGGAGCCTGCGCAAAGCCGCTCTTCTCCGTCGATGTCCCGCAGTATCGTCTTCAGCTGGAAAATTGAAAAGGCAACGTATTGCCTCCTCATGTTGCATGGGGCGCAACAAAACCCCCTCAGGAAAACCCTGATTCACCCTCTGATGCGTACCACCGCACATTGTTCTTGTTGCAAGATGAGCTTTACCTGGTTGCTTTTTCTGCAACGCATCAGGGATAGTCCTAGGATATTTTTTGGGAAAGGAGAAGAAGATGGCGCGAACGGAGGACCTGCGGGTTTGGCGGATGTTCTGCGAAATCGTGCGTGCGGGCGGCATTCATGCCGCCAGCGACCGTCTCGACTGTGAACCGAGCACGGCGAGCCGCGCAGTGAAGGCGATCGAAGCCGAAGTCGGAACGCCTCTTTTCCTGCGCGACAAGCGTCCGCTTGAACTTACCGAAACGGGACAGCGCGCCTATGAAAAGGCCGAGGCGCTTCTGGCCGCCTATCAGGAAATGGTCGACGACCTGCGGGGCGACAAGAACCGTCTCTCCGGCATGATCCGCCTCGCGGCGCACGCGGGGATCGGTCCGAGCGAAATCACGCCGGGGCTCGTTCTCTTTCAGGACACCTACCCCGACATCGAAATTGAACTGCGTCAGCTGCGCAACAGCCTTCCCGCGGTCTTCTTCGACGGCGGTCCGAAACTCGACGTGGTGGTGGGCTACGGGCCCGACACGCCGATGCCCGGGATCGTTGCGCGCTACGTGGGCGAGATGCCCTTCATCCCCTGTGCGTCGCCCCGATATCTGCAGCGCCACGGGACGCCCCGCCACCCGAGCGAACTCGTGAACCACACGGGCGTTCTGCTGCAGACCCCCTCGCGCAATTCCACCGAAACGCTCTCGAAGGGCGATCGAACCGTCAACCTCCTCTGGAAGAAGACGCTGCGCTTCAACAGTCTGATTTCCGCCAAAAACGCCGCCGTGCTGAGCGCGGGGATCGTCCCCGACATGCCGCTCTTTCACGCGCACGACGCCTTCCAAAGCAAACAGCTCGTTCCGATTCTTTCGGGTTGGCGCCGCAAGTCCGCCTCGTGCTTTGTCTGCGCCACGGAGGCCGCCTGGGAAAAACGCCGCGTGCGCGTCTTCGTCGAGTGGCTTGCCGAGCGCGAAAGAAGCAGTCTCACGAAACTGCGCGAAGAAAATCCGGAATTCTATGAGTGACGCCGACTTTGCTTCGGCAACCGATCGACGCCGGTCCCGCAAATGCCGAACCGGACCGCTACGGGAAAAAAAACGAAGCCGCCCGCCCCATCCCGCCAATAGGGTCGAGCGGCTCCGGGCGCTGTAGAGCGCGCCTTGTCGGGATCCACTTTCGCAATCACGCAGGTTTCGACGCAGGCTCCTTCGGGGAATTCGTGTCTATGACCATGACAAATTTGTGGCAGACGGCGTATAACCCGATTAACCCTTAATGTTCCTTACATTCGTAGGACAGTCATGCCAACCTCGCAGATAACCGTGAGCATCGACAGCGCCGTCAAGGCGGATTTGGATCGAATTTTCTCATCGATCGGGCTGACGACACCGGAAGCGATTCGGATCTTTTTACGACAAGCCCACCGACGTCGCGGCCTTCCTCTGCGCACGGACGAACATTGGGAAGCTCCCTGGCAACTGACGATTCTCGATTTGAGTGCAGAAGGTTATAAGAACATGGCGCATGCCCTCGATGATGTCGAACCATTCCAAACTGCCCTCAACAAACACAAGAAGGACTTCCAAAAATTCATTAAAGGGCACAATATTGCGGTCCGCGAATGACTTGGTCATCGAGACTAAGCAAGAACTCCGCAACAGTTTTCTTCGTTACGCCAAACAATACGAAACGGAGCCGCCCGACCCATCCCGCCAAGGAGTTCGAACGGCTCCGTTTCGTTTCGCGGTCTCTTCGTCTGCTCCTCAATCCGGCTCCACTTCGGCGATCGCGCAGATCTCGACGCACGCCCCTTCGGGGAGTTCGTTCGTGCCGAGCGCCATGCGTGCGGCCAAGCCTCCTTCTCCGTAGAGCGCCACAAAGAGTTCAGACGCTCCGTTGATCACGCCGGGCTGGCCCCCAAAGTCGGGAGCGCTGCGAACGTAGCCCAAAATCTGCACGAACCCCTTCACCTTGTCGAGGCTCCCCACTTCGGCCTTGAGGGCCGCAAGAATGTTGAGACCCGAAAGCTCCGCTCCCTTCTTGGCGAGCTCGGGCGTAATGTCGCGCCCCACGACGCCCACGTACTCGGGCTGAAGACGGCTGTCGATGTTGGGCGTGCGCCCCGCCACATAGACGAGATTGCCGACGCGCCGGGTGCGGCGGTAGACGTCCGCGGGAACGGAGGGGAGCGGCAGGGCGAGGCCGAGACTGTGGAGCTTTTCTTCGACGGTCATGGGGTGTTCTGGGAGAAGTTTCAACGGGGGAGAGCCCAAAGAGAGGGCCCGTTCCTTTTCTCCTTTTTATAGCGGTCCCGCCGCACCGAGGACACGGACGACGGCGACATTCTCCTTGCCCGAGACGACAGTCGCCGACTCCGCGCCCCAAGCGCCGCCCGAAAACGCCACCTGGCCCCGTTGGCCGGATCATCACTCCCGGTACGGTCATCCCCTTCCCGTCTACAACTCTTCGGGCGTCAGGCAGGCAAACCGCAGTTCATAGTCCGCATATTTCGGATTCTTCGCCAAAAAGCCGTAGGCCCGCGAACGAAGCCGTCCGTCGTCCCCGGAACCGGGCTCCCGCCTCACCTCGCCGAAGAGGATTTCCTTCTTTGTCGGATTCACCGCCACGACGTCGATTTCGTTTTCGCCCCGCCGGTCCCACCAGGAACCGACCTCGGCGTACTCTCCGCTCTCGCAAAGAGCGTCCTTCCACGCATTGCGAAGCGTCGTGCCGTAGAGAGTGTCGGAAAGCACGGCGACGGTCTTCTCCAGGAGCCGCTTCTCATCGCCTTTTTCGAGAAGCGCCCGGTTGAGGTGGATGCATCGGAACCAGAAGACAAGGAAGGGATCCGTGAGCGCGAAGCGGAAGCCCCGGTTGTTCGCGGCTCCGCCCGGAGGTTCTTCGCGCCGGATGAGACGGAAATGATGTTCGAGTTTGTAGAGCTGGCTCTCGGCATTTCTTTCCTTGAAGGACGCCAACAGGTCGCTTCGCCTCGTGACGCCCGACGCGATCCTCGCGAGCGTCTCGAAGTAGACCGCGCAGTCGTCGCGAAATTCGTCGCGCAGGATCCGTTCACCCTCGCGCATGAGAAGGCCGTCGGGCGTCAGGGCAAAGCGCAGCATGGCGGCCGCATCGGTCGCGCCCGCCTCGAGCATCGCCTTCACGTAGTGCGGCACGCCGCCCGTCAGAAAAAGGAGCGTAAGCCAATCCTCGGAAAGGCAGTCGGGACGCGGCTCCCGGATGAGCCGCTTCACCGTCGTCGACCGAAAGCACGAGAGGTCGCATCTCTCGGTCATATCGAAGAAACGCTTCGCGTCGAGATTCGCAAGGAGACTTCGCAGCGCCGTGCCGTCGGAGCCGGCAAAGATCAAGAGCGTCTTCGTCTTCTTCCGAAGTTCCTCCCAGTCCTCCCGCCATCGGGCAAAGAATTCGGGCCCGAGCGTCCCGAGGTGTTGACACTCGTCGACAAAGAGCACCGCCGGCCGTGATTCGGAGCGTTCAAGCACAAAACGCAGAAGCGCCGCAAAGGAAGGATGATTGGCTTGGATCCCCTTGAGTCCGAGCGTCTCGTCGTTCACCCGCCAGAAGGCGCAGAGATTCCCTTCCTTCGTCATCAGGGGATTGACGTAGAGATAGACGAAGCGGACGGGGCCCTTTCCGAAAGCGCGGGTGACGAGCGAGGTCTTGCCGGTCCCCCGCCGCCCCGTGAGAAGGAGCGCACGGCTTCCTTCCGTTTTCACACGCGCAAAGTTGTCGAGAAGCCACGCGGACGCTTCGTCTCGGTCGGTAAAGGGATGGTTCATGATCGATCACGCTTTCAGGGGAAGGACGCTCTCATTATGAGCGAAGAAAGCATTATGACCAAAAGACTTTTTTTTCATAACACTTTTCATTAGAACACTTTTGTGCCTATCAGTTATCCCTGCAAACGATGCCGGTCTCCGGACGGACGGCCGCCCCGCCGGGGAGGACCCTCACCGCCCGAGACGAGAAGACGCAGTCCGAGCCGACCGCCGCAACACCCTGAAGACCGCAGGTAAAAGTCGTCGGGCCCTTTTCCCGATGAGGAATGAGGGCGAAGCCCAAGGCGGCCGCTCGGGCCAAGGCAAACCGACGACGTTTCTCTTCCAGGCCTCCCCGAAGGAGGAGACCGGAAGCACAGCCCGCACAGAATTCGAAGCATATAAAAATCATCGAACGGTTTAGTTTTCATGTAGTTACTTATATTTTGTTAGATAACATCTAATAGCAATCTAACGTTGTTTTTTTTACATTAAATTGTAGCAATCCCCTTAACGTCATTATCTAATAATAAAATATTTACCACCAACACCTATCAACAACTCTCCCGAACATAAGATGCTTCACAAGGCGACGTTTTATATCACTCCACGTATACAAAAATGGGTATGAAGGCATGACCTTCACCCTACATAATGAAAATCAAACTCTTTCTTTCATGAAAAAAAAGCGCCGTCCGACAAAATTTAATTGTCGGACGGCGCTTTTATCCTATATAGATTTATACTAAATCAGTCGACATCTATAATAAATTCGCATCTTATTTAAGAAATTACATTTATACAACATCACAGACAACAGACATCAATCTCCCTTTTCCATCAAGATGCCCAACTTTTCAGCAATAAGCTTACGCAGCCTATTTCTTCGAATTTTAAAGAACTCAAAGAAGTCCTTCGGGTTATTAGTTACACCATCAAGCAACTGTTCGTCACTAAAATTCCTTCTCTTTTGTCCATCAGGAAAATTAGTTTCCAGCCAATCCAAAGGCATAGCATCGCTCTTCTCTCGATTTACCGTCCCAGGCAAAAGTTGAAGATTTGGCAACATATTACGCATCCACTGCGCTTTCTTAATTTCTTCTTCAGTATATCCACAACTCTGTAGATATTTCTTTCTCCCAAAGATAGAATGAGGATAGATATGATCCACATGTACATTCTGCTTTTGGAAGCCGGTAAATGGGAAAAGCATAGATAGCAAGGTGAACGTCCGACCTTTGCCTTTAGGCAAATCGAGAAGTTCATCAATTTCTTCGACAGTAAACTGTAACGAACGACCGCTCCTCAGCATAGTCTGCTCGATCTCCTCATAAGGAAAACGATTAACACCTTCTTTTTTAGGTACCTCTCGACGAATGGTGTCTCTTAATTGTGCAAGGAACGTATCAACACTAGATCCCCATGTCCCTTGCTTAAGGATTGAGCGATTGAACCAAACCAGAAGTCGATTTCTATCCTTTTCATACTTCGTGGATTCCACATACGAATCATTCGCATCAATCGCCTTCAGATAATATGCTACCGGAAGGATAGCACTCGTAGCTAACAAGTTCTGAGAGGTATACCCAAAGCTCCGAAGAAGCCAAACAGCCAACGACAAGAAATGCTTACACTTCGGCCACTCTTGCTCTAGTTTTTCTGTATTTTGCTTGTTGAAATTTTCCACCTCGAATTTAATGCTACTAACATCAGAAAGCATCAAGCATGCCTTGAGAATGAAATCTTTCGACAAATCAAATTCATATCTATCCCAAAGAGCTGTCTTCAACGAATTAATTTCTTCCCGAGCGTCCGTTTCCTTCCATTGAGCAATAGCTATAGAGAGCAACAAGTCAGAATAACTCAACGGAACACCGCCAGAGTTAAGTCTAATAAAAATATTCAAAACACGACTCAACTTATCCGTCTCTTCAAGAAAATAAGTGAGTTCCATTGATTGATTAATGACTCGGTCAAGGCGTCTCAATACCTTTCTTGCCGCCCTTTTTGCGGACTTAATCAACTCAGGGGACTTTGCCGGATCACAGTCAAAAACGATTTCATCAAAATCTTCATCAAAACAATCATCCAGATAATTATCAATATGCCAATCTTTATCGCAGACCCGACCACATCGGAACCACCACTCCCCTTTCAATTTTCCTTTATTTGCCTCTTCCTTAGTCTTGAATTCAAACGAATACAAGCCATTTTCGTCCTGATTCTCCTCTAAATTCATCCCCTCCGGATCGTGAAGAAGATTAACATAGAGCTTAGTTACAGGGAACGCTTCGTCGTTTTCCCAACGACCATATGGCTTTTTTGCCGCATAGGATCCACGCAATCCAATGTAAAGCGCCGTCATTCGCTGTTGTCCATCCAGTACAGCATTAAATCCTTCCAACGGGGGCTTAGTATCCGGGAGACGGCATCTAAAATTATCACGTTCGTGATATGAACGCATAAAAGCATAGAACCGATAATCATCGACATGCTCTGGATATATCTTCCAGAACAAAAAAGTACCGATAGGATAGCCCCGCATCAACGAATCAAACAGCCCACATATTTTATTAGGCCTCCAAACAAATTCACGTTGGATCGCCGGAAGCAAGTATCGATTTCGTTCAATATCTTTCATCACCTGCGAAATCTTCAGATTACTAGCCTGAGCCATTTTATGCACTCCAAAAATTTTGTTTCAAACACGTCCGTTTTTCAGAAAATCAAAAAATCACTTTTCGTAAAGTTTATATGAACTCATGTTAGCCAACATTAAGGGAAATCCATGTCAAACCAATCATGCATTACCAAATTTGAATACGTCGATCGCACTATCGACTCAGACAGCCAAGCGGCAAGAGCGTAAAAAAAAAACAATTCCGCAAGTACCCTCACTCCCTCTCTCTCAATTCTTAGAAGCTCTACCTGTCATCTTCTAGCTCGCGAAGGAAGCCCTTTACTCTTTCCAGACAGAAGCCTAAACGACTAAAACTCTCTGAAACCCAGCCTACCCTTGCAGCGGCCCTGATCTATCCTTCATCTGACTCACCTTGCCTTCGCAACAAAATCTCTCTCACCAAGAACATCCATTCACAATTTCAATCATTTGTCCTAGGGAAATTGAATGCCTTCGCTCCCCTCCCGCCCCGCCCGACGCCGTTTTCCAAAGACGCGAAAGCCCGGCGCTGGTAACACCGGGCTTCGCACTATTTAGGGAGCTCCAACTGTGCAAAAAAAAAGCTTTCCCTACGGCAGGAAATTCTAGCACTTCTTCGCGAAAACGCCGCACGTTCCTCATCCTCCCCGCTCTCCGTGATTTCCCTTCCAAGAGAGCCTCGTTCCCATTCCCCAGCCGCCGCCCGACCTCAGTCCCTCGCCTTGCCGGATCCGCACATGCCGTCCCCGCCTTCCCGCCGAGCCCTCCGCCCGATTCCCGTCGCGGCGCACGACCCTCCCTCTTTCCCCGCTCTGCCGAGGCAAAACGGCAACCTATAACCTCAACCCTATCGAATAGATAACATTTTCAATATTCGACTTATGGACTAGCTCTCCTTAGACTTTAGGCGTAGGTGGTTGCGGTCTCCTCTTCGAGGCGCACCGCTCCGTCATCCCCGACTCCAAGGAGATTCCCCATGTCCGACCAAGCTCAGCTCGCCGAGCGCTTTACGGACGTCATGGCGAAATTCACGGCCTTCTTCGGCAAGCGCCTTCCCGACGACGTTCTCGAAAAGCTCGAAGCCATGCGGCGCGTTCAGAAGAGCGAACTCGCCACGCTCGTCTACGACGCGATGTTCACCGATCTTGAAATGGCGAAGGAACGAAACGTCCCCTTCTGCCAGGACACCGGCGTCATTCAGTACCACATCGAACTCGGCGCCGACTTCCCGATCCGAAACGAACTCGAAGCCTGCCTCAAGGAGGCCGTGCGCCGCGCGACGGTCAAGGCCCCGCTTCGCCACAACGCCGTGCAGATCTTTGACGAGAAGAACACGGGCGACAACACCGGTCACCGCATCCCCTGGATCGACCTCGAGATCGTTCCGAATTCTTCCGACGCCGTGATCTACGCCTACATGGCGGGGGGCGGCTGCTCGCTTCCGGGCACCGCGAAGGTCCTCATGCCCGTCGAAGGCTACGAAGCGGTCGTGCAGTTCATCTTCGACGTGATCTGCGAGCGCGGCGTCAACGCCTGCCCGCCCCTTCTCGTGGGCGTGGGCATCGCCGGTTCCGTCGAAGTCGCGGCAACGCTTTCGAAGCGCGCCCTCATGCGCCCCGTGGGCTCGCACAACCCGAACAAACGCGCCGCCGAATTCGAGCGCATGGTCGAAGAAGGCCTCAACGCCATCAACATCGGTCCGGGCGGCCTCACGGGCGAAGGCTCCGTCATGGGCGTGAACGTCGAGACGGCCGCGCGCCATCCGTCCTGCCTCGCCGTCGGCGTTTCGGTCGGCTGCTGGGGACATCGCCGCGGCGCGATCCGCATCCACGCCGACATGTCGTACGAACTGCTTTCCTACAAGGGGGTAACGCTGTGAAAACGCATCATCTCACGACGCCGATCAAGAGCGAAGATCTCGAAGGGATCGAAATCGGCGACATCGTCTACCTCTCGGGCTACCTCATCACCTCGCGCGACGACGTGCACATGCGCCTCGTGAAGCAGCACCGTCCGCTCCCCGTGGACCTCGCTGGCAAGGCGATCTTCCACGCGGGCCCCATCATGGTCCCCTGCGGCGACGAGTCGGGGAGCGGCTACAAGGTCGTTTCGATCGGCCCCACGACCTCCATGCGCATGGAAAAGTTCGAGCGCGAATTCATCCGCGACACGGGCGTGAAGATCATCGTGGGCAAGGGCGGCATGGGCCCCAACACGGAAGCGGGCTGCCGCGACCACAAGGCCCTTCACTGCGTGTGGCCGGGCGGCTGCGCGGTTCTTGCCGCAAGCAAGGTCAAAGAAGTCGAAGAGCACCACTGGGAAGAGCTCGGCATGCCCGAGTCGATCTGGGTGATGCGCGTGAAGGACTTCGGTCCGATGATCGTTTCGATCGACACGAAGGGCGACAATCTTTTCGAGAAGAACAAGAAGGTCTTTAACGAAAAGAAGCAGCCGATCGTCGACGAAATCAACAAGCACGTCGATTATTTCGATTGACGTGTGGAAAGCGTTGGCCGCGGGTCATAAGTGTCGGCGGCTTCGCAGGAGCGGGCGTCCGGGTTTCGGGCGCCCGTTTTGCGTTGGGGAGGGAGTGGAGTTGGGGAAACGCTTCGTTCCTCACCCGCGGGCGAACTTTTCCTTGGTCACGTCCTGCATGGTCTTGATAAGAAGACGAGCGGCCTTCGAGAGGTAGCGCGCCGGCCGGTACGCCGCCACGACCTTTCGGACGGGAACGGCCGGTTCAATCGAGAAGAACCGCACGCGCTTCGCGGCCGCACTTCTTCTTGCGAGCGTTTCCGTGACGATCGTGGCGCCGAGCCCCGCGCCCGCCAACGCCAGAGCGGCGGTAAGCGATTCGCTCTCGAGGACGATCTTGGGCGAAGCCCCCGTCTTGGCGACGAGCGTGCGATAGAGGTCGTGGATCTGCTGCCCCTCCCGCACGACGAGGAAGGGTTCGTCGGCGAGAAGCCGGAAAGGGAAAGGCGGAAATTCGTCCTTCCGACGGTCTTCGGGACAGAGGGCGAGCGCCTTTTCAATGAGGGGACTCTTCTCGCTTACGGCCAGAAGGAGGCGCTCCTCATAGATCTCCACCGCTTCGAGGCCCGGCTGCGCAAGAGGCGAGATGACGAGCGAGACGTCGGTCTTCCCCGTCCACACGAAGTCTTCGAGTTCGCGGGTCGTCCCCTCTTCAAGTGCGATTTCAATCCCGGGGTGCGCCGCGCTGAAGACAGGCAAAACTTCCGTCAGGAAGAACATCTCGCGGTATTCCGACGCACCGATCACGACGCGCCCTCGCCCGCCCCCGTTGATGTCCTCCACCGCCCGACGGCAGTCCTCCCGGATTTCCGCGACGCGCTTTTCCGCTTCGAAGAAGATCCGGCCCGATTCCGTCAGGGTGAGGGGGCGCGTGGAGCGGTCGAAGAGTTCGGCCCCGAGGTCCTTTTCGATTCGCTGCACGAACTGCGAGAGCGAAGGCTGCGAGATGCCGAGCGTCTGGGCGGCTTTGGAGATGCTGCCCGCCGTTAGGATGGCGGAGAGGTAGCGGTGGGATTGGAGGTGCATGAGTCGGGAATGTTTTTGAAATCAGTCGGGCGCCGAATGTACGGGGTTCCAAGAACGAAGTATGCCGCCGGGACCGGGACCGGGTTCGGGTTACGGTTGCCGCTTCGGCCTCAGGGCGGAGGCTTCGAGTTCAGAGAGAAGCGTAACGGGGACCGCCCCGCCGATCGCATCCATTTCCGAAACCGCCCTCCCCGATGCGTCCGCCTCGT
>OGHB01000452.1_pt1 | contig 24484 bp, 43 predicted proteins | sample 1571451 | NCBI WGS metagenome assembly OGHB01 (sample SAMEA2582071, study PRJEB24529) | metagenome | biome: Human gut stool | place: China | collected 2011
TTCCATTTCTTCTTCGTACCGCTTCTTCCAGTATTCGAGTGACGAGTTATTCGGCATGATTATCTCCTATATAATCTGCACCTATCATCGACTGCTGTTCCGCTTTTAGTCGTCTTTCTTCTTCGATGACATCCTTCACCCACGGATGATTTGCAATAATCGTTTCGTTACTGATGACTCCAACTGAATTACGACAGTTGTTAATCGTATCTCCTTCGTTCATCGGAAGGTCACGATTAAACGTAAATTCCACATCCTCGGCTGCTTTCTGTCCTGTAAGGCCTCGATATGTGTTGATAAACCATAACAGCCGTTCGAGGCCTTCCCTGATTCCCATTTCCATTTCGTTTGCATCTAAGTCAATATCGGAATACATCGACGCAATGTTCATCTGATTAGGATTGTTACTCATTCGGTCGTCCTTGCTGTCGAACCCTCGGCCATTCTCGATGATTGCCTTCTTCAACAGCTTGATAATGACTTCGTAATTACTTGCGTTTACGTCTATGTGTAGACTATCCACGCCGCCTTCTACTCCGTCTACTGTGCGGACCTTGATTGCTCCGTACTGTGCAAGGTTAGCCCTGAAATTATCCAACTCCGTGCCGTCGTAATTCTTAATAACAAGAATCGTGCTGCGAATATCTTCCTGCATGTTATCGGCGTAATTCGACAGCATCGTATTGAGTGCGTCCTGTAAGCTCTTTATTTTATTGACAAGCGGTATTTCTTCTTCGCTCGTGCGGAACGGGATTAACGGAACCATATCCCAATTATACGGAACGTCATCAATAGCGAAATTGGCCGTTCGTTCGTGGTCCCGGTCTTCTGCCAGGCTTCCGTTTTCATATACGAAATACTGTACCCCTGTTCGGTCGTAAAATTCAACCTTGGTAATTTTGCGGTCCATGATGCCTTCGTATGTGTCAATTTCGTATACGTATGCAAATGCATCGAGATGCTCTTTTTCCTCATCGCTCCAAAACGGCAATACCTGTTCGGGCTTCATTCTTTTAAGCTGTAATTGGCCTCGGCCGTCTATATACGGATGAACATATCCTACGCCGCCCATATATATATCCTTCCCGACGGCCTTTAATTTACGCCGAACGCTCATCGTAAAGAAGTCTTTTATTGCTTCGTCTTCCGATTCTACCGTAAACGGCTTCGCTAATAAGTAATTAACCTTTTGGTCGACCAGGTCATCAAAACGATTGTCCACAATTTTATTATTCGGCATACTCGCTAACGCAACCGTTTTCCCGTTTCCGTCTACAACGCTTCGCTCCTTGTGCAATATATCCTGCTCGCCGTTGTAATATTTTCGGCCGGTAATCATGGCCCGGCGTTCTTTGCTACTCATCCACTTTTGCAATTCACGACTCAAAAACTGTCGCTCCGTCATCGGTGCATTATTCCGTATAGCCCGATTAATTAAATCGCTTATAAACACGCCTTTCCCTCCTTATGTTACCAAAACGAAAAGCGTTCGCCTTCGTTCATCTTCTCGGCGATACCCGTTGTTGCGTCCGGTGCGTCATCGTGTGCGTTCTTTCCTTCTCGCTGATACCGTGTCATCGCCTTATAGTATTCCGGCCAACGGTCTTTCCAGTTTACCGGGAAATAAATATGCTCCATGACCCATGTAGAATTCGATAATATCCTGGCCACTTTGTTTTTTGTCTGTGCAAATGTATTGATGACTGTCTTATTCGACTTGTACGTGTCCTGTAATATCCTTCGTACCTGTCGTGCAAAGCCTCGGCCGCCGTTATTCGATTCAAAGTCGGCCACGTTTACACCGTTCCGATATAACATGGCGGCTGTTGCCGGCTCGGTTATCTCCATAGCTTCATCCGTATGAAGTACGTCCAGGACGTATGCCTCGCCTTCATATACCCCATACACAATAGAACATAACGAATCAGTGCCGGTGTCTGCCGTATCCGTGTAGTTACGAATGGCCGTAAATAGCGGATTGCCGTTTGCATCTGTCGGGATGCGGTCATACGTTTTAAAGCTAGAATATAACTGACCTTTAAGGTCTATCGGCTCTTGCTGATAGTTGGCACTGGCGATGTCGGCACCCATTGCCCGTACTTTTTCTTCGTAACTTCGCCGTGACAATATTTCGTCACACAACATACTGCCGTTCGGCTGCAACGCCTGCATCGTAATCACCTTGGCCGTATCGCCGAAATGCTCAATGGCTCTGCCGGCAAGGTCATCGCTAGCCCAACGGGTCATGATGATGAGTATCTTTCCGCCTTCTTCAAGACGGGACAGCATTGTATTGGTGAACCAATCCCAGTGCTTTGCTTTTACATTCTCGTTGTAGGCCTCCTCGGCGTTCTTGATAATATCGTCGATGATTAACAACGATGCCCCGAACCCGGTTGCCGTGCCGCCCGGTGACGTGGCCAAATACGAATTGTAACCGCCGTCCAAACTCCACATGTCCATGCTCGCATCGCCACGCTTGATGCTAATATCCGGGAATATATCAGAATATACGATGCGGTCCCTGTCGGCCTTTATTTCCTGTATATCGTTCCGAACGTTTTTCGCAAACGTTGTTGATAACGTCGTGTTATACGACCCGGTCATTATCTTTTCGTGTGGATGACCGCCGAGAATCCATTCAACAAACATTTGTGCCGTTCTGCTCTTCCCGTGGCGTGGCGGCATGTTCATGATTAATACTCGCTGCTCCGGGTCCTCGAAAAATGCTTGCAAATCGCCACACAACTTTACGATATACGGCCTATCTTTACGATAGAAATCGGCCGCTTTCAAGCTGCAATAATAGAAAAACTCACGCCGGGCCAACTCGTATTTGAGTTGCTGCATGAGTTCCGGTGTGAGTTGCATTATATCAACCTTCTTTTTCGATTAGCTTCTTAATATCTTCCGTGCTGATTCCTCGCAACGGGTTTTGAACCTCGGCACTGACTTCCATTTCCGTTTTGTCTGTTTGCCCCAGGAATTGTTTGCCTAGAAATATAGCCATAGCTGCGGACCTGTCGGCCAACTTCCATTGCTTACGCCGTAAACTAATCTTGCCGGCACTCCGCTTTTCCCGAAAAACATCGGAAAAACGCTTCCCGTATGTTCTTCTGCACCAGGCGTTTAACGTCTTATCCGTCACCCCAAGCACGAGCGTTATTTCTTCTTGTGTAGCCTGGATCTGACACATGGCCTCGAACTGCTCTTGCTTGATAACCTTCCTAGGCCTTCCCGTGTTACTCATTCGCTATCGCCTCCCGTTTATATCGGGCATTTAATATTTTCGGCGTACAATATTCCCAACTGACTTGATGATGCATCCGCATGTGCTTATCACCCATAGCAGCGACCTTTACGCAAGACGGAGAATACATAACCGAATAGAACGACTTTACATACGTGCCGCTGTCGAGGTACATTTCCGTTAATCCTCCGGCGTTCTTTTGCGTTTGGCCTTGATTCAACATAAACGCCATAGGCGTGAAAATTAACTTTCCTTGCTCTCCATATCGCACATACATGGTTGTATCTTCATTGATACGGCCGTAAAAATAAAACGGCCTGTCCGTTCTACAAAAAAAACTGTTCATCGCTTTACGCAATATTTTTTTCTTGAAGTTCCCATTGTCCACGCCGCCGATAAAGTCACCGCCCTGGGCCATTGCAACGGTAATTGCTCCGGTCGCATCGAGAAAATCCAACATACATTCGAATATATCATTAAGGCGATTTGTTTTGCACGATAACAGCTTGTCGTCGTCTTTATACCGGTGTGCAAAAAAATTATAATCGTCATCCAACACAAGGAAATGCGTAAGCCCAAGCTGACTTGCGATTGTGTGGCAGTAATTTCTAGCATATACTACGCCTTTATGCCCCGGCTCTAAATCTGCCGGGTCTGTTATCTTTGCAGCTTCTTCCTTGCTGAATACAATAACGGAATCTTCGCCGTACATCTGCAAATACGAATCCCGTTCCTCGTCTTCATCATCGACGATAATATAAATCCGTCCTGTATATCCCTGATTGATTAGCGTTTGGTATGTCTTTACGTTTTTCGCTCGGCCGTGGCTTAAAATGAATACTGCAAACTGTCTATTCATTCCCGGCCTCTTCCTCGCTCAATATCGCTTCCAGGCTGCTCGATAACTGTACGTATCCGTTCCTGATTGCATCGTCGTAATCGATAATAACCAGTGCCGATTGCTCCATTAACTCTTGCATCTCCGGACTGGCGTTATTGGCGTAATACTCGGCAATCTTTTTATAGTTGAATTGATTGTGACGGTGTGCCGCTGACCGCAAAAATTGCTTTTCGGCCTCGCTTATGTGACTTTCGTTAATTTTCCATATAAGCTCCGTCGTCTTGCTGTTATCTAGGCAATTCTCGAGCGTTACCTGTTCGCCTGTCGGCTCGTATTGCGGTATGTTTATGTCCTTCGTATACGTTTCATCCGGGCCGTCGACGCTTTCCGTGTCTTCAATGAATCCGAAATCTGACATATCAATATCGACAATCCCTTGCAACTCTTCCAGTAATAACGATTGTTCCCATTCGGCCGCCTCGGCTACCTTATTATCCGCAAGACGAAACGCCTTAATCTGTTCCGGTGTCAAATCATCTGCCACGATGCACGGTACCGTCTTCATACCGAGCTTTTTTGCCGCTTTCAGTCGTGTATGACCTGTGACGATTGTTCCGTTCTTGTCGATGACAATAGGTACTTTAAACCCAAATTCCTCGATACTCTTCATCACGGCCGGAACGGCGTTATCGTTGATTCTCGGATTTTTTTCGTAAGGGATTACCTCGCTTATCGGTTTTTCGATGATATTCATTTTTAACCGCCTTCCCGTATCTCGATGAGTTCATTATCTCGTATACATTCGTAACGTCGTTGCATCGAGCCTGTCTTGATATTCTTATGTTTATCGCCGTGCATGTTCCGTTTTTATTATTCATGCACTTCGTCTTTCCGCATTTTATGATTGTCATATTTTCACCGCAAACGAAAAAAGAGATGCCCGGCTGCTTGGGTATCTCTTTTCCCGTGTTTGTTTCGTTATTTCTTTAGGAGGTGTTCAATCACACTATTATAATAACCGAAAAATCCGCACCATATCGGCACAAATCCGCACTATTTGTGACTGTTACGAATTTTTCCACTCATCAAAGAATACGAAATGCGTCTGTACCGGAATTACGGACGGGCCGAACATCATCGTCGCTATTTGCTCCAGGACCTTGCCTGAACGCTTACGCACGGCCGTTTCGCTCATGTGTAGTCTGTCGGCGATTCTCATCCAGGATGCACCATTGATAAATCGTTCTTCGGTGATTACTCGGTCGGAATACTCCAATGCCTCGATAGAACGGTTTAACCGCTTAATTAGCGGCTCGACCTTCTCTAGATCCGAATATAGTTTTTGCCGTCGTTCTTCGATGCGGTCACTCTCATATACGGCTCGCTCTTCCGGACTTATCATAATCCCGTTACCTCCAGGCGTGTGTGACAACGTCGGCACTTTCGGAGCGGCACACAGTGCTTGCGTGGCGTTAAGGTCTTCCAGGTCGGCCTTGATATTTTTTATGTACGTATTAAATTCGTGGTATCGATGCAAGTACTCCCGTACCGCATTTATATAATCGTTGTGAAACACTGTGTGCGTCCTCCTTCTTATTGTCTGCGTCGTTCGAGTATCATTCTTTTACCTCGTCGTAAAATTCTTCTATTTCGTCTTGCAAGTAAGTTGTTATGTTCCCGTACTCATCTCTACCCATATAATCGCCGTGCTCCACTTCAATGTTCTGGTAAACCCCTCTTTCGTGACAAGGTTCGCGAATCATTAGCAAGGGTGTTTCTTTAATTCTTACGAATCTCCATTCATACTCCCTGCAATAAGTTTCGTTGTTTTCGCTTAAAAATTTCTCGACTTCTCCGTTATTGTTGTAAAACCGTTGAACAATTATCTCCGTCGGCTTATGTCTGAATTTTTGCATTTTCCCGCTCCTTCTTTGCCTTTCGGCTTGTGTACGAACTTCATATTTTTGCTTGCAGGACGACCTCGATTCTCGGCCGTTCACTATAGAATTTCCGTGCGAATATCTCGCATACAACGCTATCATCTTTTAGTACCGTACCGTTAAGGGCATCGAGTACGCCTTTTACGTAATTATCTATATCGGGCTTCGTTGTCGGCCGTATGTAGCGAAGTAACGCTTCCTCCCGTTTCTTTTGGCTGAAACTTTTCGGTATAGCTCGGAACACTTTCAAATTCAAGCAACACGCTTTGTCAATCGGTTTGAAGTCCGGATCTGACAGCAACGGCTGTAACTCCAGTCGTATAAGTTGCTTATATGACTTCGACTGAATCGGGTCATACGCCTTGACGAAACCGCCTTGACGGGAAAATCTCGGCCGTCCTTGTGCAACCGGATTCCCGTATACGATTAACTCTATTTGATTTTCGTCCTTGTAATATTTCACCGGCATTTACTCATCTCCTCGAAAATCTTCTTATTTTGACCTGTAACGAGTTTTTAATCTCTCCGTGATAAAATTATCACAAGACATATAAAAACTCGCTACAGATACCAAATTTTTAATTTATTGACTATCAGAACGGTAATTCCTCATCGACAGGCGTTCCCAAGTCCTCGAATCCGTTACCCTGGGATGCCGGTATTCCGTCTTCGGATTTCTTTTTGTAAGGGAATAAGGCCGTGCCGGCGGCTGTTGCAATGACGTTGCTTGAATATCTCGTTTCGCCGTCTTTTTCGTATTTCGACGTTGAGAATCGACCGAATACCCATACTCGTTGCCCTTTCGTCCACTGGTCCATGCCTTCGGCTAACGCTCCGAATGCCGTAAAGGGGACAAAATCGGCTGTGTCTTTCCACTCGTCGCCGTCTTTGATGCGTCTGTTGCATGCGACTGTGCCCCTGGCTACCGCCATTCCGTTTTTGCTGAACGATATTTCAATATCTCGTGCGAGGTTGCCCTCGAGTTGCACATTATTCATGTTGTTCCTCCTTAATCTTCGGCAAAGTCGACAATATCGTAAGCCATATCAAGCCGCCTTATGGCTTCTTGTAAGTATTCTTTTGCCGCTTCCTGTTCATAATCATCGAGTCCGCAATCTTCGATTCGGCTTAAAGCCGCTTCTGCCGAGTCGATAGCCCCTTCGAGGCTGAACGTCACGTCGTCTATCGCTGTCTTATCTAGTGCCATGATTTTGTTCCTCCTTCAATTCAACAAGCATTTCTATATACTGCTTAGTGCCTTGATTCTGCTCTTCCTTCAATTCGATTAACATATCGATATACTGCTTGGCCTTCCGTAAGTCCTTAATCGCCGTACCTTTGGCCGGGTAGCGGTACAGATACTTCACGGCCGCCCCCAGGTAATACGCTTCCTTGCCCTCGGAGCCTTGTGTAATATCCCCGATTATCTGTTCACATTCCTTGCCTCGCCACGTGTAGTGATTCGGCTGCTTAATCTCGTCTTGCCCGAATTCCGGTTGTCCGTTGACCGGGCTTCTGTGAATTGTTCCGTGTTCCATGACTGACCTCCGTTAACGCTTTGTATATTCTCCGGCATCGTGTACTGCAACATATCGTTTTAGCTTTAATCTCTTCCCGACGCTTCCGGTAACTGAACTGCACCGAGCCTCCGCATATCGGACATGTCCAGTAATCGTGCTGCCTCTTTATCTGTTCCGTATATCTTTTTCGGCATGAAGGGCATAATTGGCTATGCCCTTCACATTCCTTGCCGCATCCGACGCACTCCATTAGAACGGGTGCCGTCCGCTTCTTGTGTGTCGTTCAACGCGTTCCTTGTCTTTCAAGATTCGGAACGCTTCATCTATGTCCGTCTTGTCAATAAACCGCCTTGTACCACTCCCTCCAGGCTGTACCGGGTATACGTCGATATCCGCTAAAATCCCCCGTAGTGTTAACTCACCCATGCCCGTATACTCCATGGCTTCTTTCATTGTCATGTACCGCTTTTCTGTCTTTTTCATGGTTATTCTCCCTTCGGAATTTTCTCAATCCGGTTTAAGCGTTCGGCTACTTCATCGGCACTTAGGTCTTCGACAGCGTTACACGATATCGGAATCCTGTAACACAACTCCCCACGTTTTAGTATTCCCAGTCTATACAGCCCGTCTTCGTGTCCTTTAATTGCTTTGTCGTCCTGAATCACTATTGCTCCGTATCCATTTGAAAACTCATACGTGTGTTCCATTGAATTGCCGTCTTCTTGGTCGCTGATTATAACCTCACGTTTCGGTTCGTACTTGCCGAATTTTATGTATGACATTTGCTGTTTCTCCTTTTCCTACGCCTTCCTGTTAATAACCGCATCGACGATTTTGTCCACGTCGATAACCGCATCTGTTCGCAACTCTCCGTATTTGTTAAGCTCACCATTCGCCCTGAATTTGACATCGTCTATAATGCCCCTCATAACGGCCCGGTCTTTCCACTGGCAATCGCCGTCATACACGATGAACTCTTCTAATCCGTACCGGCCGATAATTCCCACTTGCGACCGTCTGTACAGTACGTCTGCCGGTCGTTCCTTTCCAAATCTTATGATTCGCATTGCTTACGCCTCCTGTGTTAATACAATCCGTTCTACGACCTCACCGGTCTTTGATAAATACAGCTGCACCGCATTTCCTTTTTCGTCAATCGTGAATCCATTCTGCTGATAGTGGATTAACAACGGAAAGTTTCTCCGAATGACGCTGTCGCTAATATCCGGCCATAGTCGTTTTGCAAATTCTCGTAACCGGTTCGGAATAGGTCTCTCGAATTCGCCTTTTTTCATTTTTTCGGCCTGTTCCATGAGTGCCTGAACGTTAACCCGTCCTCGAGGCTTTCTATATTCGGCGATTTTTAACGCTGTCCGCTCGCTTTCGGCCCTGGCCTGTGCCTTCTTATCCAACGCCTCTTTGAAGGTCGCTAAGGACGGTAAAAAGCGTTCTCGGCTTATTACTTCTTCGACTACGTCCGCAACGTCCTGCTCATCATATCGGTTGAACATTCGGACGAAGTTATCAAAGTACCGTTGCCGTTCGTCTTTATCTCTTAGCCCGTTCGGATACGAGCCTACGATTAAGTTCTCGATAAAGTCCATACTGCCATTCGTGAACATGTTTTAGAACCTCCTTTGCTTCTTCTTGTGTTCTTCCCGTTCTCTCATAAACCGTTCCAGGTCTGCGGAACGTTCCGGATCTGACTGTTTTTCCGTTCTTTTCCCTTCGATGCCTTCGTCGTATCCGTTCGCTTCCCAGTTGTTTAGAATCCCGGTGATATACGCCAAGCTTCTTTTGTTTCGCATAACGGCTCTTTCAATGGCTTTAGCCACAAAGGTTTCGCCGTGGGCCTCAATTAAAACCCTTAATTTGTCTGCTTCTACCAATGAACTTACAGGGTGAATACTATCCGCATATAATTTCAAGATTTCAGAAGATGACGGACGCTCTTCTTTTTTCTCTTCCTCTTTCTCTTCTTCTATCTCTTTATCTATCTCTTTATCTTTCTCTTTCTCTATCTCTACGTAACCGACTTGTAACTCTTGTGTAACATTGTTACGCATTTCGGCTGCTTTTTTAGCTCTGCATCGCCTCATTCTGCCGGCTGCGGCTGTTTCTGACCCCGTGTTACTTTCGGCATCTTTAAGCGTATATTCGACTTCATCTATCTGTTCGAGTAGCCCTGTCTTGATTAAGTAGTTGACGGTGATTTGTACGTTCTCCGTGTCCTCGTCAATGTCCATAGCCAACTCGGAAACGAAGTCATTATCGAGTCCGTCGTAATAGAGTTTGCCGTTGTCCTTTAGCGACCGGCACAACATTTTGAGATAGATAATTGTGAGGGTATCGCCCCCGGCTATTCGTCGGAGCCGCTTTATTTCCTTGCGTGAGAAGAAGTCGTTTTGAAGTTTTAACCAGTAGTACCGTTTCTGCCCTTCTGCCATTCTTTTGCCCTGTAACGGGTTCGGGCCGGGAGTTGCTCCGGCCCTTTCTCCGCTTCCTTTCCTAGTTCATCGATGCTGATAAAATCGCATCGTCTTTCTCTTCTTGCTCCGTCTTGATTTCGCCTGTTGCCGGGTCTACATTGTCCGGCACCGTTTCGGCCTCTGCGTCTATATAGTCCGTTTCGTCCGGTTCGGCGGTCATATCCGGTGTGATATTCTTCTTGATTGTTCCGTCTGCACTCATTTCCCGGACGAATTCGGTCTTTAACGGTGCGTATTTTAAGCACTTCTTGAGAACGGTCTTTTTCGCCATTTCGTCGAAGTTCTTAGCCCAAGGGCTGTAATTGCTTCCGTATGCTTGGCTGTACTTCTTAGCGTGATTCTTTACATCCTCGGCACTCATAACCTCGAATCCGTAACCGCCGTCCTTCGTATGGAATACGGCATAGTAGGCAATGACTGCCCCTCGATTGCTTGTAGCCGGTACATGCCGGAGTTTCGGTTCGAGTCCTAATTCATATTCAAATTCGTCGTTCTCGTGTACCTCGTGTGCTTGTATATCCCGGACCTCTCCGCTCCGGTACGCCAGGTCGATAAGGCCCTTGTATCCCAATTGGAATTGGCACTCGAGCGTGCCTTTATTCTTATACGGGATGAGGTATGCTTGACCAAGCGGCGTGTTCGGCTCTACGCCAAGTTGTGCCGCTTGCATCATCGCCCCCAGGAACGATTTCGGTGTGCATTGCTGTAATTGCGGATTGCTGCTCATGGCCGTAAGTACCATACGGGTGAATCTCTCACCCGTGATGACTGTCGGTAACGCCTTCTGAATTTGGTCGCCCATGCTTACGACGAGGTCCTTCATGCTCTTTACTCCGTCCGGTTTGTTGTTTGCTTTCGTTGTCATGATGCCGCCTTTTGTTGTTGCCATAATTGATTACCTCCTAAATTTTGAATACTCTTATCGGATTGCCTTGCTTGCTGTACTTTTCGTATACATCGGGCATTTCGGCTTTCAGCTTCTTGCTGTCGATTGTCGTTCTACCGGCTTGCGTCTTCCATGTGACTTTACGCTCTCCGGCGTAAGCGACTTCATGGTCGCCAAGCATGAGTTTGATGCCGTTCTTCTTGCTTTCGATTTGCTCCTTGATTCTGTCGGCCGCCTCGTTCAGCTCGTCAATTTCGGCGAGTAGCTCATCCGCTTCTTTCGGTAATGTGATACTGTCTGTTACGCCTCCCGGGAATCGTTCGGCCAAGGCCTGTGAACAACTCTTCGAGCCGTCTACGTCCGGCATGATGCCGCCTTTGACGTTGTCTTCCCAAAACGCTTTCTCGGCCTCGATGAGTGCCGTTATATCTTCTTCGTTCCTCGGTATTTCCTTCCATACGAAGTGATTACCGCCGATTAAGCAAGCGATATACCACTTTTCGCACCCGGTTACTGCCATATAGTGTTGGCATTGTAAGTAATACCCGTCGGGAACGTTATCGCCTTCCCATTCTTTCGCCTTGAAACCGTTGGCCGTTTTGCATTCCAGTCCGGCGTTTTCGCCTACGACCAGGCGGTCGACGTTAGCGAGCATGAATTCATGAGTAAGGCTCTGCATCATGCCGCATTTCCTCACCTTCTTCCCTGTCAGTTCGCAAAACCGGTCTGCCACGAGTTGCTCCAGGACGGTACCCCAATAGACATACTCGTTGTCGCTTATATCTTCCGGTTCGACTTGTCCGGTCTTTTCGAGCCATAACTGATACGGTGATTTCCAACGATTGATGCCGGCAATCGTGGAGGCATCGCTGCCCCCTATACCGATATTACGCATCGCTTCCCATTTCTTACGGTCTTGCATTTCTTCGACGGTCATGATTAATTTCGTGTTCATTGATTTCCTTCTCCATTTCTGCTACAATGTAGCCGTAAATTGAATATTTTTACTTTCCTTTGCACCGTGTCTGCTCTAACAGATGCGGTGTTTTTCTATTCGCCTTCATCGTCGGCCCCCAAGGTGAACCAACATTGTTTCTGACCGCACGGCCCTTGCGTATACGCATCACCTCGGTCGATACCCTGGTTACACGGGCATATATCGCATACCGTGTTCGGGTCCACGCCTTGCTTTTCCAGTTGTTCCCACGTCCAAGCGTCCATGGTTTCATTCCTCCTTTTATCCGAAGACAATAATCGTCATTACAATAGCGACGTATGTTATAAAAACTCCGATGCCTATCTTCACACCTTCCAGGACGGTGATTTTGAAGTCGTCTTCCGGCTCTTCAATCATCACCGGCCCGGCTGCCTGTAGTTGGTAATACCGGCTGTTAATCCATGCCGCCGGTCGTTGCAATTCTTTTTTCATTTGATTCCCTCCGAGGCTGCGAGTAATTCCTCGTTTATTATTTTGTTGATTTCGTCTGCACGAACGGCGATGACGGGTAAGGCATCGATACCCAGTTCCCGGAAATCCTTCCGAGTGATTTCCCATGCTTGTTCGCACTGTCTTGTCGCATAGGTTGCATCGGAAACGGCTGTCATGAATTTACGTTTTTGTTCCGTTGTCAGTGCCGGGATCCGAATCCCTACAGCGGCGAACATCGGCCGTAATCTGATAATCATTTGTTCTCTTGCTTTGTCTGCTGCTTTCGTGTAATTCATTTTTGTGCCTCCTACATGTCTGCCGTGAGTGTTAACAACTCACTCGCAAATCGCTTTATTTGCCCCTTGAGGGCTTCGTTTTGTTTCTCGAGTGCATTTACCTTTGCCCGTAGTGTTCGGCACTCTGTAGCCGAATATTCGGACTTTACGGCCAACAGGCTTTCGACTTCCTGGCGGCCGAACTTCACTCCGGGAATGTCGAGTTGATGAAGTTTCCCGGCGTTCCGCATTTCGTAAACGGCATTGGTTGAAATTCGGAACATTTTTGCGACTTCCTTAGCGGTCATGATTTCCATATTTTTTTGTCCTCCTTTATTTGCTTGTCAACGGCCCGGGCCATTCTTATAAGTACGCCGACGGTCTTCCAGGTCATCCGGCCTCGATGTCGGTTGTGAAAGGCCATAGCGATATGCCCTCGCAAGTGGTTTGCGTACCCTTCCGGGTCACTAGCCCAGCCGAACGATGTGCTTCTTTCTCGCATTCTCTTTCCCTCCTCCGCTTGTTTAACTTGTTAAACTCACTTTGTAAAAAAAATAGTCGGGACTTTTTTGTTAAGTGCTGTTGCGATTTTGGTTAAGGTGCTCGTTCTAACGACCTTTGCCGAACCGTTTTCTAATCCAACGATAAGGCCTCTCGCAACCTTTGCCCGGGTAGCTAGTTCGCATTGAGTCATTCCGGACTTTTCTCTAATTTCTTTTAAGCGATTGGGAATCCCCATAACCGCACCTCCTTTCAAGTTGAATACAGTTTAACATGTTTAACAATACCTGTCAACAATATTGAACAAAATTCTTGAAAATTTGTTCAATATGTTTTACAATTCAAATAAACGAAAGGATACTTGAATATGGATTCAATCGGAGAAATGATAAAAAAATACAGACAAGAACATGGGATGAGTATGGATGAGTTTGCCAGTCGATGTGGACTTAGCAAGGCTTATATTTCGCTTATTGAACGAGGGAAAAACACCCGTTCCGACAAACCTATTGTGCCTTCTATTGATACTGTGACGGCAATAGCCGATGTACTCGGAGTAGATTTGAACGTGCTATTGCGTTCTATGGGCTATGACGCACCGATGAATACGGTAATTACAATCGAGCCAGGATACGGAGACAACGGCTATTATATCGACGCTCAAACGGCTGAATATGCCGAAGAATTGCGGACAAACAAAGATTTACTAGCATTGTTCAGTGCAAGTCGCTACCTTACAAAAGAGCAAATGAAAGAAACGTATGACTATATAAAATATCTAAAATCGAAGGAAACTCATAATGACGATTAATATAATAAACGGAGGTGAATTTTATTGAAATTAGATAACTTTTCCGCTAGGTTTCGTTACGCTCTTGAACGTTCCGGACTCAAACAACGAGAGTTGTGCGAAAGGACGGGAATAAACCGTTCGTCCATTAGTACGTACTGGCGTGGCACGAGCGTACCGAAACAAGAATATTTGGAAAAAATCGCACAGGTCCTGGACGTGAGCCCGGCATGGCTTATGGGCTACGACGTACCGATGAAGACGGTAGTTATAATCGAGCCGGGATACAGAGGTAACGGCTATTATTCAGAACCGGATGCGGCTGCCCTTGCTGACGAGCTGCTTCATAACGAGGACCTCCGTGTGCTGTTCAGTGCAAGCCGGGATCTGACCGAAGAACAAATGCGAGATGCATATAAATATATTAAGTACCTAAAGGCCCAGAATAACGATGATAATTAACATAATCCTTTCTAATATTCCGCACGTAAAAGCTGCCACAACGCCGAATGATGACGGGTCCTATACAATCATATTAAGCAAATCATTGAACCGTGAACAGGCCCGTACAGAAGTATTGCATGAACTCGGCCATATATTCGGCAACGATTTCGATAAGGAAATGCAAGCCGACTTACTGGAAGAAATGATACGCCGCAGTAATATCATTCCGGACGAAACGGAAATAGAGTTTTACTGCCATGTGGTGTGAAACGGTTTATTTTTGTTCTCTTGTGTGCTAAGATGTGGTTAACGTACCCGTCACGCTTCTTATGCCGTAAGGCACTAGCGCACCAGGACGGGTCTTTTCTTTTATTTGGGTGTGATTATGCAAGCCAATATAACGACAAGAAAAAAGGACAACGCCTATCAAGTAATCGTATCGTATAAAGACGGTCGCAAATGGCGACAGCGGTCGAAACAGGGCTTTCGTACACAACGAGATGCCAAGGAATACGGACAGAAAATAATAGAAGATCTGAAACATATCGTAACCCCTATCGACTCCGATTTACGAGATGTTACGCTCCGGGATTTCGCCGTTATCTTCTTCGCCGAAAAAACAAACTTAACCTACAATACGCAAACCATGTACCGAAATGCGTTGAAAGCTGTTCCCGGACTTCTCGATATTCCGTTAAGGCAAATCACCCACGCCCAGGCCGTAACTGCTTTTAACTCGTTAGAGTATACGAGTAGCACGTATAACACGTATTTACGAGTGCTGACGCTCATAGCAAATTACGCAATTCGTCCGTACCGCATCATGTCCGAAAATCCTTTTAAGGCTATTCCCAGACGTAAGGCCGAACATAAAAAAATAGCCGTCTTTACAGACGACGAAATACAGACGCTTCTAAAATCTCTCGACAGGAAATATAAAGCGATGGTTGCTATCTCTTATTATACAGGCCTCCGGCTCGGCGAGGTCCTCGGCCTAACCTGGGCCGATATTAATCTTGACGCAAAAACGTTAACGGTCAACAAGCAGTTTGCCATGATTGGCAATCGAACGCTCGGTATTAAGCCTCCGAAATCGGCGAATGGATATAGAACAATCCCGATGCCCGGGCCGCTTTGTGACAAGCTCCGGGAATACCGTACCAGTGATTCGACCGGGCGACTCTTTCCGGCCAAGTCCTGTAAATATATCCCGGCGGCAATTCAAAGATACGTACCCGGCAAAACTTTCCATGACTTACGGCACACGTACGCAACAAAGCTACTTGCAAACGGAGTCGATATAAAGACGGTAGCGAGCTTGCTCGGCGACCATGTGAATACCGTAATCGGTACTTACGTACATTACACTGATGAGATGCGTAAGAAGGCGGCCCACGATGTCGACCGGATTTTTAATAATAATTTTTGACGATTTTGTTGTTCGTCACCAAAAGAACCGCATATAATAAGCCATTCTTGCTGTTTATTGCATTACATTTTATTATGCGAGTTTCGTTTTCGATTTTCACGCCATTTAATTATACGGCATCATAACACAAAAACAAAGCCTTGCGGCCGTCAAAACAACGCATAGAAAAATGTAATTTGTGTAGAATTTTTGCCGAATTTTTGCCGTAATAAAAAAAAGGCCCTCGTTAAAAGGGCCTTTCCGTTTATCGTCTGTGTACTATTCATCCCACGCTATGAGAGTATTCTCATAGTCGTTTAATTCATCAATGCTGAACATCTGCCGGCGATTGATAAAGTATTCAATTACTCGGTAATCTCGCTGTCTGTCTTTGATTTCTAGCTTTACCGCATTATCTGATTCAACGACCTGTTTTTTTAATTCTTCAAACAGCTTGATTGCTTCCTCTTTGGTTTTGCAATCCCACGCATCCGCATTCTCAAACGGATAGCTTGCTGCAACGAAATATCTTGTTTCTTCCATTTTTAGTGCCTCCTTTATATCGTTTCCCATGTTTTCCCATCTTCTTTACGAGCGACGGGATTCAAAATAAACCCGTCTTCATTTACGCTATTGCCAATTTCAAGCGTTGTGCCTTGAAATACCTGTCGCATACTGGCTTCACGCTTCGCGGCTCGAAGGCTTGTAGCCTTGAGTTTTTCCGCTTGCCGGTAACTGCCGGCGTTCTGTAATTCGGCAAAATAGTATGCCTGTTTCGGCTGTTCCTTTCCGTATAGCCGTTCCATGCCCTCACGAGTGATAAGCCATACGCCGCCGGATTTGCGGCACTCTTCGCCGGTAAGTCTTCCAGAATCGCACGCCTGTTTAATTGTGTGAGCGGTACGGTGATACCGCTCGCTTGCTTCCTGGGTTGTCATAACATCTTCAAAGTTAATTTTCATTGTCCTAGGTCCTTTTTTGTTAACAATAACAGTGCCATAGATATAATAATTGTCGATAAAATTGATAGTAAATCTTGAGCCACGAAAGTTCGTACTACGCTTAACAGTAATAACGTTGCCATTAAAATTTTCATGATATATAATAGATATAGACAGGAACGGGGCTTGTTGCCCCGTCCTTGCTATTTGGGTTTGCCCTTTAAGACTTTGATGATTGTAATCGTTCCTGCCAGGATTCCAATTACATTAGCAATATCTTGAAGGGCTTTTTCTATATCTATCATCTGTTCACCTCCTCTCTATGATTATATTATAGCTTAATTCGTCTAATATTGCAAGCGATAAATATATATTTTTCTATACACAAACCGCAACGCTAAGCGATTTTTATTACTGCACCGCAAGCATAAAAAATAAGGCCCCCGATTATTCGGAGGCCTTTTTTGCTACCATTCTTTAACCGTGTACATAAGCGAACAGCCACGAACGCCCGTGCCGTCGGTGTGTATAATTCCTTCTACTCGCCCGGCTTGGTAGCCTATTGATAAATACGGCTTGCCGTCGATATATGTTCCCCCGGCTTTAACCTTGTGATTATTCCGAAGGTTGATTTTGTACACATCAACTTTCTGTTTTTCCTCGTCCACGGTGACGACCGTTCTATCCGACTTTGCTCGTGCCGCTGACGGGATCTGACTATCGTTCTTTCGGATAGCCTGCTCCGTCTTATCGGCGGCGGCATTTAAATTCGGTGCGGTCACATAATATGACACATTCGGTTTTGTCGTTCCATCGTGTATCCGTTCGATTTTTGTTACGATTTCAGTTGCTTCACGGTCTGAAACTCGTAAATCCTTTTTTACCGAATTTTTGTCCGTCGTGTCCGAAAATTGCATTCGTACAGGCTTGTCTGACGGCTGTTTTGCATGATTCACGGCAAAGTATATGCTGAGTAAACAAAAAGCCGTCAGAACGCAAAATAAGGCAAGTTTCAGCCACTTGCCCGTTTTTTCGTCGTTAAACGTCGGAAAATTCATCAATTCACCGCCTTTGCCTACTCGTACATGACATTTTCGTCGACATTCACGCCGTCGACGTTCCCGGATTCCGAATATTGCCAGATTTTTACGTTCGCATTCGGTTTATCGAGCTGCAAGTCGTTACGGCTAGAATATTGTGCGACCCAGAGCGGTACGTAATTCGGCAAGCTGTCTATATTCATACCGTTCATGAACATATCGTAACTTCCGTACAGTCCTACGTACTTGCCTGCGGCATTCATTCTGTTCACCCAAGCCATGACGACCGTCGTCAGTTCGTCCGCTCCGAGGCCCCGTTGTGCTTCGGTCTCCACGTCTAACCAAATACCGGCTGACAAGTCTACCCCGTCGAGATATGTATCTATAGCTGATAACAGCCAATCCGCTTCGGCTTCGGCTTCTTCGGTAGTCGTAGCTGTCGAGTAATAATATACGCCGAGTTCCATTCCGTGTGCCTTTGCTTCGTTAATGTTATGCACGAATAGGTCATCAAGATTGTGACCGTTTCCGGAGTATCCTATTCTGCAAATGCAGAAATCATATCCGAGGATTCTCGCTCGTTCGTAGTCCAACCCCTCTTGCCACGTCGATACGTCAATTCCGTATTTCATTTTTAACTCCCTTCTATTTCAGCGATAAAGTAAGCGAGCAAAATTAACAATCCGACTACTAACATTGTCCCGCCGGAAAGTATCAGCCTTATCGGCAGTATCAGGGTTTCATCTTGCCAAACCATCATCAATATTCCTATTACTATAGTTAATATACTTAAAACAGAAATCCCATAAACGACTTTACTCATCATTTTTGTTCTCGTCCTTTCCGCATTCATCGTTTTCCTTCCCCTCTTTCGTTCGTCGGCACTTGCGGCCGCTGTTGTTCTTCCAGTCGGTCGGGTATGCCGTTTCTGTTTCTATCAATAAACAACGCTAGGAATCCCGAAAAGGCGACAAGTACGGGCGGCGTGAACACGTGGTCCACGATGCCCGAGCCTACTGTAATCAGTTGCCTGTGTTCTTCGCTTACGTACCCTTGTAAGAAAGATAACAGATACGTAATCGATAACAGCACAATCGGAGTAATCATAATCGATACAAGAAATCGGGTCGCAATAATTCCCGTCGGGCTGATTCTCGCAATTCTCGCTGACTGGAACGCTCGCTTAAGTGATTGAATAATCTTCTCTTTCATCGCTTATCACCGTGTATTTCGTTCCGAAGGTCATCAACCCTGGACTCCAAGACTTCGACCCGCCCAACAAGCTGTAAGTGTCGTTGTGCTTGCTGTATTCTGTCTTGCCGAGATAGCTTGATTTCCTCTTTCAATTCTCGCAAGGTTTCAATTAGCGTATCGTACTTAGACGAGAAGAATGTGCGGTCGTTGATTCGGTCTTCTTCAAGCCGTTGTAAGAACGGCCGCACAATAAGGTAATAAGCCATGCCGCCAAGCGTACTTATAATTGTTAAAGTCGTTAGCACATCAGCTAACTCAAAACTCCACGTCCACATCGGAAGCCCCCTTTACAGTCTGTCTTGTTTAACGTATCCGACATCTGTGCCGTAATCCCACGTCGAACCGTCGCAATCAACATTCGCCCAACTAAACACTTTATCGGCGTACCCTTCTTCACGGCCTTTTTGTCTAAATTCAAGGTTAAGCCGTTCGGACTGATTAGTCAAATGAATATGTTCGGGCATTACTGTACCCCTCGGAAAATATGCCTTGCTTGTCAGCTTCGCAAGTAACATCATTCCCGTAATCGTAATATCGTCGCCGCCGCTCGAAAGTTCGTTAAGCTCAAGGCTGTCGAAGTGAAGTGAGTCAAGATTCGGATTATTCCATATCGGGTCAAGCATAGCGTATGCCGGGAAATCCATAACAGCTTGCCCGTCTGCACGACGATAAATCTTCACGCCGTTTTCGTTGAACAGTTCTTCTTCGTGTCCCCCCGTATGTACCGCCGGGATAGTAAGCGAAGCGGCCGTACCGTCGTTACCGGTCGGATACTCCATTGTGAGAATCTTTTCGTTTCCGTCAAACGGAGAAGATAATGAAAAGTCGAGTCGGCCGCTGTCGGGTATCATCTGACGATTGCCATTCGTGTCTACAACATAAAACCCGGGTTGACCTTGCACATGTACGACCGTATCGCCAACAGCCACCGACGTACCGTCAACGAGCTTGAATTCGGCAAGATATGAGGTATAGCGACCGTCAGGAATAACTTCACGCAGTAATGCCTTGAGAACATCCTCGAGGCTGTCGCTGTCGACCTTCATCGCTCTAGCCTTCATCATCTGATACACAGTCGGAAAGTTCATGCTGACCGGCTCGGAGCTACTGCCATTCTGTCCGTGAAGGCTTTCGAGCCATTCGTCAACCGTGCCGACAAAGCCCTGTTCGACCGCAACCTCGTAAGCACTCTTGCCGTCTTTTCCAGGTAGCCCAGGCACCTGCACGGCAATATTAAGCGGATTCGGTAACGTCAATTCTACTTTTTGTTTTTCTTCCATTTTTGTTTTCCCCCTCTTCGACGATGCGGATTAATGCATCGAAACATCTCTTATTATCGTCATTTTTCCCATGACGATTTTGTACGTCCATTCGGGCATATAAATAAATACATCGTACTTTGCGTGCATGACTTTCGGATTCGCTTGAAGGCTTACCGATGACGGGATCCGAACCTCGGCCGTGTTCCCGTTCATTCGGCAGTCGCCTTGCATAATTAGAACCCCGTTTATCGCTCGGACCTTCATTACAACACTGGCGGCTGAATAGTCGCCGTTCTCGCTCGGTATAACGTAATTCCTCGCCCAGTCCGACCCGATATGTAATTCGTCGTCGAAATGTATCATCGCTATACCCTTTCGTACTTAATGCCGATAATGTCAACAATAGACGAGTTTTGAATACTGATTGCAAACATTGTGTTTGTTGACGGAACCCCGGACGAACCCATGTCTGACGTTCGTACTTTTGAATTGATACGCCAAAAACGATTATCTTCAGATATTAGCACGACAGGGCCGGGCGTATTCATTACATAATCCAGTGCATAAACCTTGTGTTCTACAATATATTTTTCGTGTCCTTCATCATACGAACCAATAACCAAAATAGTATCGAACGTTGTAAAGTCTTCAGACAAGTAAATGTCGCCACGATGGAAATCATAATTCATCGCATCACCACTGTATGCCGTGATTCCCGTATTAGCGTTATTCACTGTCCGCACGTCGACCCCGTTATTAAGGCTCTTCATGTGTTCCCAGTCAATAATTGACTTTATAACTAACGGCATGTTGTGGCCGCCTACAATATCAATAACGTTCGATTTGAACGCCATAAAATCGGCCTTATCAGCCTTCTTGTCGAATTGCTTCTTGTGTGCGTCCGTGGCTTCGTCGTGCGTTTTTATTTCCTGCCGTACTTCATCGGCTGATAATCCTTCGGTAACTGTGCCGTTGACGGTTACGTTTTCGGCATTAGAATAGCCAAAAGCAACCGTAAGCGTATGCCGTGTTTCGCCGTTAGCCCCCATAACCGGTAATGTCGCCGGCGTGTCGTCTGTCATGGCCGAAAACAACACCAGTTGTGCATCGGCATTTCGTACATAAAAGCCAATTTCACGCAGTGTAATCGCATCTTGAGTACCTCGGTTCGATACTCTAAACCGCACCTTGCAATCTACCCCGTCTTGAATAACGCTGATAATATCGGCCTTTATCTTCTTATGGCCCAGGTCTGTTGCCTGTTCAATATCGCTGACAGTCCCGTCTCCGAACCATATTTCCTCGATTTTCAGCTTCATTTTGTTGGCCAATAACTCGGCGTGTATCTTTTTCCCGGCATTGGTCAGTTTCGCTTCGCTCCACATATTTTTTGCTCCTTTCTATTCCTTATACGGTTTCGAGTGCCAAGCGGCCGCCGTAATAAACCCGTTCCCGGATTTCGTTCATTCGGTTAATCGATATATCCTCGTTCACACTTTCGGCCACAACCCGACCGCCGAAGTAAATCGTTTCCGTACTCGACTGTTCGCTCTGCGATTTCATGATTAAATTCTTCGGGATAATCGGCTCGGCCCAGTCGTATATCTCTTGCACTCGATTGGCCACATCTCTCGATAACGTAAACCATATTTCATACTTATCGCCGTTGATTTCGGGTAATACATTCCCGATGCCGAATTGGTCGTCCAAGAGTTCTTGCAGCTTTTTAATCGTATACGGCCTACTGCCTCCGAGCAGTGTCATGATGCGGTCACGCCGTACCTCGACCGTGTCATTGACTCCGGGTAGAACGTCGAAAATCGCTTCCCACTGCTCCAGGCCATACCCCGTGGCCGTGCTTATGTACTGGTTGATGAGAATGTCGCACATCGCATCCCACAACGCCCTGAATTCGGGATTTTCAATTCGCATAATTTCCTGAACGTCGAGGCTGTCACGACTTACCGGCGTAAGGTATCTTGATATATCAATATCACGTTCTAAATTCACGCTATGCACCCACTTTCGTGAGTTCGAGCGTGCCAAGTACCGGGACAGCTTCTGCACCCACGCCCGTATTCTCTTCCAGGCCTCTGACCTTAACGCTTGTTACGTCGACAACTCCGGGAATGTTCAATAATGACATCAGAATATAAGCCGGTCTGACGGTCGTTCCCTCCGTGTCGGACTTCTTGCCCCAAGCGGCCCGCTCTTTGGCGAAATACTCTTTGATGGCCTTTTCTGCCACAGGCTTTACATCTTCAATGCTGACCCCTTTGCCGAGTATCACGGATGCGGATACCGGGATAGGCGTTGCCGTCACGGCCTTGACCGTGACCGTGTGACCAATCGGAGCAAGGCCATATCCTTTGCCCTGTGGCGACGGGTCCATGACTTCTTGAACTTCCTTAACGAGGCCCTCGTCGGGTACTTCGTACTCGGTATTAATAATTACGAGCTTAACCGTACCGCCGCCATTCCAACAGCGAAACACCTTCACGCCGCCAACACCAGGGATTGCGAGCGTTTTTTCTTTATAGTCTGCTCCGTTTCCTCCATAGGCCTTCGACTTCAAGGCCTCGAAATACCGTTCCCTGAACGTTTCCGTGTCTTCTTCGTCTTCGCCAGGCGTAATGACCTTTACGATTTTGGCACTCGTTAGGCCGTTAACAGGAATAATCGGCGTAATATCTCCGATTGTCGTGTTACCGCCTCGGCCAAGCTGTTCGCATTTCATCTTATACGTATGTGCGTTGTCATCGACAAGCTCCGTTACAATGAAGTTGTAATTGCCGGAGTTGAACCGGGTATATAGCGGCAACGGAATATCGAATTGACCAAGCACCTCGGCCGGTGTGGCCGCCTCCGGATAAATGTTAAATTCTGCGGCTCGGAGCGTTAAAAACTCCCTGTCCGCTGTCGTGGCGAACGTCTGCCGGAGTATAACCCTGGCCATAATATAAGCCTCGGCCAACTCCAGGGCGGCCGGTGCTGTCGCATCGTAAATAATCGACCCCTCTCGTTTATCGAAAGTAGATCTGACTCGGGCTAACATCCTTTTTTCGATTTTATCGAAGGTCATGTTTTCGTACATTTAAACGCTCACCCCCTTTGTGATATTCTCAAGCGTTCCGAATATCGTTTCCACGTCGAACGCCGCAAATACATCTCCGTCGTCATGGCTGAACTCGAATCCCGTAACTGATATGATTCTGTCGTCGGCTTCAAGTGCTTCCGTGATGCGACGTTGCAACTCGGCGTAAACATACGGTATCGGTTGTCCGAATAGGTCTTCCAATTCAATACCGTAATTCCACGAATAAATCGGATAACGGTATCGTTCCGTACTTAATATTTTGAATACGGCTAACTTCATAGCTTTTAGCCCGTCTGTAAACCCGTTTATTTGCCCGTCGGCCTCGAACTCAACGTTGTATGTATACGAAGGCTGACGGGTCTGTATAATCTCCGGCGAACCTTGCGTTGCCGAAGTCGGTAATAATTCATTCGCTATTTCGTTGTGCACCCCCTGTCGGGATTGTACCAACGGTCAAGGGCTATGTACCTTTGGCCGCCGCTTTCACGCAATAAAATGACCTTGTCGCCAAGGACAAGGCCGTTATGAACTAAGAATTTTTTACGCCCTACATACCCGTGATGATGCGGAGCATAAGCGGCATCGCCACTGCCTCCGCTTGCGTCTTCCGTGATATGGTCAACGCTCATCTCTATCGTATGTTCGCACGTATTCTTTGTTAGCAATATATTTGATTCCGGGATTGTAATTTTTTGGTCGACTGTAATCGCCAACGGAGCCACGCCTGTAACTTCCCCGACAAGAATGTCTGACATATCCAAGTCGGAAAGCGTATTGACGACGATACCTTTCATCGCATCTACAATGCGATTGTAATCATTATGCATTTACGTCGCCCCCATTCGTATAACCTTCGTCGGATACTCACCGTTACCCCAGGCGTAAGCGGCATCGCCGTAATGCATGGCGTATCCTTTACTCGACGAGTTGCCGAAACAACCGCCTGCACCGTCCGCAATAACGACATGGTCATCATCGCCGTAAATGAGTAAATCGCCTTTGTTGGCGTATCCGTTAAACGATTCTGTAACGTATCCCTTCGCCTCCAGATTCCCTCGAAGGGTCGGTACGGATGCGGTACCTTTGTTGTATTCATCCGCAAGGTCCTTGTTGTACC
>OGHB01000458.1_pt1 | contig 24347 bp, 27 predicted proteins | sample 1571451 | NCBI WGS metagenome assembly OGHB01 (sample SAMEA2582071, study PRJEB24529) | metagenome | biome: Human gut stool | place: China | collected 2011
GAATGGCGGGTGGACTGGTTCGAGGGCTTTCAGTCCCCCGCTGCCATTGCCCGCTGCGTACAGAAGTTGCGGGTCGCCCTGCGGGACAAGCTTCTGCTGGTGACCTTCCGCACCAAGGCAGAGGGCGGCGAGCAGGCGCTCTCCCATCCCGAATACCTTGCCTTTCTGCGCCTGATCCTCGATACCGACTGTGCCGACCTACTGGACATCGAGTTCTTCACCGCCGGGGCAGACCTGCCCGCACTGGTGGAGCAGGCACATTCCGCCGGGATAACAGTGGTATGTTCCAGCCACGATTTTACCAAGACTCCGCCCCGGGCAGAACTTGTCCATCGCATGGTACAGATGCAGCAAGCCGGTGCCGACCTGCCCAAGCTGGCCGTGATGCCCCAGTGCCGCACCGATGTACTGGCGCTGTTGGCTGCCACTGCCGAGATGGCCGACCTTCACCCGGAAACGCCGGTCATCACCATGAGCATGGGAGCTCTGGGTGCGGTGAGCCGTCTGGCCGGGGAGGCCTTCGGCTCTGCCATGACCTTTGCCAACCCCGGGCAGGCCAGTGCGCCGGGGCAGGTTTCGCTGGATGTGGTGAACACCGTGTTGGATGCTTTAAAGCTATAAAAAGGGCCGCTGCGCAATTGCAGCGGCCCTTTTGTGATGCAGAAAATCAGACCTTGAACAGCGGGGTGCCGGGGGCGACATCGCCCTCTGCCAGCATCTTCACTTCATCACCGGCGCCATCGGTCACGATGATAGCGGTGGCGGTGGGGTGACCTGCGGCGCGGATGGCGTCCAGATCCACCTTCAGCAGCGGAGTGCCTGCGGAGACCTTCTGGTTCTCCTTGACCAGAGCGGTAAAGCCCTGCCCCTTCATGTCCACGGTGTCCATGCCGACGTGGATCAGCAGCTCGATGCCGTCGTTGCTGGTAATGCCCACAGCGTGCAGGGTGGTGGCAATCTGGGTCACAGTACCGTCAAAGGGGGCGTACACAGTGTCGCCGGTGGGCTCGATGCCGCAGCCGGGGCCCAGAATGCCCTGTGCAAAGGTCTCGTCCGGGATGTCGGCCTGTGCCAGCACCTTGCCCTGCAGCGGGGTCAGCACGGTCTTGCTCTGGTTGGTGAACTTAGCGGTGTTTTCGTCCTTGGACTTGCCGCCAAAAAGCTTGTCAAAAAAACCCATAAGTATCATTCCTTCCTGTCATCATGCAAGGGCGGCAAATGCAACAAAATGTTTGCCGCTCCTGAAGTGTTTACCTGTATAAAAAGATACCATATCGCGCACCAAAATGCAAGAAACGCGGGGACTTTTTCATAGAAACTGGTTCTCCGAATAAAGGCTTCCCCCCGGTCGGGGGAAGCTGTCACCGCAGGTGACTGATGAGGGCGCTGTTGCTGGGGTGGAGCTCGTTTTGTCTTGCGCAAAAATGGGGCACCGGAGCGTCTGCAAACGCCGCAGTGCCCCGAAAGGGGAGCTCTATTTCTGCTCAGCCGATCTCGTACCACTTGATCTCGTTTGCATCCAGATGCAGGTCGAAGTGGTTGCCGCCGGTGCTGCCGCTAATTTTCACTTTACAAACGCCGCAAGAACCGTTACAATTACAATCAAAGCAATGCCGAAAGGCCGTTCGTTTTCATCCACCGCGCGCAACCGTTCCGACAGCGCCGGGGCTGCGCAAAACGCTCTTATCAGGAGGTTTTTTGCATGAAAAAGATCACACGCCGTACCGTTCTTCGTGCCTCGGGGCTGGCAGCCGCCTCGCTGGCTCTGTCCGGCTGCACGCCCGCCGGCAGCGCCTGTGTGGGCAACGGCTTTTCCGACTGGCTGCAGCAGACCTTCGGGAAGGACAGCGCCGCCTCTTCTGAAAGCACAGAGGCCGCAGCCCCGGATGCAGGAACCCCGGACGCCGGAGCGGCGTCCGAACCCCCTGCGGAAAGTGCCGACACCAGCCTGCCCGCCTACAACGCCGACCCCCTTACCGGTGAGCCCCGCCGCAGCAATGGCCGGATGGTGGGCGTGATGGTGAACAATATCAGCAACACCCAGCGGCAGAACGCCCGCCCGCAGCGCGGCATCGGTTCTGCCGACCTGCTCATCGAGAGCAAGGTGGAGGGCGGCATCTCCCGCTTCTGCGCGGTGTATTATGACGCCAACGCCATCCCGGAGGTGGGCCCGCTGCGCTCCGGCCGTGACCAGTTCCTGCAGCTGCTCATGCCGTGGCAGGCGCTGTACTACCACGATGGCGAAAGCGCCCCCTGCACCAAGTTCATCAACGTGTACAATTACTCCGGCCTGAACATCGGCGGCAAGAGTTACTTCAACACCCCCACCCATCCCCATGTGGCGCACCGCGACAGCCGTGGCCGCAATGTGGCCTACGAGCACACCGAGTTCACCTCCGGTGCCGAGATCCGGCAGGCCGCTGCCAACGCGGGGATCGGGCTGCAATACCCCTACGAGAGCACCTTCTTCCGCTTTGCGGACTACCGCACCGGCGCAGAGAACAAGATGTCCGGCGCTGCCGCCGCCAAGACCATCAACATCGTGCACTCGGACAGCTACAAGACCACCTTCAGCTACAACCGCTGGGATCACCTTTATAAAATGTCCATGTACAGCCGCGCCGCCGGTGCTTTTGAGAACACCGTGGACGAGCTGACCGGCAAGCAGCTCGGCTTTACCAACCTGCTGATCTGCTTTGCGGGCATCGCGGACTACCCCGGCAACTCCGGCGGCGTGCAGCAGGTGGACTATGTGTCCGGCGGCGAAGCCTATTTCTTCACCCGGAGCGCAGTGCAGCGGGGCACATGGCAGAAAGCTTCCCCGGAGCACCCGCTCAAGGTCTATGCCGCCGACGGCAGCGAGCTGTGCTTCAACCGCGGCAAGACCTATCTGGCCATCGTGGACGATGACGAGTGGCAAAACTTCAACTATCAGTAAGGGGAGAAGTCCATGAAACGCAAATGGAGCCTGCGCCTTGGTGCAGCCGTGCTGTGCGCGGTGCTGCTGGGCAGCTGCGGGAGCACCGCCGCTGCGCCCGCAGAAAGCACCGCCCCGGCAGACCCGCTTACCGGGCAGCAGCTGCTGTACCCGGAGCAGCGGGCAGCTGCGGTGGTCATTGAGAACACCACCGACAGCACCACCCAGTGGGGCATCGGCAGTGCCTCGGTGGTGCTGGAAGCCCTGACCGAGAGCGGCAGCTCCACCGAACTGTGTCTGGTATACCCCGCCCTTGAAGCCATGCCCATCGTAGGGCCAGTGACGCGCGGGCAGGATTTATACTGGCGGCTGCTCAGCGGGCAGCAGGTGCTGCCCATCCAGTGCGGCAGCAGTGCATACGCCAAGCGGTATCTGGAATACTATAACCTCCGCGCGGTGGACGCGCAGGAGGTGGGGCGCAATGCCTTTGTCAGCACCGGTTACAGCTGGAACAGCACGCCTTTGTGGCGCACCAGCGGCAAGGCGGTGGCCTCGGTGCTGGACAGCCTGAGCATCTCCACCGCCGTGAACCAGAGCGCCTCCGGCAGCGAGAGCAAAACGGCAGGCGTGCTGCCTGCCCTGCTGCCCCAGCGGGACACCGGCTATCTGCCGGACGCAAACGCCGCAGATGCGGTAAAGGTGACCGTGAATTTCCAGTCCGGCGGTGCCACCGGCTTTGTCTACGATGACGCTCTTGCTGCCTACGGGATGCTGCACGCTGACGACACCCCCCAGCTGGACGCCAACACCGGCACACAGGCAGCCTTTGACAACCTGCTCATCCTGTACAGCGGCTCTTCCCTGCGGGACGACGGCCGCACGCTGGACTACGACCTTTCCATGGGCGGCGGCGTCTGGCTGAACGGCGGGCACCTGTGGCAGGTCACATGGACGCAGGGCACCCAGAGCACCCTTGCCCTCTACGATTCCAACGGCAAGCCGCTGAATCTCCCGGCAGGGCGCAGCTACATTGCCCTGCTCTCCAGCCTTACCGGGCAGGAACTGCTGGTGCAAAGCAGCACCGGTGAAGCGCTGGTGGGTGCGTGAGTGCAAAAAGGTATTGTTGCTCCAATACCCCCTCAGTCTGCTCACTGCGTTCGCAGCCAGCTCCCCCAAGGGGACGCCTTTGGGCTGTGCCGGAAACTTTATCGCCGCCGCTAAAGCCGTCCCTTTGGGGAAGGTGGCTTGACGCGTAGCGGCAAGACGGAAGGGGTACTCCCGAGCAAGCAGCTTTGCGCTTAAGCAAGAAACTTCCCCACTATGACAAAAAGCTCCCCCTTCGGGGGAGCTGGCATCGCGCAGCGATGACTGAGAGGGTCTCAGCAAACAAAAAAAGAGCCATTGCACATCATTTCGTGCAATGGCTCTTTTGTTCTGCTGTTACAGGTCCACCACACTGCCGACCTCGGCGGGGGTGGTGGGGACGGGGCCTAAATCGGCTTCATCGGCGTCGCGGCGCACCGTAAAGATGGCGCTGCGCCCGGCGGCAAAGTCCGGGTGCCATGTCAGCGCAAGGGTCTGCCAGTCCTCCGGCACGGCGCAGAAGCAGTGCAGCAGCGCACCGCGTCCGGCGGCAAGGTTCAGGGTGAACACCGAGGCATCCGCCGCGTTCTCGCTGTACAGCGGGGCGGCAAAACTGCCGCAGGGCACGCTCTGACCGTTGCAGGCAGCGGTCACACCGGTGCCCATGCTGTACAGCTGTTCCCGGGTACGCAGTCCCCGGCTTTGCAGATAGCTGGTATCCACCGGCAGGCTGGCTGCCGAGAGGTTTTCCACCGAGAGGTACACCAGCACGCCGCCCAGCTCCGGTGCCGGGGCATAGCCCAGCAGCTCCACGGCGGTTTTGCCGTCCAGCAGGGCAGGCTCGCCCGCAAGACACGGCTGCTGCGCCGCAGCACAGACCCCGGTAAGCAGCGCAGCCGCAAGGCTGACCGCACCGGAACCGGCACATTTCAGAAATGACCGGCGGGAGATGGATTGGGACATGACAGCGTTCCTCCTGTATACGATACAATACTACCCTTTAACAATAAAGGATTCTGCGCGTTCTGTCAAGGGGCAGCGGGAAACTGTAACCCTTTGTTTATTCGTAGGCCTCGTTCTCCTCGGCTTCGGCCTGCCCCTGCAGGGTGTCGGCGTAGCCAAAGGGTACGATGTCGATGGCCTCCACCAGCTTGTCCCGCATCCACAGCTGCACATCGGTCTGCACGGTGTAGCCGCAGCCCGGGTCTGCCATCCACTGCTCGGGGCGGCGGGTGGGCACGGCGCGCTGGCTGAGCATACTCATGATCACGCCGCCGTGGGTCACGCAGGCAGCCTCAGTAACGTCCATGCGGATCATGTACTCAAACAGCTTCATAAGGCTGTCGGCACAGCGGGCGTGGAACTGCTCGGTGGGCTCTGCGCCCTCCGGCAGATAGCCGGAGCCCGGGGTGATCCACTTTTTGAAGTCCTCGTCGTGGACGAGATCCTTCACCGGACGCCCCTCAAACTTGCCAAAACCGGCTTCCCGCAGATCGTGCACCGTAAACTGGTGGGCAGCCCCGGGGAACAGGATGTTGGCGGTCTCCACCGCACGCAGCAGCGGGGAGGAAAAAACGGTGTCTACCTGCGGGTAGGCGAACCGCTCCTTCAGGTCAGCCAGCTGGGCGCGTCCCTCGTCGCACAGGGGCAGGTCGGTGCCGCTGCCGATATACAGGCCTTGCAGATTGCCCGCCGTCATGCCGTGGCGGATGAGATGAAGCTTGAAGGTTTTCATGGATCACACCTCTTTTGGTTTGAAATTCCGTTCCGGACGGGGCTTAGCCCTCGGCGTGGTTGACCTCCACGGTATCGGGGAACACATTCATATCCAGACGGCAGTTGTCGCGGATGGTCACGCTGGTCAGGGCGGTGCAGCCCTTGAAAGCGCCGGTCTTGATGTAGCCCACGCTCAGGGGGATGTTGACCTCGGTCAAAGCGGTGCAGCCGTTGAAGGCGCCGGCCTCGATGTACTCCACGCCGTCGGCGATGTTCACGGTGGTCAGGGCAGTGCAGTCCTTGAAGGCGGTAGCGCCCACGCTGGTAACGGTGCCCTCCACCTCAACGGTGGTGATCTGGTCGGCCTGATCGGCCCAGGGAGCCGGAGCGTCCTTGGTGAAGTTGGTCATACGGCCGGTGCCGCTGATGGTCAGGGTGCCGTCAGCCAGTGCCCAGGTCACGCCCTCGCCGCAGCTGTTGTCGGTGGCAGCAGCGGTGGAAGCAGCCACAGAAGAAGCGGCTGCGGAAGAAGCAGTGGACTTGGAACCGCCGCAGCCGGTCAGGGCGATGGCGGCGATCAGGACAGCAGCGGCAGCGCTGCACAGACGGACTTTGCGCTCGAGTTTCATGATGAAGTTTCCTCTTTCTTATTCTTGATGTATTACCTTTTATAGCGTCTGGCTTGTCCTTTGCAGATTTGTGCGCCGGTCAAGAACAGTCGCCAAGAAGAGATTATAGCACAAAGCGTGGAAAGATGGAACCACCTATTTGAAAAATTTTTGTTTCGGAAAAGACGGGCTTTCACCACGGCTGTCGGTTTTCTACCGCAGTGGAAACACAAAATCTATGTGTTAATACCCATAGTTTAGCATAGATGTGGGGCCCGGGCAAGACTTTTGACAATAATGACGAAAAAAGACGAAAAATATCGGCATTTTTCTTGCTTTACAAGTCGTTTTCCAATGTGTATAATCAACCTGTTGTAAACCAAAAACAAGGATGTTACCAAAAATAGATCCTTTGGAGATTGAGGAGAACACATCATGGAGTTCAATCGTATCATCAAGCTGCTGCGCAAGGAGCGCGGCATCACCCAAAAGCAGGCGGCAGAGGATCTGGGGGTCTCTCAGGCACTGCTGTCCCACTACGAAAAAGGCATCCGCGAGTGCGGCCTGGACTTTGTGGTGCGGGTGGCAGATTATTATAATGTTTCCTGCGACTATCTGCTGGGGCGCAGCGCCGAGCGCAACGGTATGATGCTCTCTGCCGAGGATCTGCCCAACCCCGAAAAGATGAAGGACAACGTCTACCACGGCAGCGTGCTGCCCACCATGAACAAAAAACTCATCTCCAACAGCCTGAACGTGCTCTATGCCAAGATCGGCCAGTGCCACAGCAAGGCGCTGACCACCGAGGTGAGCGCCTACCTGATGATGGCGGTGGCCAAGATGTTCCGGCTGCTCTACTCTGCGGAGCCGCACAATGCCTCCAGTATGTTCAGCATCGAGCCCCGCCGCTGGCACGGCTATTCCGATGCTGTGATGCGGATGGCCGAGGCCAATGTGGAGGCGCTGCTGGACGGGCAGGACGTGAACGGCGGCGAGGGCGTCAAGGACCCCGCCTGCCTTGCCATGACCACCGAAAGCCTGACGCGGGAATTTCCGCTGTACACGCCCAGCCTGTTAAATCTGGTCAAAACCAGCGAGACCCACGTCAAGGGGCTTTCGCCGCAGGAGTGACCCCGCTTGTGAAATTGTTGTAAAGAATCGCCCTGGGCTCTTGCATCTGTGCGCAGGAAACGGTATAACCAAATAAGAAAGAAAAAAGAAAATCACCCTTCAAGGAGGATATAACGTTATGTCTACTGTCATTTCCCGCCGCAGCTTCCTCAAGTGCACCGGTGTATCCGCCGCTGCACTGGGCGCAGCCAGCCTGCTGGGTGGCTGCAAGTCCAACGGCAGCGATACCGTGGTGGAGGTCAAGGTGGGCGATACCGTCCGCAACTGGAACGGCTTGGGCGTGCAGCTGACCAGCGTGTTCCACCTGACGCAGGATCCCGTGCAGCCGGCAGGCTACGAGTATCTGGGCGTGCGGGTGACCACCGTCAACCGCAGCAAGACCGAGAGCTATGCCATCGGCGCACAGGGCATTGACGCCATCAACGAGGCCTACCCCGTGCCCCCGCTGGAGAACGTGGACGCAAACTTTCAGGCCATGGCCGCCGCTACCCCGGATTTTACCGCTGTCTGCGATGACCAGCCCGCAGCCTGCTGCGCCAACATCTCACTGTACAACGCCAATTCCCAGAGCTTTTCCGACGTGGAGAGCCTGCCTCCGCAGGGCAGCGCCTACATCGTGCTGATGCTCATGGTGCCCAAGGACTGGAAGCAGCTGAAAGTCACCTATGTGCCCACCTTCCTGGAGGGCAAGAGCCTGACCTTCGTCATGAACGCTTCCGACGTGATCCGCAGCTGACAGGATCACCAGAAAAACCACTTAAGCTTCGTCTAAAATGCGCGATGCTGCCACAAAATCTTCACATTTGTTTTGTGGAAAATCATTGACATTTTTCTCTGTTTCGCCTATTGTATAGGTAGTGCCCTATGGCAGAATCTGTATTGATGTGTCCCAAAGGAGGAACGAATATGACTGGGGAATTTTCCCGCCGCTCTTTCCTGAAATATACCGCCCTCACCGCTGTGGCTGTGGCGGGCAGCAGCCTGCTGACCGGCTGCTCCGGGTATGCCCCGGTGCAGCACGCTCCCGGCACCAGCAACACGGTGCTGAAGGTGGTTTCCACGCTGGACCGGGTGGAATACAAGGAAGATGACAACACCACCTTGTTCCGGCTTGTGGTGACCAATGGCCGCAATAATGCGCTGGAAGTGACCAAGGCAAACTTTGCCGTGAAGGCAGAGGGGTATCTGGCTGACCAGAATGATAAGCTGCAGGTGACCAGCCCGGATGCACTGAGCTATCAGGTCAAGAAGGGCGAGACCGTTACCTATAATGTGTATGCAAAGGGGCTGAACGCACTGACGGACGGTCCGGTGACCCTTACCTTCTATCCTGACTTGCAGTACAGCGAGTTCAACGCCAACTGGGAACTGGCCGCAGACGTTCTGGCACCGGAGGAATCCGGCCCCTCCACGACCTGACCCCTTCAGCCGGAAGAACATACTGGTAAAAAACGGAGGAATAAGCCATGTCTTATACATTTTCCCGCCGCGCATTCCTGAAGTACTCGGCAACCACCGCAGTAGCTATGGCCGGTGCCGGTCTGCTGGGCGGCTGTGAATTTAAGGACCCCAACAACCCGGTCAGCAAGGAGCTGCCCAGCACGCTCACCAGCAGACTGCAGGTCATTGCCAGCCTGAATACCATGAAGATCGCAGACAACACCTGTACTTTGGAGGTGGAGATCCAGTCTGCTCGTGTAAACCCGGTCCGGCTGACAACAGATAGTTTTTCCGTTGCTGTTAAAGATGCCGCGGGCAAGCAGCGTTATCTGAGCTTGACGAACGGCGGTGTGCAGATCAAGTCCGCTGAGAACCTTCTGCTCCAGAAGAAAAAGTCCACCAAGGTCCAGCTTGCTGCCATTGGTTTCCCTGAGAAACTGGAAGAGGGCGACACCGTGATCTTCAAGTTCATTCCTGTCCGCGAGAACTCTGAGATGTCCCTGACCTGGGAGATCTCCAAAGAGGAGTACGAGAACGCCATCACCGAGGAAGGTGGCGGCTCCAGCGAGGCACCGGAGCCCGGTGCAAGCACTACCGCCTGACCTTTGAGGCACGACCGCAGGCCGCTGCACAAGACTTTGTGCAGCGGCCTGTTTTTTGTGTAAAGCTGTTTTAAACTGCGTGCTGCCGATTCAGGCCGCAGCAGCCGGCCTTTGCCCTGCGCGCTTTGCGCGGTACATGGAGAAAAGTGTTGACGGCAGCAGGCTTTTTTGTTATACTATGTAAGGTTTATTATGGAGATGTATCGAAGTGGTCGTAACGAGAACGACTCGAAATCGTTTTGTCCTTAACCGGGCACGTGGGTTCGAATCCCACCATCTCCGCCAGAAGTCGCAGATTCAAACGAATCTGCGACTTTTTGTTTTGTCGAAGCAGCTGGATCAAATGTATAGGGCCACCTTTCAGAGGCAAGCCCTCCGGCAGTTCCTTCAGGAACTGGATCTCGGGGATCGTAACCGGGTGAATTGCAAGGCTACCTCAAAACAAGAGATCCCAGCTGTTAGAAAAGGCTCTTTGGAAGCAAATGCTTTCAAGGAGCTTTTTTGCTTGCGGAGAATGACCGGATGCAAGTTAGACGCTTTCTAATATGCTTGTCAGCGTGGTGACAAATGCTTCATCCTGCTCCTTCGTCCGCTTTGGGCTCCCCTTTGGGTGCTTTCCGGCACGGAGGAGTTTCTTGTTTTCGTACCGCCGCAGCATGAGAGCGTCTATGTTATCGGCGGTGTATTCCAAACCGTTCTGATTCAGCACCCGGGCACACTTGGCAAGGCACATACTCGCCAGCCCGTAGTCCTGCGTCACGACCACATCCCCCGGCTTTACCCGGTTGACGAGAGCAAAATCCACGCTGTCCGCTCCTTTGTCAAACACCAGCGTCTGCGCACCTTCTCGCTCGATTTGGTGAGCTGTGTCGCACAGGATGATGACCGGAACGCTAAACCGCTTTGCAATCTGCAAAGTCAGATCGACGACCGGACAGCCGTCTGCATCAATCAAAATGGTCATGTGTGTTTCTCCATCACCCACCGAAAGGCTTTCGCGGTACGCAAATCAGCGTCCTTAAAGTGCCCGCCGCTGTTCCATTCAAGGGTGCAGTCTACTCCACGCGCTGTAAGCTGGCTGTGCAGGGCACGGATGTTATCGCCCACCGCAGCCATGACGGTGCTTTTCGTGTGCTCTTCCTTGTCACCAAGGCTCAGATAAACGCGCTGCATTTGCATCGGGTGCTGCTGTTCAAATTCCATCCAGCCCGGAAACCAAACAGAGGGCGAGGCGGCAGCGATACCGTAGAACAGATTTGTCTGGGTGGAGGCCCACAATGCAAACAACCCGGCCAGCGAGTAGCCGCCCAGAATGATTTTGACGTTTTCCGGGAGATCAAACTGTTGTTTCAGTGACGGAATGACCTGTTCTGTCAGAAAGCGCAGGGTGTCCCCAGCTTTGCCGCCAAATCCTTGCTTTCCCCATACGGCAGGGGCTTCCCACGGGGAAAGTGCATCGTTCCAGCTTTCCACCGGGATAGCCGCAAACAAAAAATTCCAGCTGCTCTGCGCAATCGCTGTCACTTCATGGTCCATGCTCTGCAGCTCATGTTCGCCGGTCATTTGGAGCAGCAGGTATTCTGCATAAGCTTCGCCGTAAATACGGCAAGGTCTGTTCCCGATTTGCATTGTCTGTGCAGTCACTGCGGCATCCTCCTGAAAAAACTTTGATAAGCCCAGTATAGCAACTGAAAAATCATTTTGCAATTCAAAAGGCGTTCATAGCCGTGGCAAGCAGTATCTTCGTACTGTGGAATCCCCTCGTTGGCACAAAGATACTGCCCCTCTTCGCTCAAGTGGGCGATTTCTTTTTCATCCATCATCAATTTCAAGTAGGCCATGATGTCACGCTCCTTTTCTCCAGTACACCATGATCAGGTATAGACAAGATGAATTGTCGCTTCACTGCGCGTACACGTTCTCCCTTAACACTATTTCCTCTGCCTGTGCTTCGATCTCTCCGGTAAACTGAAACCATCCATCCTCATAGTCCATCACAAAGTCTGCATGATATTTGTTCAGAATAAGTTTTATATTGGAAATCCCAAACCCATGAAGACTCGCATTCGGTTTTGTCGTTTGAATCGTATCATTTTTTATTTCGACCGGAAGGGTCGTGTTTCGAACAGAAAACAAAAAGCTTTGTTTTAACACTGCAGAAACCCGGATCACTCGATCGCCCTCAATTTTTTCGCAGGCTTCAATGGCATTATCCAGCAGGTTGGAAAATAAGACGGCCATATCCGATACATCAAAAGGCAGAGCCGATAAATCGTTCAGCTCAAAATCGATTTCAATTCCCTTTTGAATCGCTTCAGTTGCTTTCGTATTGAACAGCGCATCCAAAATCGCATGGTGGGAGTTTACTAAGAACAATCGATCTGTTTGCTCTTGGGTCACAGAATTCAAATATTGTTCTGCCGCATCGTACTCCTGATTTTCCAAAAGACCTTGAAGTGTGTTGAGATGTGCCCGAAAGTCGTGCACCTTATGTCGCTGAGCCGTATAGAGCTGACTTGCCGCTTCCATATTTTTAGCCTGAAACTGAAGCTGTTGTTCCAGTGCCAAAACTCTTTCCTGGTTTTCAACCGTCTTTTCCATTCGTTCCAAAAGATATAAAACGGTCACATTGGCAGCAAAAATCAAACCGCAGGCAGCAGCAATCACCATTTCACTTGCGTTTTTCCCAGTTGTCATGTATAGCAAAAGCACAAGCATCACAAACGATGTACTTGGAAACAAAAAGTAGAGCCATGACCGTACGCCAGTCAACCTATTGGGTCTTCCCGAAAAGCTTCTTTTCCTCATAACTCGTCGAAATGTATATGCCAGAAAGAGTTCTGTTGAATAATTGATCCCACCGTAGACCATTGCACACGGAAAACTTGTCCGAAAAGATTCTCCATCCATCCCGCAGATAAAAGCCCCCATCATACCGAGGCCGAATGATAGGTAATAGGTAACAAGGTATTCTATGCAAACCAACAGCAGCAGCATTTTATCGGAAATCTCTTTGTATAGGACTCTTGCGCTTATCGTGTACGACAAAAGAATCATGCCGATCTTCATAGCCTGATCTCGCCCGAAGAATACAAACGGAACCTGCAGCACCCAAAAAAGCAGCGCAACAAAACACCCGACCCCCAGTTTGAATTTCCAATCATCCCAGCGTCTGGTGGCAAACGCATCTAGAAAGAATACCAGCGACAGCGTATCAATCACGGTATAAAGAAAGCTCAAGAGATCACCCATCGATTTTTCCCTCTCCACTTCAAGTAGTGCTGTTTTAATTCCTTGTGGTTCTTAGCGCTTGAGGGCAAAACGATTTCTCCGCGCAAGCGCACCTTCTCATACTGCATCTGTTCAATGTACTCCATATTTACCAAAAAAGACTTTTGGATCCGCAGAAATCCAAGGTCTTCCAACTTTTCTGACAAATCCGTCATGTTTCCATAAAACCGATATTCCTTCCGTTCGTCATGGATCAGGTGCATGATAATGATTCGCAGATTTGACTCCAGATAGAGAATATGATTTACCGGGATATCGATCAATTCTGAATTGACAGATATCGTAATGATTTGTTTTTCCCGAACCACTTCCCTGACTGCGTCCTCAAAATAGGATACCAGTCTTTCCTGCATATTGCTTTTCAAAAGATACCGAAACGCCTGTACCTCAAACCCTTCCGGCGCATACTGGATGAAGTTCGTCAGAAAAATGATAACGATCCCCGGTTTTTCTTTCCGAAGTCTCCGCGCCAGATCAATGCCGCTGAAGTCTCCCATATCGATATCCAGAATTGCAATATCGTACTCCGCAAAGTCTTTGATTGCACAGGGAGCATCAAACAGGTGAAACCGCACCTGCGTTCCAGTTTCTGCGCAATGCTTTTGAAGCAGCTCTGAAACCTGCTCCGTAACACTCCATTCATCATCACAGATCAATACATTCATCTGAAATCCCCCCCAAGATAAACGAAACGGCTTTTTGTGATTCAAAATATCTCATCCACGCTCACAGCGATTATAATACGATTCGATTGAAATCGCAAATAGTTCACTCTATTATGATAGAGCCGTGCCTTTTCATGACAGAAAAGCCGTTTTTCGTTACCATAATGTGGATTTTTTCGTGGGATGAGCGTAAAACAGAATCGCTTACCCGCATTATAAAATACCAAGGAGTATCGTCATGAAAGCATCGCAATATAACAGCAGTTTGCGCAAGAAAGTTCTTATTTTCGCAGCTGCTCTTGTCCTTCTTATCGCTCTTGTGTTTGAACTTTATCCAAGAAGCTCTCAGATCATCGATCTCTCCACCGGTTCCGGGCTTTCCAGAATGCTCCGATACGATGACGCGCAGGTCTATATCTGTGGCGAGATTCATCGAAAAGTAGAATACCAAAAGTTCCGCAATGTGCTGTTCAAGTATCTTGTGGAGAAAAAAGGTGTGCGTGTCCTTTTGATGGAGCATGGCTATGCAAGCGGCTTTATCGAAAACGAAACGATACAGAACCGGATGACCTTTTCCGATGCGTTCGATCAGTTTACGATATCCCAAGAGGACTACGAATTATTCCGGTGGATGTCGGAATTCAACCGAAACAGACCTGACAATGATAAGATCTCCATCGTTGGTGCAGATATCACAGATTCGATTGAGATGCTCTGCACCTTCTGCAAGTATCTTCTGAAAGATTGCGATTTTTCGGCAGCAGACAGAAAGACGCAGATGCTTTTGATCGGCATCCAGAAATGCCGGTTGCAGCAGCGTTTTCAAAACAGTCTGCTGCCACAGCTGATCGAGCAGATGCAGACCCAGCCGGAACAGCTCGAAATAGTGCTGGGCGATAAGATGGTCCATCTGGAGCGTGCTCTTCTGGGCTGGCAGCAGGAGCTGACGTGCAATGAACTGAACGATTATCAGGCAGAGCTTCAATTTGGCGGCAAGGCTATGGCTTATCGGGAAGATGCCCTGTATGCAAATCTGCGGCGGATCTATCAGGAAAATCCAACTGCAAAGTATTTCGGTTCGTTCGGGGCAGCACACGTCCAAATGACACGCTATGTTGGCGATGGAACGGTTCATTGGATCGACAATTGTTTCGTTTCACGGATGGCTGGTGAAGAAAGCTTCCTTGACGGCAAGCTGACCGTAATTGACGGCGATGTGACCCATGAGATCGGAAATCTGGACGAATCCGATACGAACCATATCATCCTGTATAATACCGCCCGCGCAAAGAATCCCGCCGCTGAAAGCGGAAAATTCTTTGCGGAGTCTCCGGACATCCCGGATGAAAAAATCGCACAGTATGTAATGCTGTTTGAGCACCCGGATCAGATCACAAACAGCGAGGAGCATCCGGGCTGGTACTGGCTCAACCATAAAAAAGAATAGGGAACTTACCACCACTTCCTCCGGTTCGGCACAGTCTGTCGTTTCCGGTGGCTGGAACGCAAACGATACGCAAAAGACCGTCTCCGCGTTTGAAAACGGAGACGGTCTTTTTGTCGGGGAGCAGTTCGTTCGCAGCTCACTTCAGCTTGCTCAGGTAGCGGTAGATGGTAGCCTCCGAGGAGCCCAGCTGGGCGGCGACCTCGCTGACGGCGCCTTTCATATAAAAGATGCCCGCGTGGTGCAGGGACTCCACGATGCGGATCTTTTCCTCCATGGTCAGCCGGTCGGGCGGCAGCCCGGCGCTGCCAGTCACCTCGGCAATGGCATTCTGTACGGCGTCCGGCAGGGAACTGACAAAGTTCTCCACCCCGATGCCGGTGGAGGAAGGCTCGGTGTGCGCCCCGCAGAGGGCAAGCAGCTCCTGCGCGATGCGGCTGTACTTGCCGGCATCAAAGTTGATGCAGAGCATGCCGATGAGCTGGCCGTTATCCTTGATGAACATGGTGGAGGAGCGCAGCCGCCCCTTGGCCTGCGAAGCGCCCTGATAGCCCGCCAGATAATCCTGCTTTTCATACATCCGCTCCTGAATGAAGCGCAGCGCCATGTTGGAAAGGGGCGCACCCTCGGTGCGTCCGCTGATGTGGTTGTTGACGATGGCAACAATGGTGCCGTCCTCACTGGTAAGGTCGTGCAGCACCACCTCGTAGTCCGGACCCAGCGCCTCCCCCAGAAAAGATACTACTACGCGATAAGGCTCAAGTCTTGCATCCATCCCGTTCACCTCTTTTGTACTGCTGGAGCGTGTGAGAAAAAATTCTCACGCGTGTTCTATTGCTATCATAGCAGAAATGACAGTTTTTTACAATAAGAAGGTGCGTTGTATCCATTGTTTCGTCAAAGTGATGACATTTTTCTGGAGTTTTTGTCATGCGCGACAATTTATTCTCATGATAAGAAAATATTATTGACAAAATATTCTCAATGCGTTAGGATAGTGTCAGCAAGGGAAGGACAGCCCTTCCCGACAACTGGAAAAGGAGAAAATCGGATGAAACAGGTGATCGTTACCCCCAATGCTCCCGCCGCCATCGGCCCCTATTCGCAGGGCATCGCTGCGGGGCAGACCGTCTATGTATCCGGGCAGCTGCCCATCGATCCGGCTACCGGCCTGATCCCGGAAGGCATCGCCGCCCAGACTGCACAGTCCCTCAAGAACATTCAGGCCATTCTGGCACAGCAGGAGATGACGCTGGCCAATGTGGTCAAGACCACGGTGTTTCTGGCGGACATCAACGATTTTGCAGAGATGAACAAGGTGTACGGCGAGTACTTTGCGCAGCCCTACCCCGCACGCAGTGCGGTGCAGGTGGGCAAGCTGCCCAAGGACGCTCCGCTGGAGATCGAGTGCATTGCTGTAAAGTAAGTTCCCCCGCACGGGAAGAAAAGAAACGGTGAACCAAATGGATAAACAGATGTTCGTTCGCATCCTGAACAGTGAGATGGAGCTGGCCACCGGCTGTACGGAGCCCGGCGCAGTCGCTCTCACCGCCGCAGAGGCGGGCGCAGCACTCCGCAAGGCGGGCGGCACACGGGTAGAAGCCGTGACCGTCCGCGCCAGCATCAACATTATCAAAAACGCCATGTCGGCAGGCATTCCGGGCACCTCGTATCAGGGCATGGATTACGCCGCCGCCATTGGTGCCGTAGGCGGTGACCCCGTCCACCTGCTGGAGGTCATGAACTATGTGCCCCGGGAGCAGATGGAAGAAGCCGCAGCCCTTGTCAAGGCAGGCAAGGTCAAGGTAGAGGTGGCACAGGTGCCGCAGAAGCTCTACATTGAAGTGCTTGTCACTTCTGACGGCCACACTGGACGCGCGGTGGTGCGCGATTTGCACACCAACGTGGTGCTGGTGGAGCAGGACGGCGTAGCTACGCTGGACAAGCAGCACACCGACCCCGCAGCAGCCGGGGACAGCGATGTGGTGACCCCGGAGCAGATCGCAGAATTTCTGACTGTCCGCTCCATCTGGGATTACTGCACTGAGAAACTGGACCCCCTGCACGACCCCATCGACATCATCCGCAGCGCCGTACAGGTGAACACGACTATCAGCAACGAGGGTCTTTCCAAGGAATACGGCCTTGCCATTGGCCGCAATCTGGAACTGAACTGCCGCAAGGGTCTGATGACCCGCGACCTGACCACCAACGCCATGGTCATTGCTTCTGCCGGTGCGGACGCCCGTATGGCAGGCGCGCCAGTTTCGGTGGTGGCAAACTCCGGCAGCGGCAATCAGGGCATCACAGCTACCATGCCTGTGGTGGCAACTGCCCGCTGGCTGGACATCGACGAGGAGAAGATGCTCCGCGCCGTGACCCTTTCCAACCTGATTGCGATCCGTATCAAGGCCAAGTTTGGTCGCCTGAGCAACCTTTGCGGTGCAACCGTAGCCGCCACCGGCGCAGCCTGCGGCATTGCCTATCTGCTGGGCGGCGGCTACCACGAGGTATGCTGCACCATCCAGAACATGGTGGGCAACGTCACCGGCATGGTATGCGACGGCGCAAAGGCCGACTGTGCACTGAAGATCTCCACCTGCGTCAACGCCGCCTGTCAGGCAGCTGCCATGGGCGTGCGCGGCGTGCGGGTGCAGAGCACCGACGGCATCGTGGAGCACAATGTGGAGTATACACTGGACAACTTTGCCACCCTGAGCACCCACGGCACCAGCGACAGCGTGATCCTTGATCTGATGCTGAACAAACACCTCCCGGAGACGGAATAAGTCTCCCCACCCAGCCCCTTTCCGGGGAAAAGAAAGAGGTATTAAAGTTATGAAAAAGCTGTTCAATAGTCTGCCCTTCCGGCTTCTGCTGGGCATTTTTGTTGGTATCATCCTTGGTCAGGTGTTCAACGAGAGCACCATGGGCGTTGTGGTGACCCTGCAATACATCATGGGTCAGCTCATTACCTTCTGTGTGCCGCTGATCATCATCGGCTTCATTGCTCCGTCCATTACAAAGCTTGGCAAAAACGCCTCCCGTCTGCTGGCAGTGGCCATCGTCATCGCCTATGTGTCCTCTGTCTGCGCAGCCTTCATGAGCATGGGCGCCGGCTACGGCCTGATTCCCCACCTGTCCATCGACAACAACGTTGCCGGTCTGCGCGAGCTGCCGGGCGTCGTCTTTGAGCTGAACATTCCCCAGATCATGAGCGTCATGAGCGCTCTGGTGCTGAGCGTTCTGGTTGGTCTGGCTGCTACCTGGACCAACAGCAAGCTGACCTGCGACTTCCTGAGCGAGTTCCAGAACATCGTGCTGGACATCGTGAGCAAGGTCATCATCCCCGTTCTGCCCTTCTACATTGCCGCCACCTTCTGCGGCCTGAGCTACGAGGGCACCATCACCCATCAGCTGCCCGCCTTCCTGCAGATCATCGTCATCGTTATGGTCGGTCACTACATCTGGCTGGCTGTGCTGTACCTGCTGGCCGGTGCTTACTCCGGCAAGAACCCTTGGGAAGTGCTGCGTCACTACGGCCCCGCTTACCTGACCGCTGTCGGTACCATGTCCAGTGCTGCTACGCTGGGTGTGGCGCTGGAGTGCGCCCGCAAGAGCAAGGTGCTGCGTAAGGATATGGTCAGCTTCGGCATCCCCCTGTTTGCCAACATCCACCTGTGCGGCTCTGTGCTGACCGAGGTGTTCTTCTGCATGACCGTTTCCAAGATCCTGTACGGCAAGCTGCCCAGCATCGGCACCATGATCCTGTTCTGCCTGCTGCTCGGCATCTTCGCTATCGGCGCACCCGGCGTGCCCGGCGGCACCGTCATGGCTTCTCTGGGTCTGATCACCGGTGTCCTGATGTTCGACAACGCCGGTACCGCTCTGATGCTGGCCATCTTCGCCCTGCAGGACAGCTTCGGCACCGCCTGCAACGTGACCGGTGACGGCGCTCTGACCCTGATGCTGACCGGCTACGCCGAGAAGCACGGCATCGCCGATACCGGCGACCTCGAAAGCCCGATCCTGTGATAAAAACCTGCGCACTCCTCCTTAATTACAAGAGACTGTGAACAGACAGTCCCAAAATCTCCGAAAAGCCCCGGCGGCCGAAAAAAGGCCGCCGGGGCTTTTTGTGCTTCGCCATTTGTACCCCCTCAGTCTCGCTACGCTCGCCAGTTCCCCCAAGGGGACGCCTTTGCGCTATGCCGGCAACTTTCCCGCTACCGCTGAAGCCGTCCCCTTGGGGAAGGTGGCATCGCCGCAGGCGATGACGGAAGGGGTGTTCTTGCCACGCAGCAGAACCTCATGCCGCAGGCACTGCAACCCGGTTTGATATCCGGCGTAATGGGATGAAATTTCTGAAACGCCTTTAAAACCATAAAGTAAAATGCTATACTAGAAGGACATTGGGTGCGCTGAAAATGCGCAGCCTGAAAGGAGCTTTTATGACGCAGCTTTTGATTCGTCTGTTTATACGCCGTCCCAATTCTCCGCAGGACCCCCGTGTCCGCGCCGCATACGGCAATCTGGCCAGTGTGGTGGGCATGGTGTGCAATATCCTGCTCTGTCTGGGCAAGTTTGTGGTAGGTACCCTGTTCGGCTCTATCGCCATCACCGCCGATGCGCTGAATAACCTTTCGGATGCTTCCTCCAATATCGTCAGTCTGGTGGGCTTTAAGCTGGCTGCCAAGGCACCGGATGCCGAGCATCCCTACGGTCATGCCCGCTTTGAGTATCTGGCGGGTCTGGTGGTCAGTGTGACCATTCTGGGCATCGGCTTCTCCCTGCTGAAGGAATCGGTCACCAAGGTGCTGCACCCCACCCCGGTGCAGTTCGGCTGGCTGACTGTGGCGGTGCTGGTGGTGTCCATTCTGGTCAAGCTGTGGATGAGCGGCTTCAACCGCGCCATTGGCCGCATCATTTCCTCCGAGACCCTTATCGCTACCGCCGCCGACAGCCGCAACGACGTGCTGAGCACCGCTGCCGTGCTGGTGGCTGCCATCCTCTGCCGTGTGACCGGCTGGGATGTGCTGGACGGCCTGATGGGCGTAGGCGTGGCGGTGTTCATCCTGATCTCCGGCTGGGGTCTGGTGATGGATACCCTGAGCCCGCTGCTGGGCGAAAGCCCCAGCGAGGATCTGGTGGAGCATATCGAACAGACCGTGATGGGTTATCCCGGCGTGCTGGGCGTACATGACCTGATGGTGCACGACTACGGCCCCGGCCATCAGTTTGCGTCCATCCATGTGGAGCTGCCCGCCGAGCAGGACCCGCTGGAAGCGCACGACCTGATCGACAACATCGAGCGGGACTTTATGAAAAACGACCACCTGATGGTGACCATTCACTATGACCCCATCGTCACCTCGGACGCCGCCGTGGGGGTGCTGCGCAGCCGCCTGACCGAAAAGCTGCGCCAGCTGGACCCGGCGCTCTCACTGCACGACCTGCGCATCGTGCCGGGCAAGACCCACACCAATGTGCTTTTTGATCTGGTGCTCCCCGCGGGCTATGCCGGGGACAAGGTGGAGCTGCTGACCCAGATGGAACAGTTCATCAAAGAGCAGGATCCCACCTATAACTGCATCATCAAGCTGGAACAAAGCTATACGGCTGCGGCGCATAAATGAGGGGGAGCCGCACAGGCTCTGTGCAGATATAAGGAAAGCAGAGGGAAAGTAGTATGCTGAACGAGATCTACCGCGCCATGCTGAACAACAAAAGCGTTATCCGCGAGACCTTCATGTATGGCAGACAGCGCGCTGCCCAGATCGGCAGCGAGAATGTGTTCGATTATTCACTGGGCAACCCCAGCGTGCCCTGCCCGCCGGAGTTCACCACCGCTATGCAGACCCTGCTGGCACAGGAAGAGCCGGTAAGCCTGCACGGCTATTGCCCCAGTCAGGGCGACCCGGGCTTCCGCACCGCTGTGGCGGCGCATCTGACCGAGACCTTCGGTCTGCCCTACGCGCAAAAACACATCTTCCCCACCACCGGCGCGGCGGGTGCGATCGCCCACGCCATCCGGGCGGTGACCCAGCCCGGGGACGAGGTGCTGACCTTTGCGCCTTACTTCCCGGAGTACGGCCCCTATGTGGCGGGCACCGGCGCAGTGCTGCGGGTGGTGCCGCCGCAGGCGCCCACCTTCCAGCCCAATCTGGATGCCTTTGCACAGATGCTGACCGAAAAGGTCACCTGCGTGCTCATCAACACCCCCAACAACCCCACCGGGCGGCTGGTGGACGGGGCGCTGCTGCGGGCGGCGGCGGAGCAATGCCGGGCCGTTGGGGCGGTGCTGGCGGTGGACGAGTGCTTTTTGCCCCTCTCCGACGGGGCGGGGCCGGGGCTGGCCCCCTGTCTGGCGGAGTACCCCAACCTGCTGCTCCTGCGGGCCTTCACCAAGAGCTACGCCATGGCGGGCCTGCGGCTGGGCTACGCCCTCTCCGCCAACGGCGGACTTCTGGAGCGGATGGCTGCCGCCGGCCCGCCCTGGAGCGTCTCCACCCCCGCCCAGGCGGCGGGGCTGGCCGCCCTGGAGCAGTGCTCCGACTGGCCGGAGAAGGCCCGGGCCCTGCTGGCGTCGGAGCGCCCCGCCCTGTCGGACGGCCTGGCCGCCCTGGGGCTGGAGGGCCCGGCCATCGGCGCAGCCCAGCGCCGCCTGGCCGCCCACATCCTGTCCCACCCGGAGGACAATACCCCGGCGCGGCTGCTGGCCCTGGCCCGGGCGGAGCTGAGCGGGCCGTAGGGGCGGCCATTTTCGCTTGGACAGGCAAGAACGCCGTCCTCCCGGCATAAGCATTAGGGACGAGGAGGGACGGCCATGGAACGGAGCGGAAAGCGGGAGGGCCTGCTGGAAAAGACGGCGGAGGTATTTGATCTGCCGGGGGACGTGGTGGCGGGAAAACAGACAACCCGTAAAACATAGGACGAACGGATTAAAACGATAAGGTATGGAAAGACAGAACCCAGGCATGGTCCGGTTTATGGACCGGCTGAATGAGAAAATGGAACTCCTGGACGAAAAGATCCAGAACAAGGCGGCAAAAGCCGGTGAGGATTACCTCTCCTTTTTCGAGTCACACGCGGAAGAGGCGTACAAGGAGTATTACCTGTACAAATGTTTCAGGGACTTGAGAAAGAAGGCAAGGGAATCGGGCAGTCCGGAAAAAGTGTTGGAGTATCTGAAAAAGAGGCAGAATGTCTGCCTGGACACGTTGCTCAGGCAGGACATCGCCGCCCGCAGTACAAGCCCGATGGCGAACATGGCGCACACGCTGCGGCTCGAATGCGTCCAGCAGCTCGTGGAGGATTACGGGCATTTCATCCGGATACTTGCCGACACGCTACGGCAGCAGGAGACGCGGCGGGATACCCGGACACTCAAGGAAAAGGAAAACCGGAGGGGGCCAAAACTATAGCCTTCCCGTTCCCGGATGAGTACGGGAATAAAGAAAAATAAAGTTAAGTTATGGATAATGAGAGTTATATCATTATGAAAGGTCAGGATGGCCGCTTTACTTTGTGAAATAAAAACAACTGGACATGAGGATTATGGAGCATAGCGTAAGACGTTGGGAGTCTTACCCGGAAGCAGACACGGAAACCTGCCTGTGGGAAGCCTGCGTGGAGCACGAAGGCGAATATTACGAGGTGCAAGTGTAAGCAAGGGAGGTCGGCGGTGACAAGATGTATTATATGGGGTATATCAGGAATACCCAATGTATAAAAGCGCATTTCAGTGACGGCTGGCTGGGCTTCGGCTTTTCCGATATACGTGGCACGTGCAAGTATATCCTGAAGTCAATGCGGAAAGTGATCCGGGGGGACTACAGCTCCATCAGGGAACAGCCCTTTTTTTGTTGCCGCCAGCGGCGAAAGGTTAAAAGAGAGACAGGCTGCTGAAGAGGCAGTGGATGAACAGACGGCCCTTCTCGGTCCACACCGTATGCATGGCCGTACCGGTTTCCCCGCAGCGGCTCTGCCAGCTGTGCGTATGGGTTTGTGTGTATCCTTCCTTCTGATAACGTGCGGTAAGCAGCCAGGTTCCGCCTTGGCGGAACTGGATACCGAGAGCCTTCAGCCTCCGGTTCAGCTCCCTGCCGCTCATGCCCAACTCCTTGGCGATCTGCGTGACCGTGTAAGTGCTTGGAGAGTGGAGCACCTCGTCGAAATAACGTACTTTCGGGGCCTGCAGGCTCAATTTAAGGGCGTTCAGCGCGTTTTCCTTTTCCAGTCCGGATATGTACCGGTCACGCTCTCTCAGCTTGGCCTCCGCCAGTTGCAGGGTCCGCGAGAGCAGTTCCGCGTCCGTTTCCCCCTCTTTTCCCAGCAGATAGCCGCCCTCCTTGAGCGTGCGGGGGACCAGCTCGTCGAAGATCCAGCTTTCGAACCTCTCGGCCGAGGGCAGGCGGCTACAGGCCATCAGGCGGTACAGGTTCCCCTCGTCGATGAACTTCACTTTCTGTCGGCCGCCTGCCGTCAGGAGGTCGTGGACGCATACCCCCTTCGGCCTGCAATGCCGGTTGACGGCATCCTTGGGATTGGCGTATCCCAATGCCGAGGCCACGTCCCTGGCGCAAAACCAGACCCTGCCTCCGGCTTCCACGGTCCGGACCTTGCCGAACTCGGGATGTTCTGTTATGACTAACGTGCGCATGTCGTTTACTGTTTATAGGTTGATTCTATCGCTTTGAATATCTCATGGATTACCTGGGGGACGATGGCGTTCCCGTATCCCTTGACGGACTGCTGCCGCCAGGAAGAAAAGGTAATACCGTCCAGCTCGTGGGGAACCCCATCATCTCGGCCACAAACAGGGGATTGAGTTGGAAACTCCTCCCAGTTTGGGCAAAGGAATCGGGAAGGCCGCCCTGCCGCGGGTTCTTCCCCTTCCTCCCAATGTGCTCCAAGGTCGGGAGCAGCCCGTGGAAGTCAAGGAAGTCCGTCAGGCCGTTGGGATTCTTCTCCCCGTCTTCCGTCTCGTGCATGGAGGTGCGCCCCTGACGTTTCCAACGTTCCACCCGTTGCCAGTGGTGTATCTCCGTTGCTGTCGGGGTGGGCAGCAGCATCTCGCGGATGATCTCCGGCAGGCCCTTCTGTTGGCTTCCGGGTCCCCTTACCTTGAAGTCCGAGGCTATCGGCGTGGGCAACAAACCATACACGGTCCCTTCTGTGCGGGGCACCGACGGCACAAGCCGGAATAAGCAGCGGCTGGACGGTATATCCTTCACGCTCAAGATCACGGCAGATGGTCTCGACGACGTATTCCTCCCGCTTACGGTATACAGGCTGATCCTCTCCGAACAGAGAGGGCTGACATCCCACGTGAGCCGCCTTGCCGGGCTGTACCACCTGGAGGATGCCACCAACGTTCTCACCAACAATCCAACCGGGCCGGATCTCGTGAATGGCACGGAGCATGTGAGGCCAGAGGGAACGGCTGTC
>OGHB01000476.1_pt1 | contig 23530 bp, 20 predicted proteins | sample 1571451 | NCBI WGS metagenome assembly OGHB01 (sample SAMEA2582071, study PRJEB24529) | metagenome | biome: Human gut stool | place: China | collected 2011
ACCATCGGCGGCGGCGTGGGCGGCCTGGTGGGCGTGCTGCTCAGCGTGCCCGTGGCCTCGGTGCTCTACGCCCTGCTCCGCCGGGATGTGCACAAGCGTCTGGCCTGCAAGGAATAAACGAACCCCCGGAACCGCGTCGGTTCCGGGGGTTCGTTTTGCTCTGCTCAGTCCACCAGCTTGTCCAGCTCCTTGATGTGCTCGGTTTCGTCGGAGGTCTTGTGCTTGGCCTGCCGGGCGTAAAGGCCAACGGCGGCCTGGGACTTCTTGATGGGCTGCATGGTACCGGCGCCGGCCACGCAGCCGCCGGGACAGGCCATGCCCTCCAGCAGATAGCCGGGGTACTTGCCTGCCACCGCCTCCTGCATCATCTTGCGGCACTCCCGCAGGCCCTGGGAGCTGGTCACCTTGACCTCCCGGCCGGGGTAGCGGTGCTGGATAACGTTGACCACTGCCTTGGCCACGCCGCCGCCCACGGCGAAGCTGCGCCCGTCGGTAGAGGCATCGTTGACGCCGTCCGGGTCCTCCTCGATGGTGGTCAGATCCACATGCTTGGCCGCAAAGATCCCCGCCATCTCCTCAAAGGTGAGCACGAAGTCCACCTCGCTGCGCACGCTCTTGCGCATGGCCTCCAGCTTCTTGGCCGCGCAGGGCCCGATGAACACCACCTTGGCGTTGGGATGCTCGTGCTTGATGAGGCGGGCGGTGAGGGTCATGGGGGTGAGGGCCATGGAGATGCAGTGGGCGTGGTCAGGGTGGAGCTTCTTGGCCATGACCGACCACGCCGGGCAGCAGGACGTGCCCATGAAGGGCAGCTCCTCCGGCACCTCCCGGACGAAGTCCTCCGCCTCCTGGGTGGCACAGAGGTCGGCGCCGATGGCCACCTCAAAGACATCGGCAAAGCCGAGCTGCTTCACGGCGGCGCGGAGCTTGCCGGGGGTCACCTTGGGGCCGAACTGGCCCACGAAGGCGGGGGCCACCGCGGCGTAAACCCGCTCGCCGGACTGGATGGCCCGGATGACCTGGAAGATCTGGGACTTGTCGGCAATGGCGCCGAAGGGGCAGTTCACCAGACACTGACCGCAGGATACGCACTTGCTGTAATCGATCTCGGCGCGGCCCAGCTCGTCAGAGTGGATAGCGCCCATGCCGCAGGCGGCGGCGCAGGGGCGCTCGGTCTTGACGATGGCGTTGTAGGGGCAGACGGTGACGCAGCGGCCACACTTGATGCACTTATCCTGATCGATGGTGGAACGGCCGCTCTCCCAAGTGATGGCCTTCTTGGGGCACACTTCCATACAGGGGTGTGCAAGGCAGCCCTGACACAGGTCGGACACCTTGACCAGCTTTTCGGGGCAGCGGTTGCAGGCAAACTTGATCACGTTGACCAGCGGGGGATCATAGTACTTATCGGCGATGGAAGCATCCTCCAGACCGGAGACCACGCTGTTGTGCTCGTCCATGCGGCGGGTGGGCAGACCCATAGCCAGACGCACGCGCTCCTCAACGATGGCGCGCTCCAGGAAGATGTCCTTGCGCAGCTTGCCCTCCTCACCGGGGATGATGGTATAGGGGATCTTGCGCATCAAGTGGTTGGCCTGCTCGCCCTTGACGTTGGCGTAAGCCATGCGGGCGACCTCGGTAAACACCTGACGGCGGATCTGGATGACCGTAGTATTGATTCCTCTGAAACTCATTCCAATCTCTCCTTGCTCAGAAACAGCCAAAAAACGGAGCCGCCTGCCCTGTGTGCAGGGCATAAAAACGGCGCTATACGGGCGCGGATGGTACCGTGCTGGTTGCTTACAGCACGCCGGACCCGATGAATCCATCTTCATTTTAACATAAAGACGTGCGTATGAAAAGGGCAAAACACAAAATTTGTTAAAAATTTATTGTATTTATGTGGATGCACAGAATGTACAAGTAAAATGAAAAAATTTCAGCAAAGTGCTGCACGCACCCGCTCGCCATCGTAGCGGCCAAGCTTTACCCGTACGATCTGTCCGCTCTCGCACCCGGGGGCAGAGACCACCACCGGAATGTACAGCCGGGTGTAGCCGGTGAACAGGGTACCGGACAGGGGCGTTTCCAGCAGCACCTCATCCTCGGTACCCTCAAAGGCGGCCAGTGCCTCGCAGCGCACCTGCTCGGCTACGGCGTTCATGCGGCGGCTGCGCTCCTGCTTTTCCCGCTCGTGGATCTGATTCGGGAAATCATAAGCCGGGGTGCCGCTGCGGCGGGAGTAGGGGAACACATGCACTTTAAGGAAGCCGATCTTTTTCAAAAATGCGCAGCTCTCCTCAAAGTCCTCTGCCGTCTCGCCGGGGAAGCCGCAGATGCAGTCGGTGGTAAAGCTGACCGGGCGGCTGCTGTAGGCGGCGCGGATCTGCTCTACCACCGTTGCGTACTCCTGTGCGGTGTACACCCGGCGCATCCGGCGCAGGGTGGCGGTGCAGCCGCTCTGCAAACTCAGGTGGAACTGCGGACAAAGCTTCTCCACCGCTGCCAAGCGGGAGATGAATTCCGGGGTGAGCATATCGGGGTCAAGGCTGCCCAGACGAATGCGCTCGATGCCCGGCACCTGTGCGCATTTTTCCACCAGCTCCACAAGGTTTGTGCCGGTGTCCAGCCCGTAGCTGGGCAGGGAGATGGCGCTGAGCACCACCTCGCGGTAGCCCGCAGCGGCCAGCTGGTGCAGCTCGGCCAGAATGCTCTCCTCGGCGCGGCTGCGCACCGGCCCGCGGGCGCGGGGGATGACGCAGTAGGCACACTGCCGGTTGCAGCCGTCCTCCACCTTGATAAAGGCGCGGGTGTGGGTCTCGAACCGCTCCACCGGCAGCTCCTCGAACTGCTCGCCGCGCTGGTGCGGGGCAATGGCTACGATGCGCTCGTGGCCGTCCAGCAGCTTTTGTACGTTCTCCAAAATGGCCTTGCGGTCGCCGTTGCCGCACACAAGGTCGGCTTCCATGAACTGTGCGGCCTCCTCCGGGAAAGCCTGCGGGTAGCAGCCGGTCAGCACCGTCACCGCACCGGGGTTTTCGCGCTTTTTGCGGCGCAGCCACTTGCGGCTTTTCTGGTCGCCGAAGTTGGTCACGGTGCAGCTGTTCACAATGAACACGTCCGCTGCCTCGCCTTCCTGCGCAATGGTAAAGCCGTGGGCGCGGAACAGCTGTTCCAGCGCGCCGGTCTCGTTCAGGTTGACCTTGCAGCCCAGTGTATAAAAACAAACTCGCATGGGGAACGATCCTTTCGATAAAAACGGGGGTGTTTTGCATTTCTTCTCATTATATAACAGAAGCCCACCGGGGTGCAAGACTGTTTTTGCACGGAGACACCGGTCTTTTGCAGTGGCGTCAAAACAAAAAGGGACGCGAAAAATCTCGCGTCCCAAAGCTGCAGGAAGAAATGACGAGCCGTTAGCTGGTTTTCAGGGTAACGTACAGATAATCGGTCTCCTTGCCGTCCAGCGTATCGGTCTTGCGCTCAATGGATTCGACCTCGTACATAGGAAACTGAGATCTCACATGAGCGTTGATGAAGTCCTTCTGGGCGTTCTGGCTCAGGTTGGCCCCGACAGACCACTGCTTGGTGTCCAGAGCCTTCTGGATATCTTTACCGATCACGGTAGCAGAAAACCGGACGGGCAGCATGAGCTGACCGGAGCCGGAGCAGCCGGTGAACAGGGCGGCACCTGCAACAGCAGCAGCGGACAGACCGGCGATCTTCATAAAGTTACGGCGGGAAAGATTCATAATGAGACCCTCCTTGTGATTGCATGATTGTATGAAACTGGGCTTGCTCCCTTCTGGGAACAGTTCAATTTTACAAGTTTTGCCGTGAAAAGTCAAGGAACAGGTACCAAAGTTAACAGAAAACGAACACAATATGAAAAATGGTACGGCAAAATTGACGAGCGGCATGCCTGAAAAGACCACTGCATACAGTAGCAGCAAGAGACTTCGCACGGGGATGGACGCAATGTCCATCCCCCATTGGATACAAATATTATTACATAACAGGAACAGGAACAGTAACAGCGATAACGACCTTGTTGTCGGCAATGACCAGATTGTTCGTGACAGTTTTGTCCAGTTCAATGGTGGCATCGGGGTACTTGCTGCTCAGCTTCTCCCGGACCAAAGTCAGAGCAGCGTCTTCGGGAATCTTCTTAAGTCCCTTGGGAACGGCCTGCGTACCGGTGATATCAGTCGGGTTGCCGTTGACGGTAACGGTGTACTCCACATCCACGGTGACGACCTTGAGAATCAATTCCATGGTCATCTTGCCGGTCTTGGGATCGGTGAGGATCTTGCCATTGCCCGAGACTTCCTTGTCCACCTCGACCTGCATATCCTTATACTCGGGATACTGACTCTTAACGATGTTCAGCACACCGATAGGATCAATCATGACGAGCTTCACAAGGACGTACGGCATAGTCTGGTGGCCCAAATCGGTATAGTCCTTGCTGCCCTCCAGATGAACCTTAACGGTGACCTCAACATCTTCCATGGCCTTGCAGCCAGTCAGCATGGAAGCACCGGCGGTGGCAACCGCAGTGACGCCAGCCAGTTTCAGAAACGTACGGCGAGAAATCGTGCTCATAAGAATCCCTCCAAAATTTAATCAATACATCCAAAATGCAGAAAACTTCTGCTGCATATAGAATACCGCAAGGTGAAGCGGTTTGCAACGGATGTGTTCATACTTTGTAAATAAGTGCTGAATTTCCGCATGAAAACTGAACAAATTGCCCAGCGGCATACCCGCAAAGGCGGCGGCATACACTGCAAAAAGAGAGTTTGCGCGGGGAGGTATGAGGAATGGAACGGAGAAATCTGGCGCTGCTGTGCGCGGGGGTGGTCTGCTTCTGGCTATTTGCACTGGCCTTTGGCACGGCACAGGGCAAGGGGCTGCGCATCCAATCGGCGGTGCAGGTACAGGCGAAACCGGCAGCGCAGACCTTGACGGTCACCCCGCCGCAGCTTACCCTGCCCTGCCGCGCGGCAATCCTCATCGACCAGACCAGCGGCACGGTACTTTACGAGATGAACGCCGACCAGACCATGCCCATCGCCTCCATTACCAAGGTGATGACCCTGCTGCTCACCTTTGAGGCGGTGCACGCCGGGCGGCTGACCATGGACACCGCCGTGCCGGTCAGCGAGCACGCCTATCACATGGGCGGCAGTCAGATCTGGCTGGAGCCCGGAGAGCAGTTCACACTGGACGAGATGCTCAAGGCCATCTGCGTGTCCTCTGCCAACGATGCAGCGGTGGCGGTGGCAGAACTGGTGGGCGGCAGCGAGCCCGCCTTTGTGCAGCAGATGAACGCCCGCGCCGCAGAGCTGGGCATGGAGCACACCACCTTCCGCAACGCCTGCGGGCTGGACACGGAGGGGCATCTTTCCACCGCACGGGATGTGGCCATCATGAGCCGCACCATTCTGAACACCTGCCCGGAGGTGCTGCACTATACCGGCATCTGGACGGACACCTTGCGGGGCGGGCAGACCCAGCTGGTGAACACCAATAAGCTGCTGCGGCGTTACAACGGCATCACCGGGCTCAAGACCGGCACCACCGGCGGGGCGGGCGTGTGCATTACCGCCAGCGCCACCCGGGACGGGCTGAACCTCATTGCAGTGGTGCTGGGTGCGTCCTCCAGCAAGGAACGGTTCGAAGCCGCCACCACCCTGCTGGACTACGGCTTTGCAGCCTACCGCGCCGCACCGGTGCCTCTGCCGCAGGAACGTCCGCTGCAATTAAAGGTAAAGGGCAGCACCGAGGAGACCGTGCCGCTGGATTATGCTGCCCTGCCGCAGACCGCGTTACTGCCCGCCGAAAGCGCCGGACAGCTGACCGTGCAGCTGGAATTGCCCGACACGCTGGAAGCCCCGGTGACCCGGGGGCAGACGGTGGGCAAGGCGCAGCTGCTGTGCGGTGAAGCAGTACAGGGGGAGTACCCGGTGTGCGCCGCCGCCGATGCGCCCCGCATGGATTTTGACACCGCGTTGCAGCTGCTGTGGGACAGCCTGCGGGGAACAGCAGCCTGACCCTGTGCCGAAAAAGGCGCTTCAGCGCACAAAAGTGCGCCGGACGCCCGGCGAGACTGTTGGATACCTGAACAAATCTGGATGAAGAAACAAAAAAACACTATTAAAATTGTATGAAATCTAAGGAATTTGACCTTGACTTTACCCGGAGGGAACGGTACACTTATACCAAGATATTTCCTCGCAGGGCAAGGGCCCGGCAGATCGTTTGGAGGTTTTAATAAAATGAGTGTCGCACTGAACACGAAACACCTCTCCAGCTTCATCAGCGAAGAGGAATATGCAGCCATCTACCCGCAGGTAGAAGCCGCCCACAAGCAGCTGGAAGCCAAGAACGGCCCCGGCAGCGATTTTCTGGGCTGGATGACCCTGCCCCGGGATTACGACAAGGAAGAGTTCGCCCGCATCAAGGCAGCCGCTGCCAAGATCCGCGAGGACTCCGATGTTCTGGTGGTGGCCGGTATCGGCGGCAGCTATCTGGGCGCACGCGCTGTTGTGGAGGCCGTTAAGGGTATGTACCACAACGAGCTGGAGGATGGTCTGAAGATCTACTTCTGCGGCAACAGCATCAGCCCCACCTACCTGAACAATATCATCAGTCTGTGCAAGGGCAAGCGCTTCTCCATCAACGTCATCTCCAAGTCCGGCACCACCACCGAGACCTCTCTGGCCTTCCGTGTGCTGCGCGAACTGCTGGAAAAGGAGATGGGCGTGGAGGAAGCCAACAAGCGCATCTACGCCACCACAGACCGTGCCAAGGGCACTTTGAAGCAGCTGGCTGACGCACAGGGCTGGCCTACCTTTGTAGTTCCCGATGACGTGGGCGGCCGCTACTCCGTGCTGAGCGCCGTGGGTCTGCTGCCCATCGCCGCTGCCGGTATCGACATCGACGCTCTGATGCAGGGCGCTGCCGATGCTATGGAGCGCTTCTCCGTACTGAGCCCCGACAACGATGCTTACAAGTACGCCGCCATCCGCAACATCCTGTACCGCAAGGGCAAGGCTGTGGAGATTTTGGAGTGCTACGAGCCGGACTTCACCCTGATGAACGAGTGGTACAAGCAGCTGTTCGGCGAGAGCGAGGGCAAGGACAACAAGGGCCTGTTCCCCGCAAGCTGCATCTTCTCCACCGACCTGCACTCCATGGGGCAGTTCATTCAGGAAGGTGCCCGCATCATGTTCGAGACCATCGTGGACGTGAAGAAGCCCGCACAGGATCTGTTCATCGACCCGCTGGAGGGCAACTTTGACGGCCTGAACTTCCTTGCAAACCAGAACATGAGCGTGGTCAACCGCAAGGCCATGGAAGGCACCATTCTGGCACACACCGACGGCGGCGTGCCCGAGGTGCTGATTGAGATGGATGACCTGTCTGCTTATAATGTGGGCTACCTGATCTACTTCTTCTGGCGTGCCTGCGCCTGCAGCGGCTATCTGCTGAGCGTGAACCCCTTCAACCAGCCCGGCGTGGAAAGCTACAAGAAGAATATGTTCGCCCTGCTGGGCAAGCCCGGCTACGAGGGTCTGACCGCAGAACTGGAAGCAAAGCTGAAGTAAAAGCTGAACGTAAAAAATGATCTCCCGCCGCAAGGCGTGGAAAATACAGGAGGACTGAACTATGATTAAACTGATTGTTGGTACCAAGGGCTCCGGCAAGACCAAGGCTATGATCGACCAGATCAACGACGCGGTCAAGACCTCCAAAGGCAACGTGGTCGTCGTGGAAAAGGGCATGAAGCTCACCTACGACATCGCTCCTGCAGCACGTCTGATCGATCTGGACGAGTACAAGATCTCCGGCGGCGAAATGCTGTACGGCTTTGTGGCCGGCCTGATGGCAAGCAACTACGACATCACCGACCTGTACATTGACGGCATCCTGAAGGTGCTGGATCACGATATCAACCGTCTGGGCGTTGTGCTGGACGAGATGGCAGCCATTGCCGGCGACAGCGTCAAGGTCACCGTGACCGTCAGCGCAGACGAGGCCGCACTGCCCCATGATGTGAAGAAGTACCTGTAATTTGATAAAAGAACAGGGCTAAAGGCTTTTCCAACAGGCAGAAGACCGGAGAAAAATAAATTTTTTCGGTTTTCTGCCTGTTTTGGTGTTGACAAAGGGTTGCTTTGGCGCTATACTAACAAAGCAGCCTTTTCAGAGGTGTACTATGCAATTTGACCTGAGAAAGTTTATCACAGCCGGCGCAAAGCCGTACCATGCAGAGTTTCAGTGTGATTTATCTGCGTACGATTATGCCGGTGCAAGGATCCCGCAGCCGGTCACAGCCGTCTTTGACGCGCAGACCGATGGCGACGAGGTTCAGATAACGTTGCGGGCAAAGGCATTGGTGCACGGAGAGTGCGCCCGCTGTCTGGACCCGGTCACCCGGGAAGAGACAGTCGATACGGAGTGGATCGTCAAGGAGCGGGATCTGGATGACCCGGATTTCGATCTTCCGCTGGACGAAAAAGGACATTTGGACGTAGACGAATGGCTCAATCAGGAGTTTATGTTCCAGATCCCTACGGTGTTGCTTTGCAGCCCCGACTGCGCCGGGCTTTGCCCGCAGTGCGGTAAGAAAAAAGCGGAATGCACCTGCCCACCGGCAGAGCAGACCGACGCCCCCGTAGACACTAGGCTCGCGATCCTTAAATCACTGCTGAACAGATAAACCCATCAAGGAGGTGCAAAAATATGGCAGTACCTAAGAGACATCTTTCCAAGGCCCGCCGCGACAAGCGTCGCAGCAATGTTTGGAAGCTGGAGGCCCCCGCACTGGTCAAGTGCAGCAACTGCGGCTCTCTGAAGCTCCCCCACCAGGCATGTGGCAACTGCGGTTACTACAAGGGCGAGGAAGTCATCAAGAAGGCCTAATTTGCGCGTAATTGGTGGCATAATGGTGTTATGTACAGAAGGGGAGGGCGCAAAGCCTTCCCCTTCTTGTGCTTTAAAGGAGGTGGATGCAGATGGCGATCCGGATCGAGCAGGTGGATGCCGGCAGCGAGGCCGAGGCTCTTGGCCTTGCCCCCGGTGACGAGCTGCTGAGCGTGGACGACAACGAGCTGAACGACACGCTGGACTACGATTTTTATACCGACAGCAGCAGCTTCCACCTGAAGGCCCGGGTAGCGGACGGCATCCGGGAGTGGGAGGTGCAGCGGCCGCAGCGCGGCCCCTTTGGCTGCGGGTTCAAGACCTATTTGGGCGATGCAAAGCATTCCTGCTCCAACCACTGCATGTTCTGCTTCATCGACCAGCTGCCCCCGGGTATGCGCGAGAGCCTGTATTTCAAGGATGATGACGAACGGCTGAGCTTTTTGTTCGGCAACTACATCACCATGACCAATATGCAGGATCACGAGATCGAACGCATCATCAAGATGCACATCTCGCCCATCAATATCTCGGTGCACACCACCAACCCCCAGCTGCGGGTGCGGATGCTGGCCAATAAGCGCGGCGGCGAGGTGCTCAAGTACCTGCCCCGGCTGGTGGAGGGCGGTATTGCCGTCAACTGTCAGCTGGTACTCTGCCGCGGCGTGAACGACGGCGATGAGCTGCGCCGCACCCTTGCCGACCTGCTGGAGCTGACCCCCATGGTGCAAAGCATTGCGGCCGTGCCCTGCGGCATTACGGATTACCGTAAAAATCTGTACCCACAGGTGCCCTACGATGCAAAGACCAGCGCTGAGGTCATCGACATTATGGAAGAATTTGGCGATGAATGCAAGCGCCGCCACGGCAAGCGCATCATCTACCCCAGCGATGAATGGTACCTTAAGGCAGGCCGCCCCATCCCTGCGGCGGCGTTCTACGAGGACTACGACCAGCTGGAAAACGGCGTGGGCATGATGCGTCTATTTGAGGAAGAATTTCTGGCGGAGCTGGACAAGCCCCACCGCATCTACGGCACCAAGGAGCTGGACGTGGTCACCGGTACCATGGCAGCGCCCCTTATTACCCGCATGATGGAGGAGCTGCACCGGCAGTACCCCATGATCACTGTGCACGTCCACACCATCCAGAACCGCTTTTTCGGCGGCAATGTGGGGGTGACCGGCCTGATCACTGCTACCGACATCATCGCCCAGTGCGCTGGCAAGCTTGCTACAAAAACGCTGGGCATCCCGGCTGTGATGCTGCGGGAGGAAAAGGATACCTTTCTGGATGATATCACGGTAGAGCAGCTGGGGCAGCAGCTGGGCGTAAAGGTGGAGGTGCTGCCCACGGCAGGCGGGGACGAAGCCCGCGCCCTGCTGCGCAGCGGCCTGCACATTGCCCGCAGAAGGAAGAGTGGCAGCTGATAACGCCATTTTTATTGTATTTTACCCCTTTTAAGAAAGGAGGAGACCCCATGAGCAAACCGATCGTAGCAGTGGTGGGACGCCCCAACGTGGGCAAATCCACCCTGTTCAATAAGCTGTGCGGCCAGCGCCTTGCCATTGTGGAGGACACCCCGGGCATTACCCGCGACCGCATTTTTGCCAACTGCGAGTGGAACGGCCACGAGTTTTTGCTGGTGGATACCGGCGGCATCGAGCCCAAGGCCACCGAGGGCATTCTGGCCCACATGCGCGAGCAGGCACAGATCGCCATTGACACTGCCGACTGCATCATCATGGTCACGGACGTGCGCGACGGCCTGACCGCAGCCGACGAGGATGTGGCGCACATGCTGCGCCGCAGCCACAAGCCCATCATTCTGGCCGTAAACAAGTGCGACAAGGTGGGCGAGGCTCCCATGGAACTGTACGAGTTCTACAACCTCGGCTTTGACGAGGTGATGCCCATTTCTTCCGTGCACGGTCACGGCACAGGCGATCTGCTGGATGCCGTGTGTGCCCATCTGGACTTCAGCGAGACCGTGGTGGAGGAGGACCGTATCCCTGTTGCCATCATCGGCCGCCCCAACGTGGGCAAGTCCAGCCTGACCAACCGCATTCTGGGCGAGAACCGCATGATCGTGGCCAACGAGGCCGGCACCACCCGTGATGCCATCGACACCCCGGTGGACAACGCCTACGGCAAGTTCATCTTTACCGATACCGCCGGTCTGCGCAAGCGCAGCAACATCAGCGATGGTCTGGAGCGCTACATGGTGGTGCGTGCACTGGCTGCTGTGGAGCGCAGCCGCGTGGCGCTGATCCTTGTGGATGCCACCGTCGGCTTTACCGAGCAGGACAGCAAGGTGGCTGGCTACGCCCACGAGCAGGGCAAGGCCTGCATCATCGTGGTGAACAAGTGGGATGCCGTGGAAGGCAAGGAGACCAACACCATGGAACTGCAGCGCCGGGGCTATGCCGAGTGCTTCAGCTTTATGGGCTATGCACCCATTATCTTCATCTCTGCCCAGACCGGCTACAACGTGAACAAACTGATGCAGCTGATCCGGGATGTGGATGCCGAGAACGGTGCCCGCGTGCCCACCGGCGTGCTGAACGAGATGCTGGCCCGCGCGACCGCCCGGATGCAGCCCCCCAGCGACAAGGGCCGCCGCCTGAAGATCTACTACCTGACGCAGGCCTCCACCCGTCCCCCCACGTTCGTGGCCTTCGTGAACGCAAAGCACCTGTTCCACTTCAGCTATCAGCGGTATCTCATCAACCAGATCCGCGAAAACTTTGGTCTGGAGCATACGCCCATCCGTCTGGTCGTGCGGGAGCGCGGCTCCGGCGAGGTGGGTGCCAAGGACGTATAACACGTCAGGGAGGCTCGGATGATGGAATCTGTTCTCATCGCTGTGGTGTCCGCTGTGCAGGCGTATCTGCTGGGCAGCATCGACACCGGTATCCTCGTCAGCAAGTTTTTGTACCACGATGACGTGCGCAAGTACGGCAGCGGTGCAGCGGGCATGACCAATATGCTGCGCACCTTCGGCAAAAAGGCGGCGGCGCTTACCGCTTTTGGTGATGTGCTCAAGGGTGTGCTGGCCGTGTGCATCGGCCGCTGGCTGTTCACCCTGATGCCGGAAAACACCACGCTCTCGCCCTATCTTGCAGTGTATCTGGCTGCGATCTTTGCCATTATCGGCCATTTGAAGCCCCTGTATTTCGGCTTCAAGGGCGGCAAGGGCGTGCTGGTGGCGGGCGGCACCATTCTGGCTATCCAGCCGGTGCTGATCCCCTTTCTGGCGGTCATCTTTCTGGCCTGCCTGCTGCCCACCGGCATGGTGTCACTGGGCAGTGTGACCATGGCGGCACTCTACCCGGTGCTCACCATCCTGTACGGCGTGTTCCGGGGCTATTCTGCCGCCGACCTTACCGTGTGCACCATCGGCTCGGTGATCATGGCCGCAATGGTCATCTATATGCACCGCTCCAACATCCAGCGCATCCGCGAGGGCAAGGAGTACCGCTTTGGCCGTCACGGCAAAAAGTAACAGAAAATAGTAAACCACCCCGCAGCAGCCGTTCACCGGCCGCTGCGGGGTGGTTTTTGTATATGCTTATACCTTTGTCTCGGCCTCTTCCTCAGGCTTTGCTTCGGAATGCCGTCGCCGGAACCAGTCGGCGGGGATGCCGCTCTGGGCGGGGGTAAGATCCGGCGCGGGGTGGCCGTCCGGCAGGTGTGCGCCAAAGGCCGGGACAAAGAAGAACTTGCGCACGATGAAGATCAGCGCGATGGCGCCCACGCTGAGCAGGTTCTCCACGGCGGAATCGTGCCCCACCACCAGATGGCGGGCAATGGCGTAAAGCAGCACCTCAAGGCTGCTGCCGGGGCTGTGCTTGGCCAGCATCTTGATGAACTCGATGCCGATCACGATATCCAAGCTGCGCTCCAGAAAGGTGCGGATCTCTGCCTCGTTGCCGTCGAACAGCAGGCCGGGCATCCAACGGATCAGGGGCACAACGCTGAGCAGCAGGCCGATCAGTACCAGCCCGGATAACAGCACTTCCAGCAGACTGGAAGCCTGAATAATGCGGTTGCGCAGGGAGGTGCGCCAGTGGCTTTCTACCGGGTGAGAGGGATGTTCCATAGTAAGACCTTCCTTTCGGCATTCTGCTGCATAAAGATCGACAAAATCCTGCCTTTATTGTAGCAGACGAGAGAAGGTCTGTCAATTTCAATCCACGATGGTGACGGTGGTCCGCGGGCCGACGGCCACATAGCCGGACTTTTTGATGCAGGCGATGCCGTCGGCAGTGTCCAGCCAGTCGTACAGGCGGCGCTCCGGGCTGTCGGCGGCGGCATCCGGGTGGATGACGGCGTAAAAATCGTTGCACAGGGGGTAACTGCCGTCGGCAAGGGTGTCGTTGCTGGGGGTCACACCGTCCACCGCCAGCAGCCGCAGCCCGGGCTTGGAATACATCTGGTCGATGTAGTAATATACGGAAAAACCGATGGCGTTGGCGCTGTTGTTGTAATCGGCAATGCTGTCCACCAGCTCACCCATGGCGGCGGGTGCCAGCTCAGAGGGCGGGGTCATCAGTTCGCCGCCCTGAATGAGCAGCTTTTTGAACAGGGTCTGACTGCCGGAGTCCTCACCACGCTGGAAAGCAACGATTTCCTGATCCTTGCCGCCTACATCCTTCCAGTTGGTGATCTTCCCAGCGTAGATGTCCCGCAGCTGCTGCTGGGTAAGCGCCTGTACGGGGTTGTCCTCGTTGACGATAAACACCAGCGCGTCCACCCCGATGGGCTTCTGCTCCAGCTCCACATTGGCCTCTTGCAGCTCTTCTTTTACATAGTCCGGTGCTTCGTACACCACCAGCATCCGGGTGGTGGTGTCGTACAGGCCAAAGTTCTCCCATGCGTAGGCGGTGGTGCTTACCGTAATGCTGCTGCGGGCTTCTTCCAGGTCCATGCCGGTGGTATCGGCCAGCATCTGCGCCATCAGGGGGATGCAGGCGGTGCTGCCGTCCAGCGGAGGAAACTCCTCCACGGTCAAAAACGGCTCCGGCTGCTGCACAGCAGAGGAAGCAGCAGAGGATGCGGGCTGCTCAACCACAGAGGAAGCGGTGCTGCCGGAGGGCGCATCCGTGCCCTTGCAGGCGGTCAGCACCCCGGCAGCGGAGCAGGCGGCAAGACCCAGCAGAAAACTGCGGCGGGAAATTTTAGCGTTTTTCATAAGAAAGCCCTCCTGAATCAATAGCCGTAACTCGGTTCATCGTCCGCAGTGGCAGACGAAAAAATACTCTGGCAGTACAGCCAGTTGCCGCTTGTGTCCATCCAGCCCACATAGAAGCCCCGTTGTGCGGCAAACACATGGTCGGGCAGGGCATTCAGGCTGTTGGAATAGTACCCGGCGCAGCTGGCAAGCCCCTGTAATACTACCTTACCGTCTGCATCCAGCACATCATATACGTTGCCATAGGCGCTGCCCGCAGCGGCGCGGCTGCCGTAGAACATGGGTCTGCCGTCAGGGTCGGTGGTCAGGTAGTTGACGTAACTGTATTTGCCTTGCAGGGCGGTCAGGTCGCTGACAAGCCCCTGCGGGCCGTACAGCCGGGTGGCGGTGGTCTCGTAGCGGTCGTTATCCTGCAATTCCAGCCAGACATAGCCGCTGCCGCAGTTGCTCATCCGTACCCGCTGCTGGTGCTCCACCGGCTCTACGGTGGTGTCGGTCAGCAGCTTGCCGTTATCCTTGCTGTACACCCGCAGGCTGCCGTCCGGTGCGTAGACGGCTATGGTGCTGTCGGTGGCGTCTACATCGTACAGCGGGGTCTTTGCGCCGGTCTCCAGATCATAGAGTTCGTAGCCGTGCTCCTCGCCGCTGTGCCATGTTACCACATAGCCCGGGAAATACTGGCTGGGCTGCTCGTCAAAGGTGGCAATCAGTCCGCGGTCCTCGGTGGTCATATCCCGCAGCTCGTACCGGCCGTCACCGGTGGAAAAGCTGGCAAGACCGCCCGGGTAGACCTGTAAAAAGCCTGTGCACTGCTCGCCGGTCTGGGTGTTGTACAGGATCTGGTCGGTGGTTTCCTCTCCGGTGGCAACGTCCAGCTCCACCCAGTCGCTCAGGGTGTCGCTGTCGTAGAAAAGGCGGTAGGCCGAGGCGGCATCGGCGCGGTAGACGGTGGTGCCGTCTTTCTCCTGCACCACCACCCAGCGGTTCTGCTGGTAGTCGGTATCCCAGTCGTAATCGTCCAGCCCTTCCGGTCGGGCGTAGCAGCTGAACACCAGCTTATCGCCGCATACAGTGCAGCTGTACGCGCCCTCCGGCACCGGCAGCGCAGCACCGGTGGCAAGGTCGATGACCTGACAAGTGCCGTAGCCGGACTCCGGGATGTATCCACCATCGACAAGGCGGCTCTCCTGCAGTACCAGCAGACCGTTTTGCAGGGTAGCGTTCTGCTCGCCCTCAAAGGATATCACCTCAGTGCCGGTCTTATCGTACAAGGCGGTGCGGCGCCCGCCCCGTCCGGTGGGGTCAGACCAGCTGCGCAGCCAGTAGTCTGCGGTGCCGGTAGCGCTGTCCTGCACCAGCGAGACGTTTTCGCTGCGGGCAGACTGGTGCAGCGGGGTGCTGCCGCACAGGATGGTGGTGCTGCTCCCGGAACGGCCATAGCAGTACAGCACCCGCAGACGGCCATCGTTCAGCACGGCGGGGTCGTACAGGGGCTTGCCGCTGTCGTCCGTGGGCACGGAAACGGCAGAGCTTGCAGCGCCCGGCACGCCGGTGGCGGGCGGCAGCAGGGCGCAGCCACAGCCTAAAGCAAGGACAAGGGCTGTGCAGACCGCCCCGCAGCCGATACGCAAGACAACACGCTTCATAAAAACCACTCCTTTGCAAAAACAGGGAGGAAAATTTTTCCGTTCACTCAGAATACGAAACAGCCGCATTTTTCATTGCAGAGCTTGCAGAAAAATGCGGCTAAAAACGGTTACAATTGCATTACAGCTGTGCCGGGGCATGGGACGCTTCTGCCTTGTCCATCTGCTCCAGCTGCCGCAGAAAGGCCAGCAAAAAGGGCAGAGAAATGAAGCAGGTGAGCGCGTCCGCAATGGGCTGGCAGAGCTCCACGCCCACAAGACCCAGCACCCGGGGCAGTACAAGGATCAGCGGGATAAAGCACGCCCTGTCGGCAGCAGGCCAGAAAGGTGGCGCGCCCGGCCTTGCCAACGCTCTGGAAGGTCATGTTGGTCACCACGATCACCGGCTGTAAAAGGATGGCAAAGCACTGGTAGCGGAAGGCAGGCAGCGCCACGGCGGTGACCGCCGGGTCGTCCCGGAACAGGCGGATCAGGTTTTCATCGTTCCACCAGCACACCGCGATCAGCACCACCAGCAGCGCAAAGGCGGCTTTCAGGGTAAAGACGGCGGCCTGCCGCACCCGGTGGTATTTGCGTGCGCCGTAGTTAAAGGACGCCACCGGCTGCAAGCCCTGTCCCACGCCGATGGCCACCGAGAGGATGAACATAAAGATGCGGGACACGATGCTCATGCCCGCCACGGCGGCATCGCCGTAGCTGCGGGCGGCAATGTTCAGCAGCATCCCGCCGATGCTGTTCAGCCCCTGACGGCCAAAGCTGGGCGCGCCGCCTGCAAGGATCTGCAAAAACTCACGCGGCTCCCGGGTGACGGCGGAAAGCCGGAACTGGCTGACCGTTTTGCCCCGCAGGAACATATACAGCAGAATGCCAAAGCTGATGGTCTGGCTGAGGGCAGTGGCGATACCGGCACCGGCAGTGCCCAGCCCTAAAACGAACATGAACAGCGGGTCCAGTGCAATGTTCAGCAGTCCGCCGGTGACCAGCCCGATCATGGCAAGGTTTGCTTTGCCCTCATACCGCAGGATGTTGTTCATCACCAGACTGGAGATCATCAGCGGTGCGGCAAGCAGGATGGGCCGGGCGTAGGCACAGGCATGGGGCAGGATGGTTTTGGTACTGCCCAGCAGCATCATGAAGTCCGGCAGGGTGGCAAGACCGACCACTGCCAGCACTACGCCAAAGGCCAGCGCCGTAAAAAAGCTGGTGGAAGCAAAGCGGGTGGCGGCGTGGGTATCCTGACTGCCCAATCGGCGGCTGATGATGGTGCCGGAGCCGTGCCCCAGCATAAAGCCCAGCGCCTGTATAATAGCCATCAGGCTGGAAACGACACCCACCGCGCCGGAAGCGCTGGTGGAGATGCGCCCCACAAAAAAGGTATCGGCCAGATTGTAGATGCTGGTGATCAGCATACTTAAAATCGTGGGCGCGGCAAGGCTGAGGATCAGCCGGGGGATAGGGGTCTCGGTCATTTTGTGATACTGCACCGCAGTGCGGTCCTGCTGGGTCATGGGCAGATATCCTCCTTCAAAAACGAGAAAGCCGCCCCTTCCAGAGCGGCAGATCATCCTGATGAAAACAGTATAACGCAGTTGCGGCAAAATGTCGAGAGGGAGAAAAAACGGCCTTTCGACCCTGCGAAGGGGCGAAAAAGCAGGTGAAAACAGGGTGGTTTCTATATAAAGTGCTAAAGAATTGTCGAATTGCTTGTGAAAAATCACGATATGTGGTATTCTTTATAAGAAGGAATTGGAAAAATCTGTGCATTTTATGATTGGGAGGGATTTATACATGAAATCCGTAGCACAAACTGTGATCGAGGCCGACCGCTTTTATACCATTGCCGCCCACACCGGCAACGTCATTCAGGCAGTGGAAGGCAGCAAGGACGGCGGCACTGTCCGTCTGGGCAAGTATGACCACAAGCCCGAGCAGGAGTGGAGCTTTGTCCGCGAGGGCGATGGTGTGTACCGCATCCGCAACCGTGCCTCCGGCAAGCTGCTGGATCTGACCATGACCGGCACCGCCAACGGCACATGGCTGCACCTGTGGGAGGACGTGGGCGGCACGTCCCAGATGTGGAAGGTGGAGCACACGCCGGAGGGCACGGTGCGTCTGCGCTCCTCCTGGGCAGGCGGCAAGTGCGTGGACACCGTGGGCATCGGTGCCGAGGTGGGCGCTGTGCTGCAGATCTGGCAGGAGGTGCCCGGCGGTGGCGACCAGCTGTGGGTCATCTCTGAGGTAAAGGACCGCGTAAAGCGTGCCGCTAAGGTTGAGGAAGCAGCACCCGCTGTTGAGACGAAGGCCGCACCCGCCAAGGAAGCCGCTCCCGCCAAGAAGCCCGCAGCCCGCAAGCCCCGCACCACCAAGAAGGTGGAGGAGAAGCCCGCTGCGCCCGCCGCAAAGGCCGCAGAGCCGGTCAAGGCAGAAAAGCCCGCTGCAAAGAAGGCTGCTAAGGCTAAAGCTGAGTCTGCCGCCCCCGTCGCAGAGGGAAAAGCTGCGCCCGCTGTGGAAGCCAAGGCCGAGCCTGTTACTAAGGCTGAACCGGCTGCCAAGGCAGCGCCCGCAGCGGAAGCCAAGACTGCCCCTGCCGCAGCAAAGCCCAAGGCAAAGCGTGCACCCTGCAAAAAGACCGTAAAGAAATAAAAGCAGAATTGTTGTTCCGATTTGCAGCCCCGAAGCGCCTGTGTGCGTTCCGGGGCTGCTTTTTTGATGTTTCCTCCGCAGCGCAAACTACGCGTGAAAATGCAAATCCGGGCAGACCGCAGTCTGCCCGGATTTGCGCTATAAACAATATTTTTTCCGCTGAAGATGGTCAGAGCGAAGCGGAGAACATTCAAAATAGTCCTGCCTTATGCAGCAGGGGAGGCGGCAGCATCATCGCTCTGGGCGGCGGTCTGCACGAACTGCACGATGCTCTCGATGGTCTTGCGCAGCTGCACAAGGCTTTCCACGTCAGAGTCCTGCATCCGGGAAGTGGGGGCGGTCACAACGGTCTGCGCAGCAGTTACCGTGCCGGTCAATTCCGCATGGATATGGTGGGCGGGCACGTCCAGCAGGATGTGCACCTTGGGGGACAGGGTCTTGAGCAGCCCCTGCTTTTCAATGCCCAGAATCAGCTGCGGCGCATCCTCCCCGGCGGCGAGGTTCGGCAGCTGAAGGTAGAGGTAGCCTTCTTTCGCGTTGGCGGGCTGCACGGTTTTGAGCTGTTTTAAGTCCAGCTGGAAGTCGTTCACCTGCTGCAAGCCGGTGGCAGTGGGGTCTACCCCCAGCAGGGTGGCCAGCTGGTCTTGGGAGATATAGCTGCCCAGCGACCAGCCCGGCAGCAGCAGGCTTGCCAGCGGATACTCGGCTACAACCGTGCTGCGCAACTTGTTGTATAGCTGCCCGGCATCGTAAAGGGTCTCTTCCTCGCTGATGTACATCCGGGTCAGAGGGGCATCGTTGACGGTGCTGGTGCCCGTTGGGTACAGCGCCAGCTGCACCGCCCGGGGGGTGTACTGGCCGGTCAGACTGCCGGTGGTGCCGCCGAACTTGTCCAGCAGGGCGTAAAGAGCAGGCGGCTCGGCTTCGGTGGAGGTGATGGTGTAGTCCAGCGCAAAGCTGGCACCGCTCTGGAATGCCTTGATCTTGCGGCTGACGAAGCTGTACAGCACTGCCGCAGCCACCACGCACACCAAAACCAGACACAGCAGAACGATCAGCGCCGCACGCAGACCGGTGCGCTTTTTGTGGGAAGATGCCATGGGGAAACCTCTCCTTCCGGTAAAACGTATTTGCTTCAGCATAACGGAACTGCACGCAAATGTCAAGCGCCGCAAACTGCGGACAAAACAAAAAACCTGAAACATTTCTGTTTCAGGTTTCTGGCGGAAAGATGGGGATTCGAACCCCAGAACGCTTTTGACACGTTACACGATTTCCAGTCGTGCGCCTTAGACCAACTCAGCCATCTTTCCACATCTTCTGTTCTGCCTTTGGGCGGGTGCCCTCGGCGCTCCACTATAATACCTGAAAGCAGGCTTTTTGTCAAGGATTTTTTTGAAAAAAATCAGACTTTTTTAAAAATGACGAAAAAACGCGAGAAAGTATTCTGCCGCATGGATGGAAAGCACAAAAAGCCCTTGACGCACCTTTAAAATAGGTCTATATTGAGGGCAAAGAGCACTGCGGTGGGTCATTTTGTGCCGCAGCGGCGGGAAATATAAGGAGGATGCTTTTATGACTTATCCTGAAGTACTTGCCAATGCCCGTACCTGCATTGGTCAATACTGCAAGGCCTGCCCGGTGTGCAACGGCGTGGCCTGTAAAAACCAGATCCCCGGCCCGGGTGCCAAGGGCGTGGGCGATACCGCTATCCGCAATTATAATAAGTGGGCCGATATCCGGGTAAACATGGACACCCTGTGCCCCGGCGGTGCACCGGACACCACGCTGGAGCTGTTCGGCAAAAGCTTCCGCTATCCCTTCTTTGCGGGCCCTGTGGGTGCAGTGAACCTGCACTACTCCGATACCTACACCGATATGACCTATAATGATGTACTGGTGCGTGCCTGTGCCGAAAACGGCATTGCCACCTTTACCGGCGACGGCACCAACCCCACTGTGATGGAGATGGCTACCCGCGCCATCGGCGCTGCGGGCGGCTGCGGCGTGCCCACCATCAAGCCGTGGAACATCGACACCATCCGGGAAAAGATGGCACAGGCCAAGGCCAGCGGATGCTTTGCCGTGGCCATGGACGTGGACGCAGCGGGTCTGCCTTTCCTGAAGAACATGACCCCGCCCGCCGGCAGCAAGAGCGTGGAGGAACTGGCCGAGATCGTGCAGCTGGCGGAGCGTCCCTTCATCGTCAAGGGCGTGATGACCGTCAAGGGCGCACTGAAGGCGAAGCAGGCCGGAGCCGCCGCCATTGTGGTGTCCAACCACGGCGGCCGTGTGCTGGACCAGTGCCCCGCCACCGCCGAGGTGCTGCCGGAGATCGCCGCAGCCCTCAAGGGCACCGGCGTGAAGGTGCTGGTGGACGGCGGCATCCGCACCGGTGTGGATGTGTTCAAGGCGCTGGCGCTGGGCGCAGACGGCGTTCTGATCTGCCGCCCCTTTGTGACCGCTGTCTACGGCGGCGGCGCAGAGGGCGTGAAGTGCTACATCGACAAGCTGGCCGGGGAACTGGCCGACACCATGCAGATGTGCGGTGCCCATACGCTGGCTGAGATCACCCCGGATATGGTGCGGGTCTGAAGATCTTATTTATAGAACAATGCCGGGCAGACTGCGGTCTGCCCGGCATTGTATTTTCACGAGAGGGGTCGAAGTGGAGAACGGCAGCTGCTGAAAATCGTCTTACTTCAAAGTTCCGTCCAGCACCTGCTGGTAATACCACGGCTTCGGTGCGTGGAAGGTCTTTCCGCTGAGGAAGGCAAAGTCCGGCTGGGTGAAGCGGGGCATGGTCAGCTCCCATGCGCACAGTGCCTGATACTTTAACTTCAGCTCGCGGTTGGCGCTGTTGTTGCCGTACTTGCTGTCGCCAAGGATGGGGCAGCCGATGCTGGCCATGTGGGCGCGGATCTGGTGGGTGCGGCCGGTGATCAGCTGCACCTTCAGCAGGGCCAGACGGCCGGAGACGGCGATGGTCTCGTACCGGGTCTCCACCTCCTTGGCGCCGGGCTGCTTGTCCTCCACGATCTTCACGATGCCGCGGTCAGCATCCTTGAGCAGATAGCCGCCCAAGGTGGCGTCCGGCGGCACAGGACGGCCAAAGGTGACGCAGAGGTAGGTCTTTTGCACCTCACGGTTCTTGATGGCAGAAAGGAACAGCTCCTCAGCCTCCGGGGTCTTGGCAATGATCACAAGGCCGCTGGTGCCGGTGTCCAGCCGGTGGCACAAGGCGGGGGTGTACAGGTCGTTCTCCTTGTACTCGCCCTGCTTGTTCAGGTACAGCAGCGCACGGTTCAGCAGGGTGTCGTCCTCCGGGCCATCCACCGCAACGCCGGCGGGCTTGTTCACGATCAGGATCTGCGGGCAGTCGTACACCACCTGCGCCGGGGTGCGGGCGTTCTTCCATGCGGGGCCTTCCACCCGGCGGTCGGCGTCCAGCACGTCATCCAGAATGAACAGTTTGATCTCGTCGCCTGCCATCACGCGGGTGGAAAGCGGCTGCTTTTTGCCGTTCAGCTTGATCTTGTTTTCCCGCAGCGCCTTATTCAGACGGCCGGGGGTCAGGGCGGGGTATTGCTGGGTCAGATAATTGTCCAGCCGAGTAGGGGCAAGACACTTTACTTTTAAAATTTTCACGGGAAATTCCTCTCTATCTTAAAATCAGTTGCAATAGAATGGGTTCTTGATTCGTTTTTATTGTAGCGAAATAAATCTACCGCGTCAAGAAAGAAGGTATTTTTATGAACCTGAAATATAAGATTCTGGCTGTTCTGGCTGCGGGCATCGCATTGACGGCCTGCGGCGGCTCCGGTACCCCCGCCAGCACCCCCGCATCCAGTGTAGTGCCGGCCTCGTCCCATGTGGCAGAAGAAGGCGTTACGGAACCAATCAATCTGCTGACATGGACACTGGATGACCTTGATGACACACAGACCATCACGTTTGTTTCTGCCGCCATTACCTCCGGCGTGCAGGACGGTAAATTGACTGCAAAGGTGTTCGGCTACGACATTTATAAGAAAGAAGATGTTGAAAAACTTGCCGTTGGGGACAAGATCACCTTCCACGAAGAGGGTGCAGCATGGAATCAGGTCGTGAACGTTGCAGTGGAGAGTATCGAGAAAAACAATCAGTACCATCTTGTCACCATCAATGGCGGCATGGAGGAGCAGTACGGTCTTGACCTGAAGCTGGAAGATGATGCCTACCGGACGATGACCTTTGACGATTACCCTGTCTACTATGAGATGGGAGAAAAGACGATGCCGCTGGCAGAGGATGTAGTGCTGAAGGACAGTTCTGCCGACCCGCAGGCCGAAGCTGTGGAGACTACGGGCGCGGATGCGGTGGCGGCAGCGATCAATGCAGACCCCGATAACTGGACCACCTATAATACCACGCTGGTGGTGCAGGGCGGCAAGGTGCTGGAGGTGCGCCGCATCTGGGTGCCGTAAATTTTGCTTAAAACCGTTGACAAACGTTTTGCATATGCTATAATTCAAATGTACGCAAAGGGACGCTATGTCTGCTTTGCGGAATGTAAAATTATGACAGATGGCAATGATGGGGTCAGAAATGCACACACCACCGTCCAGAGAGAGCGCCCACGGCTGTAAGGTGCTCCGGTCGGGATCATTTCGCGCCACCCCGGAGCTTCCGGCGAATGTAAACCGGACGCTGCGCAGCGTTAATGCGCCGAAAGCGGCAGGGGACAAATGATCCTTTGCAATTTGGGTGGTACCACGGAGTTTGATGCACAAGCAGCCTTCGTCCCTTTTGGGATGAGGGCTGTTTTTTGTTTTTTCTCCGTGCCGCCCCTCTGCCATAACAGCATAAAAACGGCGCCTGAGCGCCAAAAACGATTGAGGAGAGAAAGATCTATGCAATGGACCGGTTTGAATGAACTGCGCGAAAAGTACCTGAGCTTCTTTGAAAGCAAGGGTCATCTGCGTCTGGACAGCTTCCCCCTGGTACCCAAGAATGACCCCAGCCTGCTGCTGATCAACAGCGGCATGGCTCCCATGAAGAAGTGGTTTCTGGCACAGGAGGAGCCGCCTCGTCATCGCGTGACTACCTGCCAGAAGTGCATCCGCACCCCGGATAT
>OGHB01000479.1_pt1 | contig 23387 bp, 20 predicted proteins | sample 1571451 | NCBI WGS metagenome assembly OGHB01 (sample SAMEA2582071, study PRJEB24529) | metagenome | biome: Human gut stool | place: China | collected 2011
CCAACGCATGAGGGAGTCAAAGTCCCTTGCCTTACCGCTTGGCTATACCCCAAAAGACTCTTACTATTCTACAGAAAAACTAGAGAGCTGTCAACACTTTTTTAAACTTTTTTTCAAAAAAAGCAACCGGCATAACCGATTGCTAGGAGTTAGGAGATTTCATCATCTAAGCGGACTTAGATAGATGATACGAGGTTATAGCAACCTCATATGAAAAAAGAAAAGTTTTAGGATGACTTCATTATATGTTTTGCCAGAAATAAAGTCAAAGAATTTGACTCGCAAAATCTAATTAGATTTTCTTCTTTATTTATAGCTCCAGCTCACTCCTATATTCTGCATTTTATGGACTGTCTTACTCATCATCCTGTGAAACCAAATGATGTCTGAAGGCATAAACGACAGCCTGAGTACGGTCATCTACATTTAGTTTTCCAAGGATATTAGACACGTGAGTTTTAACGGTTTTCAATGAGATGAACAGTTCGTTAGCAATAGTTTGATTGTCATAGCCCTTAGCCAAAAGCGCCAAGATATCACGTTCACGCGCTGTCAAGTCATCATGGAGGTCGGGATGACTATCGTGGTATTTAATCTTATTGTCCACCTCAGTTTCGATGGCTTCTTCCCCACGGTAGACCTTACGAATACTATTAAGAATCTCTGCCGCACTGCTGGTTTTAAGCATATAGCCTTTCGCACCAGCTTCAATGACTGGATAGATTTTTTCATTGTCCAAATAGCTAGTCAAAACCAAAATCTTGGCTTCAGGCCATTCTTTGAGCAATTCCAAAGTCGCTTGAACCCCATCCAACTCAGGCATAACAAGGTCCATAACAACCACATCAGGACGCAGTTCCAAGGCAAGATCGACACCCTCTCGACCATTGCCTGCCTCTCCAACGACCTCTACATCTCCTTGGAGATTCAAGAAACTCTTAAGGCCCAAACGGACCATCTCATGGTCATCGACCAAAATCACATTAATCTTATTCGACATTGTCTTCTCCTCTTAATATCGGTACACGAACATCGATTGACGTTCCCTTACCTTTAGCAGATAGGAACTGTACAGTTCCTGCCATTTCATCGACACGCTCTTGGATATTTTTCAGGCCATAACTCATCTCGTCAGTCGAAGCATTTAAGTCATAACCAACACCATTATCCAACATTTTCAATTGAATTTCCTGACTATTTTGATAGAGGTAAACCTCTATCTGGCTAGCCTTGGCGTGTTTAAGGGTATTAGAGATAAACTCTTGGGCAATCCTAAAGAGATTATTTTCAATACGCTTGGGCACTTTCTTAACCATATCCTTGTAGACGACATGGATATTGGATTTATCGGTTAATTCCTTAAGAATCATCTGCAAACCTTCTTGCAAGGTCTTGTTCTCAAGCTCTGTCGGACGAAGATGCAAAAGCAAAACACGCATATCATTTTGAGCGTCCGTCAGCATGGCCTCAACCGCCTGGATCTGATTATGCAAATCTTCCTTACTTAGCTGGTCCGCCATCTGAGATACACCAGATAGGATCATACTAGCCGCAAAAAGCTCCTGACTAACGGTATCGTGAAGGTCACGAGCAATACGACCTCTCTCCTTCTTGATAATATCACGACTTTGTAGAGCTTGGGCATTCTCAGTTTTCTGCAAGTCCTTAGTCAATTTACGCATCTTATGAGACAGGCGCATCATATTCTTGTCTAACTCAATATCTCCCTGACGTTTGACTGGTTGATTATTGATAATGCGGCGCAAATCCTGATTGACTGAACGCATACTGTTATCATTGGCAATGGCCCAAAGAATATAAAGCAAAATGAGCAAACTCAGAACCACAAAAACCATGTTAAAAAGGAAGTGGAAGGCCTGAGACAGATTGCCGAAAACCAGTGAAAAGTTGAGGTTAAAGCTATCCATCACTACAAGGGTAACACCAACCAAAACTACAACCGAATAAATCAGGATTAAAAATAGGTACTGTTTCTTCATTTGCGACGTACCTCCACTGGTCCAGCTCCCACATTGAGAATCAATTTAACCGTCCGATGGGCATGCTCATACTCTGCCCCCTGCAAGGTCAAGCTTTCATAACGGAGATCGTATTCATCTTCATTAAAGAAGGTGACAGAGCTATAGATTGCCGATATGTTGAGTTTAACGGAAACATCAATTGGTACCAAGATAGTCGTCGGTCCATAGAGTTTCTGCAAAATCACGACATTATCTCGCCCCGAGATGATAACCTGGGTCAAATCAATCACATCTGTCCCAAAGAAACGGATGATATTGATATCATCAAAGTCATAACGATCACTGACAGGTTCCATTCGAGTCCCAATCCACTGGTTTCGCACAGCCCTAGGCTCCAAATTATCTTCTTTGAATTGGATGAGGGCGTAGCGATTCTTTTTCTTAACCTGTGAAAAATGGTTTATCATAACATAAGCCACACCCACTAGAATAGCAAGCACCACATAGATATTCCACATGGAAACCAGAAAGAGTGAAATCAAACAGATGGTCAAGACAAAGTCACTCTTGGACTCCTTGTTAAAGAAGCGAACAGCCAACAAGGTCAAGACCAGTATGAAAATGAAACTGGTAATATCATTATTAAAGATGGTGATCAGGCCCAAAGTCAAAAGCAGGGCTTCCACCACTAAGAAAAAATTAAATTTGGTCATAAGGACCTCTCAAATAAAAGTATACAGGGTTCATTCTATCAAATTTTAAGGCAATTGACAAAAAGACCCAGTTTGAGCACCGACTAAGCAAGATAGAAAAGGGGCAGCAGAATTCAAAAAAAGTGCCTCCATTATAGGAAACACTGTCTTTCATTCAAAAATCTTAATCGTCAGTTTTATCCATTTTGCTATTCATGAGTTGGACCGTCGTTCTGATTTCCTCCAGAATGACACGTTGCTCAGCCAGTTCCTTCTCAATCTCAGCTAATTTCCGTTCAGTCTGACGACCTGACCGCACAAAAATATTATTGAGAGAGCTAGTTAACAACCCCAGAGTGGCAATCCCACTAAACATAAGAACAACCGCAACGGCCTTACCTACCAATGTTCGAGGAACGATATCTCCATAACCTACCGTAGTAACTGTTGCTACAGACCACCAAATAGCATCTATAAAATTATGGTGCTCTACTCTAGCAATAATAGCACTACTGATAAGGATGATAATGCTATTAACCGAAAGCAGAAAATAAAAGCCATTTCTGCGATTAATGCGATTGGAAATGTGCTTGAGCTTGCTACTCAAACCAATTAAGCGGGAGAGTTTGGCCAAACGAGCAAAGCGTCCCACCCTTGAAAAACGAAGGAAGGTAAAGACTTCATTGTAGGGAATAATAGCCAACAAGTCTAATACATGCGTTTTAACAAAAATTCGCTTACGAGGTGCCAGGGAGAAACGAATCGCATAATCAATGGCAAAGATGAGCGTTATAGACTGATCTATCACTCTGAAAGGTCGCCTTCCAATTGAAATTAATCCAACCAAATCAAAGATAACCAAGCCAATGGAAATCAGGGCCAGGACCGTCATGACGATATCGTAGGTAATGATATACCTTCTCAGTTTTCTACGGTTTCTCATAGCGTCTCTCCTATATGTGATGTCTTCATTATAAAAAAATCTCTGACCCCTGGCAAGCAGGCTTTTTAAGCTATCGACAAGAAGTCTAGATAACAAAAAAGAGAGGTGAAATAACCTCTCTTTTTTTGTTATCTTAGTTATTTAAAACTACTGTAGCTCTGTGTGAGTAGCCTCTGTCGAGGTTTCAGTGCTTGAAGTTGTACTGTCAGTACTTGAGCTCGTCGATGACGAATGTGTCGTACTGCTTGAGCTTGACTGTAGACTTGAACTTGCTGTTGCAACTGAAACATAGAGAATCACTGTACCATCAACACTTGTACCAGCTTGTGGATCTTGATAAAGGACCTCTGTACTGCTAGGAACCTTATCCTTATCTAACTTGGCACCGGTATTATAGTCGTGGTACTCGATGTTGCTACTTGAGATACTCTTACGATTCAAGGTTTGAACCGCTGTTGAAACCGTCAAACCAGTCACATCAGGCATGGTAACTGTCTTAGGAGTTGCCACACGGAACTTAATCTTGGCCTTACTATCCTTAGGATTGAAAGACTTGTTTTTCCCTGGACTTTGAGATAGGATTTCTCCCTCTTCGGCACTGTCGTCTTCGACATGCTGAATATCAATTTGGTCCTCAGAAACGCCATAATTCGAAGTTAAGTCCTCAATGGCATCCTTATAGTTTTTACCTTTGTAGTCTTTCAAAGCGAAACCTTTACTACCAGAAGAAACATAGACATCAATACTTGATCCTTCTTTTCGTGTAGTTCCAGCTGTAGGATCAGTCTTGATGACCTTGCCTGTATCGACAGAGTCATCTTCCACTTCCTTAACGTCTCCTACCTTAAATCCAGCACCCTCAATGTTAGTCTGAGCTGTGGACAACTCTTGGCCGACCACATTAGGCACCTGGACATTATCAGGATTGGTAAATACCAAATAGGCAAAGATGATAATACCAATAAAGACAAGTCCTAGGAAAACCTTGAGTAAGGTTGAGAAGAAATTCTTCTTCTTTTTCTTCTTAGCTGGTGTCGTTTTCTTCCTCGGTTGTTTACTTGGAGCAGGTGTAGGCTCTGATGGCTCAGCAGCAACGGCCTTTTTCTCAAGGCTTGCTGATGGAACTGGATCAACCTTCGGTAAGGTCTTGGTATCCGTCATATCATCAAAGACTACCTTGGCATCGTGTCGATGACTAGGATGCAAACTCGTTACCAAGTCACGGCTCATTTCCAAAGTACTATTATAACGATTCTCTAGTTTTTTGGCTGTTGCTCGAATTACCACGTTTTCCAAGGCTTGGGGAACGTTACGGTTCTCTGCCAAAATCGATGGGAGTGGCTTTTGGAAATGTTGGAGTGCAATGGTTACCGCACTATCGCCATCGTAAGGAATATGACCTGTTAACATTTCAAAAAGCATAATACCCATAGCATAGATGTCGCTTTGGATAGTTGCTTTCGATCCACGAGCCTGCTCTGGTGAGAGGTAGTGGACAGACCCCAACATAGAGTTAGTTTGAGTTAGACTAGTCTCTGCAAAGGCAACCGCAATTCCGAAGTCTGTAACCTTGGCTGTACCGTCCTTAGTTAAAAGAACGTTTTGTGGCTTAAGGTCACGGTGGATAATGCCCTTTTGATGGGCAAGAGTCATGGCGGAAAGAACCTCCCCCATGATACGAACAACATCTTGGTTAGAAAGTGGCGCATGGTCTTGAATATATTTCTTCAAGTCCGAACCATCTACATACTCCATCACCAAAAACTGCTGGCCGTCTTCTTCGCCAATATCTCGGATAGCAACGATATTAGGATGACTGAGTTCTGCCATGGCACGCGCTTCACGCTGGAAACGCGCCACAGCCACCTGATCCGTTTGGTAATTGGTACGTAGCACCTTAATAGCTACTCTTTCATTATCCAGAATCAGGTCGTTAGCCAGATAAACATCCGCCATACCACCACGCCCGATAGACTTAAGGATTCGATAACGTCCAGCAAACAATTTGCCAACTTGGATCATTATCCTTCCTCACTTTCTATTTTGATGAGAGCAACGGTAATATTATCATGACCACCAGCCTCATTGGCTGCAGCTACCAAACGACTCGTTTTTTCTTCGACGAAACCAGGGCTGTTGACAATATGAACAATCTGTTCAACTGAAATCATATTGGTCAAACCATCTGAATTAGCCAAAATATAGTCTCCTGGTTCCAATTGTTGGACACCAAGGTCAGCCTCAATCGGAGCAGCTTGCCCAATAGATTGCGTAATGATATTACGTTGTGGGTGAACCGCTGCTTCTTCTTCAGTCAACTGACCAGCCTTGATAAGAGCATTGACCAAAGAGTGGTCATTCGTCAATTGCTTATACTCACCATTACGGATAAGGGCAATACGTGAATCCCCAACATGGGCGAAAATCACAGCATTATCAACAAAGGCAAGAACCTCGATAGTTGTTCCCATTCCCTTATATTCTTCGTTTTGGCCAAGCTCATAGATTTTACGATTTTCTGCATCAATAGCAGCAATCATCCAATCACGAATTTGACTCAACTCACGAAAATCAGTGTTAATCCAGTCACGACCAAGGTCAGTTACTGACATCTCACTGGCAATATTTCCAGCACGGTGTCCACCCATTCCGTCTGCAACAACGACAAGGGTAACACCAGCTTGGTTGACAAATTTATTAACAAAATCTTGGTTGTTTGACCGTTTTTGGCCAATGTCCGTTAATAATGATATTTCCATAGTTTTCTTTCTGACTTGCGTCAGCATTTCCTCCTCTGTAACCCTAAGCTTTTTTACGCAACTGTGCGATGAAAAAACCATCAGTTAGATACTGTTCGGGGGTAATTGCCAAACAGCCATTGACCACGATGTCTTTACATGGATGGTCTAAGGCAACTTGCTCAAAATCAGGATGGCTCTCAAGAAAGGCTTGAATCACCTCTTGATTTTCTTCTGCTATGATGGTGCAAGTACTATATGTTATTATACCACCTTTTCGTAGGGTTTGACAAACGCTGGATAGGATCTCCAACTGCACAGCCTTAAGGGACTCAAAGTCTTGGAGGTCCTTGTTATATTTGATGTCAGGTTTCCGACGAATGAGTCCAATCCCTGAACAAGGAGCATCCACCAAAATCTTGTCAAAACTATCAGTCGGAAAGACTTGATGTACCTGACTAGCATCCAGTTTCTGTGTCTTAACCTTATCAGCTAGGCCAAGACGTTGGGCATTTTCTTCGATAAGGGCAAGCTTATGATCATAGAGATCAAGCGCCGTCACATGTCCACTCGTCAAATAAGAGGCCATATGTACCGTCTTACCACCAGGTGCCGCACAGGCATCCAGGATTTCTTCTTCACCTTGAATCCCTAAAGTTGGCGCAACCAGTTGACTGGTCTCATCCTGAATGGTCAACAAGCCCTCTTTAAAATAATCTGTCCCAGCAAAGTAACCGGAAGACTTAACAAGCCCGACTGGTGATAGGACTGAACGCTCAGCCCCAGTGGCCTCCTCTATCTCTTCCAAACGTGACGCATCCGTTACACGCACACTAGCCTTATTTCTCACAAAGAGGCTTTGGAAAATAGCAAGGGCACGGTCTTCCCCGTACTGGTCGATAAGTTTTTTAACCAACCATACAGGTAGAGAATACTGAACAGAATAGCGTTTATTGACACGTTTGATTGTGCTTGGATCTGGCAAAGGCTGGCTAGATAGTTTACGAAGAACCGCATTGACCAGCTTCTCAGCACCCTTTTTATTGCCACGATTTTTGGCAATAGAAACGGCATCATTAACCACCGCATGGGCTGGAATCTTATCTAAATAGGCCAACTGATAGAGGCTCAAAAGCAATAAGTCATAGACCCAAGGTTCAAGCTTGTCACGGTCCTCGATGACATGGGCTAGGACCCACTCCAACGTAATCTTACGAGCCACGGTCCCATAGACAATTTCCGTCACCAAGGCCTTGTCCTTATCTGTCAGATGCGACTTGCTCAGATGGGCATTGAGGGCAATATTTGAGTAAGCCCCTTCCTGGAAGACTTCTTCTAAGACTTCAAGTGCCTGTCCACGGGCTGTTTTTTTCCAATCATTGGCCAAATGCATCACCTACTTCAAGATTGCGTCCGACCCCATTAAGGAAATCAGCAATAGCCATACGGGGCTTTCCTGCAGGCTGAACTGTCTTAAGCGAAATGGCTCCCTGACCAGTCGCAACTACCAAACTCTTCTTGGTCTTTTCAATGATATGACCAGCCTGTCCCTGGCCTTCTGCCAAGTCTGCTTCATAAATCTTGAAACGTTTACCGTCAAGCAAGGTATGTGCCACAGGCCATGGGTACATGCCACGGATTTGATTGAAGATGTCACGAGCCGATTTATTCCAATCAAGACGCTCCTCTTCTGGGCTAATATTTGGCGAAAACGTTACCTGACTAGCATCTTGAGGAACAGGTTTGATTTCTCCAGCAATGTAGGCAGGCAAGGTCTCGAGCAAAAGGTCACGACCCAAGACTGCCAATTTTTCAAACATGCTACCAACATTATCCTCGTCAAGAATTGGCAAGGCCTTTTGGCTGACCATGTCACCAGCGTCCATTTCCTTGACCATTTCCATAATTGTCACACCTGCTTCTGCATCCCCATTGATAATAGCATAATGAATAGGTGCCCCACCACGGTATTTTGGCAAGAGTGAAGCGTGGACGTTAACCGCAAAATCCATGCTATTAAGCAACTTACTTGGTAAAAATTGTCCATAAGCTGCAGTAACAATCCCATCAGCACCAAGCGCCATCAATTGCGCCATTTCTTCTGACCCTGACAATTTTTCCGGTTGATAAATTGGCAAGTCATGCGCCAAGGCTACTTCCTTGACCGGTGTCATGCGAATTTCTTTTTTACGGCCGACAGCACGGTCTGGTTGCGTCACCACAGCAACAATGTCGTAACGCTCATCTGTCAAAAGTCCTTCCAGCACAGTCGCTGAAAAGGCAGGCGTTCCCATAAATACTAATTTTGTCATATTCTTCCTTTTCTAGATTAGGTAAAATTCTGAGGTTCGTGATCGATAATCAAACGCAGGTCCTTGTTTTCAGGTTCCTGAGTCATATCGAGGACCCTATTAAGCGTCTCTTCCAAGTTATCCTCAAAACGGTATTTGATAATAATCTGATAATGATAAAGGTTATGTGTTCGGGCAATAGGCTTAGGCGTTGGCCCTAGGAAAGTCACCTTGTCTGACAAGTACTCTCTTAAATAAGCCATAACCTCATAGCTCTTGCGGACGACAAACTCTTCATCCTTGTGAGAAAGCGTGATTCCTACCGTATAAAAATATGGCGGATAGGCCAACTGACGTCGAATCCCCATCTCATAGGCATAGAAAGCTTCATAATCCTGTTGTTGCGCAAACCGAATGGCATAATGACTAGGATTATAGGTTTGAATAATAACTTCCCCTTCCTTGTCAGCACGACCAGCACGACCAGCCACCTGAGTCAAAAGCTGGAAGGTACGCTCAGCCGAACGAAAATCTGGTAAATTAAGCGATGTATCTGCATTCAAGACCCCTACTAAGGTAACATTGGGAAAATCCAAGCCCTTGGCAATCATCTGAGTCCCAAGCAAAATGTCAGCCTTGCCACTTCCAAAAGTCTCTAAGAGTTTCTCGTGAGCACCTTTCTTACGTGTCGTATCAACATCCATACGAATCACTCTGGCTTCTGGCAAGAGTTCCGTCAATTGGTCATAGGCCTTTTGTGTCCCAGTCCCATAATAGCGAATCTGACGACTCTGACAGTTAGGACAGACATGTGGTATTGCTTTTTGAAAATCACAATAGTGGCAATTCATGGTCTTGGTATCCATGTGCAAGGTCAGTGAAATATCACAATTCGGACAATCATCCACATAGCCACAGTCACGACACATGACAAAAGAGGAATACCCACGACGGTTCAACATCAATACGACTTGTTCCTTACGTGCCAAACGTTCTCTGATTTTTTCCAAAAGTGGTGGCGTAAAATCACTCGCCTCTTGACGGCCCACAAAATCCTTGAAGTCCACCACTTCCACCTGCGGAATTTTAGCATGAGGATTAGCCCTTTGTGTCAACTCAAGAAAATGGTAAACCCCTTTCTGAGCTCTCGCCCGTGTCTCAATAGAGGGTGTTGCTGACCCAAGGATAAGCACAGCTCCATGACTCTTAGCCCTAAGCAAGGCAACATCTCTAGCATGATAACGAGGATTGGATTCCTGCTTATAAGTAGCCTCATGTTCCTCATCGATAATGATTGCCCCGATATTGTCCAAAGGAGCAAAGATAGCCGAACGCGCTCCTACCACAACCTTGGCCTGACCAGATTTAACCTTACGCCACTCGTCAAATTTCTCACCGTCTGACAAGCCTGAATGCATAATCGCCACCAAGTCCCCAAAACGCGAAATGAAACGATTGGTCATTTGGGGTGTCAAGGAAATTTCTGGCACCAAGACAATGGCGGTTTTTCCCATAGCCAAGGTCCTCTCGATAAGATGCAGGTAAACCTCTGTCTTACCTGATCCCGTCACTCCTTCCAATAAGAAAGGTTTGCCACCTTGTCCAATTTGGCACGTCATTTCTTCAACCGCATGCGCCTGTTGGGCATTAAGCTCAAGAAAATCTGTCTTTTCTACCTTTTCAAAGTAGCTATCGGCACGATTGACCTCAACTTCGGTGATGACCAAGGCACCCGCTTCAATGAAAAACTTAACCACATCTCGTGAAAAAAGCTTGTGGAGATCCGTCAACTTGCCAGACTCACTCTTTTCTAGCAAGAAGTCTCGCAACTCCAATCGTTTCTTAGCCCTTTGCGAAATAGCCAAAGTCTCGAGAATACCCTTTTGAACACTATAGTGCTTCTCAGTCTTGATATTCTGCTTATCTTTAGCAAGGTAATCAACCGTTACACGCCCAGACTGGACCAGACGAGGAATGGCTTGACGTTGTACCTCTGACAACTGCGAGAAAAGAATATGATTCTGCCCTTGAAGGAGAGTCGCTTTTTCCTCTTCACCCAGTTTATCAGTTGCCATGATAACCTTATCATACTGCGAATTAAGGAGACCGGGTAGCATTGACTTCAAGATGGAAATCTTATAAGAAAAGACCGTATGTCGCATCTGATTAGCCAAATCCAGCTGTTCCTGATTAAGCACTGGCTCATAATCTAAAAGCTCAGCGATGGGTTTTAGTTCAGGAAAATCTCTTAAATTTTCCTGCTCTTCCAAGCCAATAATAAAACCTTGAAGTAGACGATTTCCTTTACCAAAAGGCACATGAACCCGCATACCGATGGCGATTTGTTCTTGCATGGCTTCCGGTACCAGGTAACTATAAGGTCTGTCCGTCTGCATCAGAGGAACGTCGACAATAATATGTGCTACTAAAACCATAAATTTCCTCCTGTCACTTCCTTAAGACCAGTATCTTCCAAGCTCAAGAAAATATGAGCTGCCTATTATCGTCATAAAGAAGGAAGCTGAGACACTATGCCTCAGCTCCCCTCTCCTCATAAACCAAATCAAGACTTTGATTTTAGATTTTATCGCCTTCTTCTTTTTCTTTAGCGATTTGTTCTTTGATTTTACGTTCTTCTTCCTCAGCAGCAAGACGTGCTTGAATCACTTTCAAACGTGCCAATTCACGTTTAGATTCTGGATCTGGGTGGATAGTCACATTACCAGATTCAATCTCTTCAAGGGCTTGAAGGGTTGGTTTTACTGACAAAAACTCTTGAGTTGGTTCAGCACCAGCGGCTAATTCATGGGCACGTTTGGCTTGCAAAATAACCAATGAATATTTTGAAGGCACTTTATCCAAAAGTTTGTCAATAGAGGGTTTCAACATCATAATTCTATACCTATTTCTAATTTATTTATCTGATAATTTCTTTTCTGAAATCATATTACGATAGCGACCAATCACACGGTCAACTCGGAAGTGTTCTGCTTCAATAACACGTTTGACACGCTCAGCAGCCAAAGGCACTTCGTCATTAACAATGGCATAATCGTATTCGCTCATGAGAGCAATTTCTTCACGCGCACGCTCGATACGTTGAGCAATAACTTCCTCAGAATCTGTCCCACGACCAACCAAACGTTCTTGAAGCTCGTTCAAATCCGGTGGTGTCAAAAAGATGAAGACAGCATCTGGGACCTTTTTCTTAACCTGAAGGGCACCTTGAACCTCGATTTCAAGGAAAACATCAATACCTTTATCCAAGGTTTCATTAACATAAGTCAAAGGTGTTCCGTAGTAGTTACCCACATACTCAGCATATTCCAACATTTGACCATTACGAATAAGCTCTTCAAATTCCTCACGCGAACGGAAGAAATAATCCTTTCCATCAACTTCACCAGGACGTTGAGCACGTGTGGTCATTGATACTGAGTATTCAAATTTGTGGTCAGGTGTTGAAAAAATCTCCTGACGAACAGTTCCTTTTCCGACACCAGAAGGCCCTGAAAAAACAATCAAAAGTCCACGTTCAGACATGTCTTCTCCTTAAACTAAGATTAAAAATCTTCTTATGACTCACCTTAAAAAAGAGAAAACAATCATCTCTTTTTTTGGCTTAGGGGTTGTTCAGTGATTAAGTTACAGCTCACTTTTCAGAGCATGCGTTTTTCCTTACTATTTTACCAATAAAAGCGACTTTTTTCAAGGTGAGGACACCATTAAAAAGAGTGAATTCCTTTTCTCAGTACTCACTCTTTTTTAAATACTCTTTTAAACCAAACCAGTCAAGAGACCTTGCATGAATTCTTCTGAATGGAACTCACCAATATCATCAATTTTCTCACCAAAACCAATTAACTTAACTGGAATATCCAACTCTTGGCGAATGGCTAAAACCACCCCACCCTTGGCACTACCATCCAACTTAGTCAAGACAAGACCTGTAAGAGGTGTAATTTTTGAAAATTCCTTAGCCTGACTAAGGGCATTTTGACCTGTTGAGGCATCCAAGGCCAAGAGGGTTTCATGAGGTGCTTCTGGGACCACACGCTTGATAATACGACCAATCTTTTCAAGCTCTGCCATAAGATTGTCTTTATTTTGCAAACGACCCGCAGTATCAATCATAAGGACGTCAACTCCCTCAGCAAGAGCCTTTTCCATACCGTCAAAGACCACTGAAGCTGGGTCAGCCTTCTCAGCACCAGTCACTACTGGCACATCAACACGACGCCCCCACTCAACCAACTGAGCGACAGCTCCCGCACGGAAGGTATCAGCAGCTACCAACATAACTTTTTTGCCTGCTTCCTTGTATTTATGTGCCAACTTACCGATAGACGTTGTCTTACCAACACCGTTGACACCAACGAAAAGCATGACTGTCAAACCATCTTGGAAATTAATCTGCTCCTTGTAGACATCATCCTTCTCGTAGATATCCACAAGTTTTTCGATAATCAAGCGTTGCAAATCCTCAGTCTTTTTGACATTTTCAAGGCGGGCTTCATAGCGCAAATCTTCCGTTAATTGCGTTGCAACATTAACCCCAACATCGGAAAGAATCAGCATTTCTTCCAATTCTTCGAAGAACTCCTCATCAACACGACGGAAATTCGCAAAGAATTCATTCAAGCGGGCAGCAAAACCAGTACGCGTCTTCTTGAGGGTACGGTTATATTTTTCTTGTTCTGTTTCAGTTTTTGAAGCCTGAACTTCTTCAGGTTTTTCCTCAACTTTACGGGTTTGAACGGCTTCAAAAGTGACAGTTTCACCTTTTTCTGCAGCAGCAGCTACTTGAGCCTTCTTAGCATAGTAATCAGCCATGACATCCGCAAAGTGGTTATCCACAGCAACTTGACTTTCTTCTGACTCTGAAACACCTTCTGCTTCGCTTGAAGCCTGATTATCAACAGAAAGGTCTTCGTCAGAAGACGCTACTACACTTCCTTCTGTCACAGTAGAATCACTTGATTCAACAGATTCTGTGGATGAAAGCTCTTCTACTTGAGTCTCTGACTCACTGAGCTGTTCTGTTTGACTCTCGCTTATCCCTTCACTTGTTGACAAGTCTTGATTATCAAGAGCCTCAGTTTCTGAAATTTCCTGATTTGCTACAGTTTCCTGTGACTGGTTTTCCTCTTGTCCAAATAATCGATCAAATAGACCCATTTGGTTCTCCTTATTTCTCTAGAATATATTTGTGGATGGCCTCAGCCACTCCAGATTCCTCATTAGTTTTTGTCGTTACAGCCTTGGCAACAGCCTTGACCTTGGGAACAGCATTCGCCATAGCCACACCAAGACCAGCCCACTCCAGCATTGTCAAGTCGTTTTCCTCGTCTCCCATAGCCATGACCTGACTTTTATCCAGAGCAAGGTAATCAGTCAAGAGGCTCAAACCTACAGCCTTATGAACACCTTTAGGCATGACCTCTAGGATAATTTCACGAGACTTAAATACCTCAAACGCTTGGTATAAATGGTCAGGTATTTTTTGAATTTGAGCATCCAAAAACGCTTCCTCACAGACCGTAACTACCTTATTATAGACGATATTTTCAGGAATGTCATCAATACTCTCCACATCAACGAAGGTCAAGGTAGGATTAGCCTGACGATAGAGAGAATGATTGCCTTTACTTGGCACACCATAGACAATGCCATCACTGATAACATCCATCGGGAGGCCTAGGGGCTCAAAGACAGCATAAATCTGCTTTAAATCTTCTCGACTCATCTCTTTCTTTATGAGGATATCCCCATTATTACGCTGAACCAAGCCACCATTGAAGGTCACACTATAGTGCTTATCATCCAACAAGCCCAAATCTTCCAAGATATGAGTAATAGCTGGCAGAGGACGACCAGTCGTAATGACCACATGAATCCCCTTAGCTTCTGCCGCCTTAAGAGCAGCTCTATTTTCAGCTGTTACTTGCTTATCCTTAGTAAAGAGGGTCCCATCTAGGTCCAAGGCCAACAATTTAATCTCAGACATCCGAACCTACCAATCCTTCCATGAAGTCAAAGACTGCACCATCTTTATGGTGACCAATCACTTCGTCAGCTACTGCCTTAATCTCATCGCGGGCATTTTCCGTAGCAACCGCACGCCCTGCAAAGGTCAACATCTCCATATCATTGAGATTATCACCAAAGGCTACAACATCTGAAGCCTGACGTCCCAACTCTTGGCAAAGATGGTAAAGACCAAAGCCCTTGTCCACACCTTTAAGGATAATATCCATAGAATCAAAGCCAGTTGTCACAGCTGTCATATCCTCAAAGATTGTGTTGAGGTAGTCACCACGCTCCATAATGGTATCCCCTTGGAACTTAGCAGTTACCTTGAAAATATCATCTGTGACCGCTTCAAGATTCGTTGCCATGACATTTTCATAGTAACGTTCCATGGCCTTAAGATAGGCTGGGTCTGCATCGTTTGGTGCATAGGCACCTCGACGGCCTGACAAGAGAATCCCCTCGCAAGTTGGCAAGGCTAAAGTCGTGTCTGCAATTTGCAAATAATCCTTAGGTTCTAGCTTGGACTCAAACAGGACTTCACCCTTATACTGAACCAAGGCCCCATTTTCCGCAATAATAGCAATGCGGTCCACAAAACCATCAAAAAGCTCCTCCAAGGCCAAGAGGGCTCGGCCAGAAGCTACGGTAAAAACGTAATCTTTAGCTTCACAAGCAGCCAAAAGGTTATCCAAACGTGTCTTATCATAGGTACCAAGATGGTCTAGAAAAGTACCATCCATATCTGTTGCTAAAATTTTCAAAATAATCTCCCTTCAGGTCGAATATACTTGCCCCTATTGTACCAAAAATAGGAATATAAGTTTGGGAAAAGCCAAAGAAATTAGAGAAAATATGGCATTTTACTTGCAAATTCAGCGTTTTAGTTGTATCATTACTGTAGTACAAAAATAATACTATTATACTTTTTAGAAAGGAGTCTCTTATGGCTTGGACATTTGATGAAAAATCGCCAATTTATCTCCAAATTGCCTATCGCGTCAAACTGAAGATAGCTTCCAAGGAATTGAGTATGGGACAACAACTCCTACCCGTTAGAGAATTTGCTCAGGAAGCTGGGGTCAATCCCAACACTGTACAAAGAGCCTTCCAAGAACTTGAAAAAGAGGGGTTGGTCTACTCTGCCCGTACCTCTGGTCGCTTTGTTACCGAAGATGAAAAACTAATTGATCAAAAACGACACGAGATTGCCCAAAGTCTCATGAAAAACTTTGTCACTGAGATGACAGCCATTGGTTTTAGCTCACCTGAAATCAAATCTATCATCACTGACTACATCGAACAAACAGGAAAGGACTTATAGACCGATGACTGATATTGTAACTCTAACAAATCTCACCAAGACCTATAATGGTATTCCAGCCCTTAGAGATGTGACCATGTCCATCCCTTCTGGTAAAATCATTGGTCTCTTAGGACCAAACGGTAGTGGTAAAACAACCCTAATCAAAATTTTGAACGGCCTCCTTCAACCGACTTCAGGTTTAGTGACCATTAATGGATTTCAGCCGTCACCTATCACCAAAGCTCAAGTGGCATATCTACCTGATACAACTTATTTGGATGAAAGTAAGACTATCCAATACTACTTGGACTTCTTCCAGGATTTCTATGCTGATTTCCGTTATCCTCTTGCCTTGCAACTCTTGCAGGATTTAAAGCTCCAGCCTGATTTGCGCCTTAAAGACCTCTCAAAAGGTAACAAAGAAAAAGTTCAGTTGATTTTGGTTATGAGTCGTGAAGCTAAACTCTATCTCCTCGATGAACCTATCGGTGGAGTCGATCCCGCGTCACGTGACTACATTCTTAAAACCATCATCAACCAATACTCTGAAGATGCTTCTGTTATCATTTCAACCCATTTGATTGCAGATATTGAATCCGTCCTAGATGAAGTTGTCTTCTTAAAATACGGTCAGATTGAACTTCAGGGTGATGCTGATAATATCCGTCAAGCCCATGGCAAATCTATCGACAAACTCTTTAGAGAGATGTTCCACAACTAGGAGGTATGAGCATGTTTTGGAAATTAGTTAAGTATGAATTACAATCGGTCCGTAAATGGTATCTCGGCATCTATGGTATTGCCATCCTACTCTCTATCCCCTTGGGCTTAATGCTTCACAAATTAATATTCACCTTTGAACACAGTCACGAAGAACCGAGTCTACTCTTCTTCGCTTTCTTTACACTGATGGTTTTTGCTACCATTATCGTATGGGGAACCATTTATATAGCGACAATAGTCCTCATTGTTAGACGCTTTGCACAGACTGTCTTTGGGAGAGAAGGCTATCTAACCAATACACTCCCAGTTTCTGCCCACCAACTGATTTTATCTAAACTCTTGGTAGCCTTTATTTTAAATACGATTTCTAGTCTCGTAGTACTCGCTTCGATTGCTATTATAGCCGCATTTAATATAGACTTCAAAGATTTCCTACTAACTACTAGTTACTTGGGACAGCTCCTAAAAGAAATAGGTGCCCTCTACCTTGTCATCCCTTCTACAATTTTAGGAACAATTAGCGGTATCCTTTTCTATTACCTCTGTATTAGTATCGGAAACCTCTTCAACACTAACAAAGTTCTTATGGGATTTGTCGCCTTTTTCGCCATTCAGGCTATCCTATTCTTTATTGGTTTCTTCTTTGGACTCGGTGCAGCCTTGACCGGAGATGCAACATATACTGCAATTAATAACTCGTCATATATCATTAGTCTAGTTCAGTCTCTCATTCTCATCGCGGCAAGTTACTTTGGTACCTACTATATCATGACCAAACGCTTAAATTTGGACTAAAGAAAAACCGTGTTCCTTTTGGAACACGATTTTTTTTGCATTGAAAAGACTTATTTACTTTGTTCTTTACGATAAGTCTCGATTTCGGCTTTGTTACCCCAAACGAAGTGTCCTGGACGTAGTTCAACCATTTCTGGTTTATCAACAGAATAGTCATGTTGGTTTGGATCATAAACCTTCAAGACTTTCTTACGTTCCAAGATTGGGTCTGGAATAGGAACAGCAGACAAGAGTGACTTGGTGTAAGGGTGGATAGGATTGTTGTAGAGTTCTTCTGTCTCAGCAACTTCCACGATTGTCCCCTTGTAAATAACAGCGATACGGTCAGAAATGAAACGGACCACTGACAAGTCGTGAGCGATAAAGAGGTAGGTCAATCCCAACTCTTTTTGGAATTTCTTAAGCAGGTTCAAAACTTGGGCACGGACTGACACGTCAAGGGCTGAGATTGGTTCGTCAGCGATGACCAAGTCAGGTTGCATAACCAAGGAACGCGCAATCCCAATACGTTGACGTTGTCCCCCAGAAAATTCGTGAGGGTAACGTGTCAAGTGTTCCTCAAGAAGTCCCACTTCTTTGATGATTTCTTTGATTTTGGCTTTACGATCTTCCTCATCTTTATAGAGATGGAAGTTATGCAAGCCCTCAGACAAGATATAATCAACTGTTGCACGTTCATTCAAACTAGCTGCAGGGTCTTGGAAAATCATCTGAATACGACGGATAAGGTCGTTTTTCTCAGAGTGAGATAAGTGTCCATTGATTTTCTTACCGTCAAAAATAATCTCACCATTACTTGTATCATTCAGACCAATAATGGCACGACCGATAGTAGTTTTACCACTACCAGACTCACCAACGAGGGAAAAGGTTTCACCCTTGTTGATGAAAAAATTAGCATTGTGGACAGCAACGAATTTCTTGCTTCCTTCACCGAAGGAAATCTCCACATCTTTTACTTCAACTAACTTCTCAGGCATTGCCTTCCTCCTCATCTCCTAAATGTGCAAATCCCATATTAGCACGGATTTTTTCATGTAGATTTTGGATAACCGCAGGTTTTTCAACTTTGGGTGCATCCTCATGTAAGAGCCAGGTCTTAGCCCAGTGAGTATCTGAAACTTGGAATTGTGGTGCTTTTTCCTCAAAGTCAATTTGCATAGCATAGTCTGAACGCAAGGCAAAGGCATCTCCAACAACTGGTGTATAAAGTGATGGTGGTGTCCCTGGAATTGAGAAAAGCTCACCCTTATCGTCAGCCAACTGTGGCAAGCTTGAAAGCAAGCTCCAAGTGTATGGGTGACAAGGCTCATAGAAAATTTCCTCAACAGTTGCGTACTCGATGATTTCACCAGCATACATAACAGCAACCTTGTCAGCGATACTTGCTACCACACCAAGGTCATGGGTAATGAAAATCACTGAGAAACCATACTCCTCTTTGAGTGATTTCAAGAGGTCAATGATTTGAGCTTGAATGGTCACGTCAAGGGCAGTTGTTGGCTCGTCACAGATAAGGACATCAGGACGACAAGCCAAGGCAATGGCAATGACGATACGTTGACGCATCCCACCAGAGTATTGGAAAGGATATTCGTTGAAACGTTTTTCAGCATCAGGAATACCAACCTTGTCCATGTAATCAATGGCCATTTTTTTAGCTTCTTTGGCTGATTTTCCTTGGTGTTTGACAATGACTTCAACAATTTGGCTACCGATAGTCTTAATTGGGTCAAGACTGGTCATAGGATCTTGGAAGATAGTCGCAATCTTAGCCCCACGAATAGGTGCCCAATCTTGGTGACTCTTAAGTTTGGTCAAATCTTGGCCACGATAATCAATAGAACCGCTAGCTACACGACCATTTTCTTCAAGCATCCCTGTGAAAGTCTTAGTCAATACTGATTTACCTGAACCAGACTCACCAACCAATGCTAAAACTTCACCTTCAACCAAATCAAGGGAAACTCCTCGAATAGCTGTCAAAACACGGTCACGAACGTCAAATTCCACGACGATATCGCGAGCCGATAATATTACATTTTTATTTTCTGTCATATTGGACTCCTATCTATGCGTACGTGGGTCGCTGGCATCCGCCAAGTTTTGACCGACAATAAAGAGAGCAAGGGAAACGAGGATCAAGGTAGTCAATGGAATCCAGAAGAGATAAGCATTGACTGTAACGTTCTGTGCATAGTCTGAAATCAAACGACCAAGACTAGGCGTTGTAACGGGAAGCCCCAAACCAAAGTAAGAAAGGAAGGCTTCGTAAGAGATAAATCCTGGCAAGAGCTGACTAGCCATAGTCACGATAACTGATACAAGTTGTGGCATGATATTTTTAACCACAATCTTAGGAGTTGGTGTTCCCAAAGTACGAGAAGCCAAGTTGTACTCCAAATCACGGTAACGCATGATTTGAATACGAATAGTATAGGCAATACCAATCCAACCTGTGACAGTCATGGCAAAGATCATGTTCCAGAAACCTGCACCCAATGAGTAAGTCAAGACGATAACGACAAGGAGGGCAGGAATGTTTGAGATGATGTTGTAGATTTCCATCATAATCATATCAAAGGTCTTAGAAATCCCCCAAACAGCACCAACGACTAAACCAATAACAACGTTAATGAAGGTAGCGATAACAGCAATAAGGATAGAATTACGAGCTCCAAACCAAACACTGTCAAAGAGAGACTTACCATTACTGTCCGTACCGAACCAGTATTGAGCATTTGGATGCACATAACGTACACTAAAGTCATTAACCTTAGACACGTCATTAAAGTCAAATTTTGAAAACATTGGGTAGATAAAGCTCATCAAAATGATAGCAATCAAGATCCCCAACATGACAGTTGTTGACTTTTTCTTGAAGAACTGACGCATCACCGATTTCCAGTATGAATAGGCCGGCGCATCAATTGTTTCAGAGGCAAAATCATCGCGCTTTACAAATTGGAACTTACTTTTATCAATTGAAGCCATTATTTACCTCCTTTAGATGTCAATTTGATACGTGGGTCAATCATAGTCATAAGGATATCACCCACAAGCAATGAGAAGATGGTGAGGGCTGTGAAAATAAATACAAGACCCACAACCATAGCGTTATTTGAAGCACGGACAGAGTCAATCAACATTTTACCCATACCAGGGTAGGCGAAGATTGTTTCTGTCAAGGTTGCCCCTGTGATAACACTAACGATAGATGCTGGGATCCCTGAAACCAAGGAAACCATAGCATTTTTGAAAATGTGTTTATTCGAAATTTCTTGTTCTGACAACCCTTTGGCGCGTGCAAAACGAACGAAGTCTTGTGATTGCAAGTCAATCATGTAACGACGAATCCAAATGGCAAGACCTGGTGTTGACAAGAGACCGAGAATTACAGATGGCAAGACGTATGAACGCCAGTCACCCGCACCCAAGATAGGGAATGAATCTGGAAGACCAATCTCAGAACCAATCAAACGAATGATATAAACCAAGGCGATGGTTGGTAGTGAAAGCAAGAAAGTCAAGATACCAGTTGACACACTATCAAAGAGTGTGTTTTTAAAGCGTGCCATGTATGATCCCAATGGAATTGCCAAAGCATAAGACAAGACCAAACCAATCAAACCAGCAATGGCAGAACTTGTCACCATTGATGGGTACTGGTAGCGACTCTTAGTAGCTGTGTAAGGGTCGTCACCATAGTAAGAACGATCCCTAGCATCAGCCTGACTTGGTGATTTATAAGTACGAGAGTAGATATCTACTGAAGATACTTTCTTACCAGTAGGGAAGTTGACCTCAGAGCTTTGTGTTTGCCCTTGACCTTGCGTAATAACATCAAGAACACCTTGCTCAGCATAAGTTGGGTAAGATGTACCAAGGTTCATCTTTACAAAGTTTTGGTGAACAAATGGGAACTGGCTGTTAAAGTAAAGCAAATATTTATGCTTAGTTCCTGAACCGACAACTGACCAACCGATAGCTGGATCATTTTCAATACGGATGTAACGCTTCAAGTTTGGATTTGTTTTATCTTTAACCCATCCAGTATTGTCAAATTCAAAGAGGTGCGTATAGAAGCCAAACACACGTTCAAGCACTGGCACATCACGTGTTGCATAGAATTGTTTACTTTGCTTGAATTGATGCAAACGCCAGCCATGTCCTAAACTATCCACATATTTTTGGTAAATAGCTTTATTTTCTTTTGTTGGCTTAGTGGTTACTGACTTATCTAGGGAGCTAGCTTTCTCCTGCAACTCCTTGGTGTCATAGTAATCAATGTAACCCATACGTTCATAGATTGTATTTTCATAGTTAGCCTTAGAATCGGCTGTTTTAGCAATCTTGTTGTAGTTAGGGTCCTGTCTGAAAATCAGACGCCTCGGCACCATGGTATAGATAATCGTGTAGGTCAAGGCCGTCACGACAAATATTGACAATAGAGAACGGAGGGTTCTCAATAAAATGTATTTTTTCATGTCTCTTCCTTTAATTCCAAAAGAACTTTCCCAATCGAATGAGAAAGTTCCATCGTCCTTTTATTTAACGTGTTTCTCAAGGTCTTTTTGAGCTTTTTCGTTGGACTTAGACTTTTCTTTAAGCCAGCTTTCACGGGCTTTATCATAGTTTTTCTTAGTGACAACATCTTTTTGAGGCTCAAGGTACTTGAAGTATCTGTCAGAACCCTTAGGTCCTACTTGAGAGTAAGCACCTGAGAATGGTGTCAAACGAGCTACCATTGGAGCAGCACCCTTGTTAACCATAAGTGGCATGAAGAGTGAGCTATCTTCCAACCAAGCTTGTGCCTCTGCATAACGTTCATAACGTACGTTGAGGTCGCTTGTTTCTTTAGCTGCATTATCAACCAAAGCATCAAAGTCTTTAAGACCTACTTGAGCTGCTGCTGCATTGTTAGGATCGTCAAATCCCATGTAAGTTTTTGTGTTCTCACTAGCTGTTGTCTTGAAGATATCAAGGAATGTTGATGGGTCTTCGTAGTCAGGTGCCCAAGCAACTGAAATATTGATATCCCAGTCTTCTGCTGCTGCGTTAGCTGCATACAAAGTACTGTTAAGAAGATCATCTTGAGACATTTGATGAACGTCTACAACCACATTTTCTTTACCGAGTGTCTTTTCAACAGATTGTTTCAAAGATTGTGCACGTGCTACAGTTGGTTTTGCAGCTTGGTCAACTGGAAGGTCCAAGTGAATTGGGAATTGAACACCTTGTGCTTGGAGAGCTTCCTTAGCCTTATTAAATTCAGTCTTAGCCTTATCAGCGTTGAAGAGACCATCTTGACTGTCTTTAAGGTTAACACCTGACCACTCGTCACCATATGAAGGCATCTTTTCAGTTACCAAATCACCGAATGACTTGTCACCAGCATAAACAAAATCAGGTTTCACAAGAAGGTTACGAACAGCAAGTGCTGCACCCTTTTCACCATTAAGTTGTGCTGAATAAGCTGTACGGTCAATAGCAAAGTTAACTGATTGACGGAAGTCTTTGTTAAGAAGAGCTTTCTTAGTTGAATCTTTCTCAGCATCAGTCTTCTTAGATGTATGGTTGTAAGACTGACGGTCAATATTAACACCAACCCCACCAATATCTGCAGATGGTTGTGTATAGAAGATATTATCTTTATATTGTTTTTCTACTGAATTAAAGTTTGAGCTTGTTGGATATAGACGTGCTTGACTATAAGCGCCATCAGTGAAATTACGAACAAGCGATTCTTGGTCTGAAGCATCGTAGAAAGAAAGTTTAATGCCATCGAAGTGGACATTTTTCTTATCCCAGTAGTTTTCATTTTTAGCCAATTCAATAGATGATTTAGCTGTCAATGACTTAAGGATGTAAGGACCATTATAAAGGA
>OGHB01000490.1_pt1 | contig 23091 bp, 20 predicted proteins | sample 1571451 | NCBI WGS metagenome assembly OGHB01 (sample SAMEA2582071, study PRJEB24529) | metagenome | biome: Human gut stool | place: China | collected 2011
GTATATGAACCTGATTGATTAATGGTAACGGTAGTGCCATCAACTGTTACTGTGCTACTATCACTCGTTACAACAGTTGTCCCATTAAAGGTAATCGTGGTCGTTGAGCTTTCTGAATCACTATCTTCAGACTCAGTTGTCGTTTCAGTAGCTGAATCTGAGGCGCTGTTGGTTAACACTGAAGCTGTTTCAGATGCAGTGGCTTCAGTGGTGCTTGAGCTTGTATTAGAGCTAGTGTTTTCTTCTGCATTGTTCGTTTCAGATGCTGAGGTTTCACTAGTTGTGCTTTCAGCAGTTTCAGAAGAACTTGCTTCTGGAGTTGCGGATGTGCTTGACTTATCAGATGTTTCACTGCTTGTTGATGTAGCAGTCGTGTCCTCTGTCGTACTTGTTGTACTTATTGTTGACGAATCAGTGTCTGAAGTTGAAGCCGCAGTTGAAGTACTTGTAGCCGATTCTGTGCTTGTTTCAGTAGTTTCTGATGTATTGTCGGTCTGAGTACTTTCTTCAATTAAATCAGCAGTGGTTTCACCTGTTGAAACCGTTGAGAGTGTTGATTCAGTGTTTGTCTCGTCTGCTGAAGCCTTATTTTCATTTAAGACAACAGAGCTTCCAAAAATTAAGCTCGCTACTAGAACTGATCCTGCAGTTTTCCATTTTGATGATTTTTTAATGGCATAACGTTCTTGTGTTTGTTTGCTATGTTTGTATGTCATATGTTGGACCTCTTTCTTACTTTTATGATGCCTCTATTAAACACAAGAAACCTAAGACAAGACTTAAAGAAAGGTTAATCTTTCCTTAAAGTAAAAAAGTCCCCAAGATATTGGGAACTTTCAATCTCTAGGATAAACTACTCTAAATTCTTCTAAAACAACTAGACTGTCCTGACTAAAATGTAATCCAACCTCTTCCAACCTATTGGCAAGAGATTCATGAGAATCTCTTGCCAATAGGTTGGCCCACGGTCTCCTTCACCTTCCTTGTAAGCATGGTCTTTAGAAACCTCTTTAAATGGGATGACCTCAACTTTCGTCGTTTCAATAATACAAATAGCATTCTCCTTACTATCAAGAATGACGCTCAGTTCATTTTCCTTGGGCAATGGTTCATTCCCCACTGCATACAAGTCAAAAGCTGAACTGGTTGCTGTCTTTTGCCCCATCAATACGAGTTCTGCCAAATAATCTGCTTCCACGCCAAAGGCCCAGGCATCAATCTTATCTCCGATTGTCTGATTTAAAATCTTATAGGTTTGCCACATCTGGTCTGATTTCATCAATCTACTCCTGCTTTTACTCTCCTTCCATTATATCAAAAAACGCTAGATCATCAGACCTAACGTTTTCATCTTAATACTTAGAATGTTTGTAACCGTAAAAGGCATAGATCGCTGACCCAATTAGCACTGCCAAACCAAAGGTTAACCATGTCTGACAACTGTACTGACTCATAAAGGAGAGGCAGACGATAATTGAAATAATGGGCAAGACAGGAACAAATGGAACCTTAAACTCATCCTTCTGTGGCAAACCCTTGTCCTTACGAAGAATAATAAGGGCAATAGCCAAGAGGACCAAGTAAGCCAAGGTCGCAATGTTAACCAAGGATGCCATATTGGCCAAAGAGAAAATACCTGCTGAGATAGCTGACAAAACACCTGTCAAAAGCGTCGCATGATGTGGAACCTTATTAGTCTTTGAAACCTTTTGGAAGGTTTGAGGAAGGAAACCATCACGCGCCAGGCTATAAACCATACGGCTAAGGGCATAGGCCATTGAGATACATACCGTAATCAAGGTCATAATAGCAACCACTGATACGTAGTTGGCTGCCCAAGAAATACCGATATAGCGAAGAGCATAAGCTACTGCATCATCAACATTCAACTTGGTATAGTGAACCACTCCAGTCAAGACCAGCGAAACCACTGCATAGAGTGAAGCCACGATAATCAAGGCAAGAACGATACCTCGAGGAACGTTCTTTTGCGGCTCTTTAATCTCGTCTACCGTCATAGAGATAGACTCGAAACCAAGGAATCCAAAGAACATAAGAGAGGCACCTGCCATAATCCCAGTTTTTCCTCCGTAAATCTGACCAAAGCCAAATGGTACAAAATCTGTCCAGTTGCTAGGATTCAAATGGAAGAGGCCCACTAAGATAAAGACCGCCAAGGCTGAAAACTTGAGCACTACCAAGAGGGAGTTCAAACGTAAAGCCTGCTTAGAATTCATGAGAAGAAGAGCTGTCACCAAGACCAAGACCAAGACTGGCAAAAGATCAATGTAAGTACCTTGACTGGGATTGAAAGGTCCACTGATGGCTTGAGGCAACTTAAGACCAAAGCTAGCCAGTAGTCCCTTGAGGTAAGCACCCCAACCAGAGGCAACACTGGATACGGCATTCATAAAGACAATCATGGTCAACCAGCCACCCATCCAGGCAGGATACTCCCCCCAGACAGCATAGAGATAACCATAGACACCACCGGCTGATGGGTAACGTGAGGCAAACTCAGCAAAGAAAATCGCTGACATCCCAACACACACAGCTGAAATCAGGACCGAAATAATCAGGGCAGGACCAGCTAGAGTCGATGCCGCAGTACCAGTAATCGTAAAGATTCCTGTACCAACCATGGCACCGATTCCCAGAAGGACCACATCCCTAAGGGTCAGATGTCGTTTCATCTCAGTCTGAGCGAGACCGACATCCTTTTTACGAAAAATACTCATTTTTATACTCCATTTTTTGCGAAATACCGAACTATTATACCATATTTCTTGGTCTAAATGGGCCTTTTTCTGTATTTTTATACTTTTATTGTTGAATGCTATGCCAAAAATCGGGACTTCCAGTGCTTGCTTTTTAATTTTACATACATCTCGATTAAAAGGGGCTTGCTGAAATGATACTTTATCGGACAATTTCGTTTCTCAAATCCTTATCTAAAAAGAATTTTCAATTTTTAGAAAAAACATGAAAATCTTATGAATGCGTTTGATTCTTCTAATGAAAGATGTTAGAATGGGGTCATTAAAAAGGAAAAGGGGAACTTTTATGGAAAATAAAGTTCATTTTAAACTTCATAAAGTTAAAAAACAATGGGTTACCATTGCTGTGTCTGGTTTGGCACTTGGTGCCTCATTGGTTGGAGTTGGTGTCTCTGCCGACGAGCAAGCTGCCAATCAAGTTACCTCAGCTAGCACACCTGAAAGTGTCAGCCAGGATCCTGATCTTGTCGTCACAGAAACAACTGTAGCTACAGCAAAAGCTGATCAAGTCGCAACCAATAGTGCAACTGATACAACTGCTACTGTTACAGCTGATAAGCAGCCAGTCCTTAAAGAAGACCAAGCAAGCAGCACTTACAATTTGTCTAGTGGCGAAACGAGAACTGCTACTTCAACTTCAGAAACAACTAGCACAGTCACTGACGTAAACAGCCAAACACCGGAATCTGTTGAAACTACTGTCGTTTCTGGCGGTCAATTCAAGAGCGATGCTGAGGGCAACTGGTACTACCTTAAAGACGGCAAAAATCTGACAGGTGCCCAAAACGTTGACCATTTCGACCTTTATTTCCACGAGGATGGCAAGCAAGCCAAGGGTGAGATTATCACAGAAAATGGACAATCTTTCTACTATGACAAAGCCAATGGACGTAAGGTAACCAATACCTCTATCAACATCGATGGTCAAGCTTATACTGCTGATGCCCAAGGTCGTTTGACAGCAGTTCTGCCTGAAACGAACAAACGCAACCAGTTTATTGAAGACAACAACCACAACTGGCATTACCTCGGCAAAGATGGGAAACCCGTCACTGGTGCTCAGAATATCGATGGCTTTAACCTCTACTTCCACGAAGATGGTCGACAAGCTAAAAACGAAATCGTCACTATTAATGGTGATAGCTACTATTTCGATAAAGACAATGGACGTCGCGTAACAGGTCTCCAAGCTCTTAACAACGTCAACCATAAATACTTTGGCTTTTACTACTTCGACAAAGATGGCAAGATGGTCAAAGATGACTTCATCACTGAAAATGGAAATCTTTACTACTTTGATGCTACTGGTAATCAACCTAATTTTGTCTTTGTTTCGGATAAAGCTGGAAACTGGTATTACATCAATGACTTCAAGGCAACTAAAGGCTTCTCAGCCCCATTTGGTTTCCAAACCGAATTTCTAGACCGTAGCCAAGCTCACTACAAGACAAGTGTTCAAAACCTGAACGGACAACAGTATTACTTTGACCCTAAGACTGGTATTATGGTAACCAACCGTTATGTTTCTGACGATAAAGGGAATTGGTATTACTTTGGTAAAGATGGTAAAGCGCTTCATGGCTTTCAAACAGTAGACGGTAGCCTTCACTACTTCAATGACAATGGTCAACAAGTCAAAGGGGACTTCCTTTACTACGGTAACGATATCTACTATTTCGATAAAGATAATGGAAATCCAGTAACTAACCAATTTATCAATAGAGACAACTCTTGGTACTACTTCGGAGCTGATGGTAAAGCCGTGTCTGGTTTCCAAACCATTAACGGACAAAACCTTTATTTCCACGAATATGGTGTACAAGCCAAGGGACAACTGGTTACTGTTGGTGGCAAAACCTACTACTTCGATCCAAATACAGGTGACAAGTGGGTCAATCGCTCACTTACCTTAAACGGTACGGTCTATAACTTTGATAGCAATGGTGTGGCGACTACTAAAGCTGACCAAACCACAAATCGAAATCAATTTGTTAAAGGTACTGATCAAGAATGGTACTACTACGATGCTAATGGTAAAAAAGTCACTGGTTTCCAAAACATTAACAAGGACCTCTACTACTTCAACGATAAGGGCCAACAAGTTCGAGGAAAGATTTTCAATCTAGGTGATAACTACTACTTTGCCAACAAAGACACTGGTGCTGTCCTTCGTAATGCCTTCTACCATGATAAATCTACTGGTCGTTACGGTGCTTTCTCTGAAAACATCTACTACGCTGGCAATGACGGTGCCTTCAAGACAGGCTGGTTTGAAGTTGATGGCAACCGTTATTATGGTAGCGACTATTCTGATGACGACACACCTAAAGGAAACCTCTACACAGGAGTTATCAACTCTCAACTCTTTAGCCCAGATGGAAAACTCTTGACAAACGGTCTCTATCCTGAGTTCAAGCGTACTGGTGAGAATTCGTATGAACTTGAAGGTGTCTATGTTACAGATGCCGACGGTAATATCAAAGAAGGTCCTTATCAATATGATGGTAAGATTCTTGGATCTAAATATAGTAACGTCCGCCAATCACAATGGTCAACTTTTGACGAATGGGATATTCTTAATGGACACCTCTACCATTTCGACTCAACACCTATGACCTTCACAGCACCAAATGGCCAAAAAGTGACCACAAACGTTGCCATTGCAACAACCAACAAGGCCCTTACTTATCGTGGCGTAACCTTTAATTTTGATGCCAAGGGTATTGATGTGGCAAAAGAAAAAGCCATCCACTTTGACCAATTGCAGACGGATCGTAATGGTACAAGTTATCTCTATGAAAATGGCCAAAAAGTCACTGGTTTGAAGACCTTTGATGGCGTCAGTTACTATTTCTATGAAGATGGCCGTCAAGCCAAAGGCACAGAGGTTACAATCAACGGTAAGACTTACCAATTTGACCAATTGACTGGTATCATGACACGCAACGCCTTTTCAAAATCATACAACTACGAAGGTTCTCCACGCTTCCCATACTACCCAACACGCTACTATGGTAACGATGGAGCTGCTCTTACTGGTTGGCAAACCATAGATGGCAAAGACTACTACTTCCGAGCTAGTGGAAACCTCGAAACAGGACGTTTTGTCATCGGAGACAGAGCCTATAATGCTGATGACAATGGTGTAGTTGCTGACCGCAAGGGTGAGCCTGCTTATCGCAATCGCATTGTCTACGATAAAGGTGACAACTACTATTACAATGACAAAGGTGAAAAAGTGACCGGCTTCCAAGAAGTTGATGGCAAGGTCCTCTACTTCGACGCTGAAGGCAAACAAGTCAAAGGACGCTTTGTCACAGTTGATAACTACACCTACTATTTGGACCCTAAAACAGGTGAAAGATACTCTAACCGCTCTGTCCTCATCGATGGTAAACTCTATACCTTCGACAAAGACGGACATGTCGTGAAGTAAGTTTAGATGAAACCGAGACGAATGTCTTGGTTTTTTTGTGGGTTCTTTTAAAATTAAATTTTTCGAACTTTCTTCCATAAAAACTGAAAAATTGTAATTTATACTTGAGTTTTTCAAGAATTAATTGATAAAATTTGCAATACTTTTACTATTTTTTTCACAATATAACAGCTTCCGAATAATTAAAAAATTATTATAGAAATATTTGAATATATATAAATCAAATGTTAAAATTAAGGTGAAAAGTGAGAAACGGAGGATAGAATTATGGAACACAAAACTCATTTCAAGCTTCACAAAGTTAAGAAACATTGGATTACCATTGCTATTTCAAGCTTAACACTTGGAATCATCGCTTCTACCGGAAATATCGCTTATGCTGAGCAATCGGAATTACCTCTTACTAATCAAACAATAGAAAATTCCATAGTTTTTGAAGAATCAGCTATCAACACATCGAATACTTTCATTGATGAAAAGACTACTAGCCAGTCCGAATCGTCTCTTGAAACATCAACAAATCATTCTACGACAACCGATACTTATACAGTCGACAACAACTCGAAAGTATCGCTTCCTGAAGATAGTACCGTACCATCTTCAAGTGAAGCATCTTTGGAAGGAGCTACTAATGTTTCTGAAGCTTCAAGTATTGAAACACAAGAAGATAACTCAATTACAGGAGGCAACTTCATAACTGATGAATATGGTAATTGGTACTATATTAAAGATAATCAAAAGTTAACTGGCTTTCAAACAGTGGATGGTGTTCCTCTTTACTTTGACCAGGATGGTATCCAAGCAAAGGGTAACTTTGTAACTGTGGATAATGAAACATACTACTTTGACAAAGATTCTGGTAGAAAGTTAACGAACCAATTTGTTACTGATGGTGGCTATGGATGGTACTATCTCGGAGCTGATGGTAAGGCTGTAAAAGGAGCGCAAACTATTGATAACTTTGATCTCTATTTTGATGATAGAGGATATCAAATTAAAGGTTCGCTAGTTAATATCGGAGAACAGACTTACTATTTTGATCCATACAACGGAAGAAAGGTTAAGGACAAAAAGATTTATGTCCATGGAGGTACATTCTATTTTGATGAATCTGGCGCTGCAGTAAAAAATCGTTTTATTTCTGATAATGAAGGTTTTTGGTATTACTTTGATAAAGATGGACATATGGTTACCTTCAGTCAAATCATCGATGGCTACTCTCTTTATTTTCATTCTGATGGAAAACAAGCTAAAGGTCAACTAATATCAATTTGGGGGAACCATACAGGAACATATTATTTCGATAAGGATAATGGTAGAGAGGTTAAGAATGCCATCTTCGAGCTTGATGGTAAGTCTTATGAAGCTGATGAAAACGGTATTGTTAAAGAACTCCCTCCATATCGTAACCAATACATTTCTGAAAATGGAAATGATTGGTCCTATTACGATGGTTTTGGACACAAACTTATTGGACTTCATAATATAGATGGTGTAAATGTTTATTTTGATGATAACGGAATCCAAGCGAAAGGAAAAATAACAACTATAGGTACAGACACTTATTTCTTCGAAAAGGATAATGGAGCAATGCGTACAAATCAGCTTTCTGTCATTCCTACCAGAGTGAAGAAAACCGTAAATGTTTATGGTACTGATATTGACATAGATGAGTACGTCAATATCACTTACTATTTTGGCCCAGATGGAAAGGCTATAAAAGGATTCCACACGATAGATGGACAAACCTACTACTTCAACGAGAAGGGTTGGGCACTCGATGGCATTATCCATGAAAAAGATGGCGACTACTTCCTCCAAAACTATCATTTAATTTACAATCAGTTTGTAAACACATACTCTGATAATCAAGATGATAAAACAATTACTGGTACCTACTATGTAAACGGTGAAGGAAAGGTTCAAGTAGGATGGCTTAACAAAGACAATAATCGTTATTATCTAGATCCTGAAGCAGGTGGAAAAGTCACTTACGGTTGGAAAGAAATTGATAATAAATTCTATCATTTCACTGAGAAAGATAATCAAGATTCTGCTGGTCAACTTATTCGCAATCAAACTTATCAAGATGGCGACATCTTAGTAACTATTGACCAAGAAGGAATCGTAACTCGTAGCACTGAGAAGCGTCAAACATTTGTTAAAGATGCTCTAGGAAATAGTTATTATGTCACTAATGATGGGACATTTTTAACAGGTCCTCAAGTGGTTGATGGTATCTCTCTTTATTTTGATAAAGATGGCAAACAAGTAAAAGGTCAATTACGTAAGATTGATGGACACATCCATTATTACGATAAACTCACAGGAGAAATGATGACAAATCGTTTCGTCACATTATTACTCGGAGAATATGTTCCAGAAGAAGATTATGAAAAAGTTATCCATTTTGGAATGCCCGCAGCTCCTGGAAGCGGTAGTGGCGACGGAGGGGCTTCTAGAGTCGCTAGATACTACTTTGACAAAGATGGCAAAGCAATAACTGGGCGTCAAACTATTAATGGTAAAGATTACAATTTCCAACAAGATGGGCGTGCCATCCTGAATAAAATGGTTGATTTTGGCGGTCAAAGCTACTTCTATGGCGATGATGGAGCCATGGTTAAAAATCAAACTGTTATGTTTAAATTTTTAGCTATAATGAGACAATTTACGGTTAGCTATCACTTTGATGAAAATGGTGTTGGCCACTACGTCCACTAGCATTAGTTGTATTTCTTTACCTCAATAACGTCTAATTTAGGAATACTACATCTAAGAGAGTCAAAACCACCTGTGAGAATGATAGTGTCTGTTTTTTAAAGTCAGTCGTACAAAATAAATGTACGGCTGTTTTTTATGCATACCGCTTAGACTTGTACTTCTCTATTTTCTTCTTAGCGATTGGGTATAACAAAGGATATCTGAAATTAAGGTAGCGTTTCTCACTTCCAAAGCCAGTTTCATGATCAATATTCAACATGGTATAGTGGATAAGGTTCGTCAATACCAGAGTAACTAGAGAATAGAGAATAGAGAACTGCTACAATTATCAGGGATATGACAATAAATGTTCATATATCATTGATTAAAGTTTTTGAAATATAAGTTTTTTATTAAACATAAATCACTTTTATGAATCCTCTAGAAAATCATAAAAAGCCCTAATTTTTGAATGAAATTTTACATTAACACTCGTAATGTACTATTACTATCATGTTTTAAATCATTTTAAGTATCAAACAAAATTTTTCAATTTACATATTTTTTAATTTTTTGACTTTTATAATCACCTCTGTTATAATCATCATATATCAAGGAGGAATTAATGAACATGAATAAGAAATTACATGCTACTATTGGTCTTAGTGCTGCAATTTTAGCACTTGGTCTATCATCTTCTGCACTTGCAGATGAACAAGAATTGCCAGTAAGTCTTCCCGCTACAGAGGCTCTTGATAACACTTCTTTTGAAAACCTAGTTGTTGAAAACATCCCTGCTTCAGCCGTTGATGTTAATCTAACTAGCGAATCAGTAAGCACAACTGCTACTGCTAATCCTGCCACTGAGGTTAACTCAGCGAGCACTGCTATCCTTAGCGAGGAAGTAACTACACCTGCAAGTACTCCTACACCAGCAGTTGAAAATACAACTCCTGTAAGTCTTGAAGAATCAAGTCCAGTTGTAAACACACCAACGGTTGATGAACGTGTGTCAGAAGTTCGTATTCATCATATTCGTCGTACAACTGAAGCAAGTTATTCACAATTTAGCTCTCAAAAAGATGTGCTTTACACAACGATTAAAGTACCTGCATTCACTGAATACGACACATCTGCTTTTGCACCAGCAACGGTTACCGATGAAAACGGAAAAACATGGTATTTTGCTAAATACGACGACATAGTGCTTAACAATAAGAGTAATTACGGCGCACCTAAAAAAGGGATTGCTTCAAGTCCTATTATTGATGTCACTTACTTCTATGATGATGTTGACCTTGCTCCAACTGTCGCACAACAAGCCCGTTTTGTCGATGAGAAGGGACAGGAAATTGCTCCAATCAAAGTCAACATGGTTAGACGCGATATTGATTTAGCTTACTATGCCTATTTCCCGACTGCGCCTGAAACGATCCAAGCTAATGGTAAAACATATAAGCTACAATCAACTGATGATCAAGAAATTAAGTCACACAAAATTCGTATTTCAAATACTGTGACAATCACTTATATTTACAAGGAAGTTACTGAAGGAACAGCTGAAAAACCTGTAACACCAGCTACACCAACAAGTGCTAAAAAACTTCGTCTTCCTAAAGGCAATAACGGTGTGAAAACGCGTATCCCTGTTAACTACAAACACCAAACAAATTCTTCAAACCAAGGAACTACAAAATTACGTCTCCCTAAAGGGAATAATGGTGTGAAAACACGTGTACCGGCTAAAAAGAACACTCCTATTCTTGCAGTAGACTACTTATAAGCAAAAAAAAACAAAGACAAACTAAACTCGTCTTTGTTTTTTTCATTCTTAATTAAAACAGCAGATTTTTTAAATCATATATTCCAAATCATAACTAGCATCAGAAAGAATACGTGCCAAAAATTGTTGTGTACGTTTTTCTTTTGGTCTGTAAAAAATGTCTTTTGGACTCCCCTCTTCGATGACATGACCACCATCCATGAAAACGACATGATTAGCTACATCTCGTGCAAACCCCATTTCATGAGTCACAACTACCATTGTCGTTCCTTCATGAGCAAGTTGTTTCATGACATCCAGAACATCCCCAACTAGTTCTGGATCAAGGGCTGATGTTGGTTCATCTAACAAGATAACTTCTGGTTTAACTGCTATAGCCCTGGCTAAACCAATACGTTGTTGCTGTCCTCCTGAAAGTTGTGATGGGTAGTAATCTTTAAAATCCAGAAGACCAACTTTTTTAAGTGCTTCTTCAGCAATCTCTTGCGCTTCACTTTTGGGAACTTTCCTAGCAATCACTAAACCTTCCAAGATATTCTCAATGGCAGTCTTGTTTGCAAATAAATTGTAATGTTGAAATACAAAAGCTGTCTTCTTTCGGATATCTAAAATATCTTTCTTTGATAACTTATCCAAAGAGTAGTCCTTACCCGAAATTGTTAATTGACCTCCATCTGCTTTCTCCAAATGATTAAGGCAACGCAAGAAAGTTGTTTTTCCTGAACCTGATGGTCCCAAGATGACAACCACATCTCCCTGTTTCACTTGTAGATTGACATCAACAAGAACCTGACGATCCCCAAATGTTTTTGATATATTTTTAGCTTCTAGCATAGTGACTCCCTCTATGTAAATTGCAATTTTCTTTCTCCAAAGTTAAAGAGAACTTGAATGATACCACAAATGATTAAATATAAAATGAAGATGACAAAATAAGATTCAAAATATTGATATCCATATGCTGCTTCGACTCGTGCAATTGCGGTAATATCTTTTATCGTCATAACAAAGACAAGTGACGTTCCTTTTACAATATTGATAACTAAGTTACACAAATTTGGAAGCGCAGCATTAAGTGCCTGTGGAAAAACGATTCTCAGATAGGCTTGTCTTGTTGTTAAACCTATGGCTTGAGCAGCTTCTAGTTGACCTTTATCAACAGTTAGTAATGCTGATCGAATGATTTCCGACAAGCTTCCTGTCGTCATCAAGCTATAGATAATAAAAGCATAGTAAAGCGGATTAACTTTGAAGACATCTATGTGACTCCCAATACCTTTAAAAAACTGATTTAACAAACTAGGGAACAAACTATAAAAGAATAAAATTAAAAGAATTGGAGGTGTTGCACGAATAAACGCAAGATACACAATTGAAAAAGTCTTAACACCTCGTACCTTATAAATTTGACCCAAAGCGAGAAATAAAGCAGGTAGAAAACTCAATAGAATAGCCACAACCATGATTCCCAGTGTTACCGGAACACCATATAAAGCCTTGATAAAGGTATCTATAATAAAAGTAATATTCATTTTTTACCTCTCTTTTACACTCAATTGTTGCTCTGCTATCCTAGAAATCAACGATAGAATTAATGCTATTCCCCAATAAACAAAGGCAACAGCTGTATAAATCTCCAAAGAATAATTTCCTAAATGGCGACTAATCAAAAGGTTCCCTTTGCCCATGACATCAATAAAACCAATCGTATAAGCCAAAGCTGCATCACGCATAAGGTTAAGTATAGCTGTTGTAATATTTGGTAAAGCAACCTTAAATGCTTGAGGGGCAATAATTCTTACAAAGGTTTGTTCAGAAGTAAGCCCAATACTAAGCCCGGCTTCTAATTGTCCTTTAGGAATTGCTTGATAAGCCGCTTTAAACACTTCTGATATCATTGCTGAAAATAGGAGAACCATAGTCACAAGAACAAATATCAATTTAGACCAATCATTTATATCTAATCCTAACCACCAATTAAGAAATTCTGGAACTCCGTAAAATACCAAGAATAATAGCACAATAGGTGGGGTACAGCGTAAGATAAAAACATATCCCTTAGCTAAATTCTCTAAAGCTTTATCCTTAGAAAGGCTTGCCCAAGCAATTAATCCTCCTAATAACGACCCAAGTAAAGTCGTTAATAAGATAACCAATAATGTCATCGGTAAGCCCTTTATGATTTCAGGTAATGCTCCAAAAACTTTTGAAATGTCATAATTGACCATAATTTCTCCTAACTAAACTCACTTCAGAAGCTTATCAAAACATCCTACTTTTACGACGTTACAATTTACTTATTTGTCTACGTATGAGAAGACATCCTCACCAAAGTATTTTTTAGATAACTTTTCAAGTGTACCGTCTTCTTTTAGTTCCTTAATTGCCTTAGTATATTCTTTTGAAAACTCTTCATTCTTACTATCACGATGCAAAAGTGGATATGTTGGAATTCCTTTATAAGGGAACCAAGTCAATTTATCCGCATATTGATGATACGCACCATCTTTATCAGTTACAGCCTTTTCAAAAGATAATTTAATATCAAAGTAAGCATCATAACGATTTTCCAAAACCCATGCATAGGCATCTGAAACTTGGAAAGATTCCGCAGATGTCAACTCGATTGGTTGATTTTTATGCTCATCGTTGTAGTCTTTGATAACATTCCACTGAGCATTTTGTGGTGAAATTGGCACCAATCGACCATTTTGTTTTGCAAAATCAGAGATATTTTTATATTTATCTTTATCATCCTTACGAATGGTAAATCCAATAATACTTGCTCCAATTGGATCTTTCGGAATAATAAACTTTTTAGCACGTTCATCTGTGTACCACGCGCCCTTAGTACCAATGTCATATTTACCTGACTCTAAACCAATCAAAAGGTCATCATCACTTGTTCCAGTATATTCAAATTTGTACTGTGGAAGCTTTTTATCAATTTCCTTTAATACAGCTACCTCATAGCCATCAGAATTACCATCCTTATCAACGAAATCATAAGGAACATAGTTTTGAGTATGGGCAACTTTTAATGTTGTTACCTTTCCAGAGTCTGATTTTGCTTTTTTATCTCCTGTTAAGCTACGTCCAATAACTGTAGCCCCAATAAGTGCTACAACAACAGCTCCACCAATAATCCATGTCTTTTTACTCATATTAATCTCTCCTTTTTCTTACAAAATTGCTGCTTCACGTACCCATTCAATACGCTCATGGTTAATATCACTTGGAATCGTGCAATCAGCACCAATGATTAACCCATGAGTTCCAGTATCAGTAATAATCTCCCTAACCTTTTCTTGAATAGCTTTTTTAGTTCCAGTATATAGAAGACCATCTTTTCCATTTTCAAACCCACCAAGAACTGTACGACCTCCAAAAATGTTACGGCCTTTTGCCAAACTAATTCCCTCAGGACCAACCGCCCAATTAACTACCTGAGCAGGATAATCTTTAAAGAGTTCGATGTTATTGCGGGCCCCTTCGTAACCACAAATATGTAGGATATTGTGACCCTTGGCCTCATTGGCTGCATCTAAAACCTTTAATTCACTTGGAGCAATGATTTCCTTATAAATCTCAGCGCTAACACGATTATCTTGAATACTTTGAACACTTAGGTAAATACCATCAGCACCAGCTTCTTTAATCACTCTCTGACTAAGACTTGCAATGTCTTCTCCAATAACATCTAAAACATGCTTCAAAGCTTCACGGTTTTCCTCAATGTAATCTGCTATGGCATCATCACCACCCGAAACCTTTCCAACTAACCATTTAAAATAAGTAACCGGAGCGAAGATATTGTAAATTGCAACAATATCTTCGGGAAAATCAGCAATCAAACTTTTTACAAGTTCAACTTGAGCAGAAATCCAAGGATGATTTGCACCTAAAGGTTCAATTGTTTGCAAATCACTGATTGACTTAAAGTCTTTAAAAGCAGGCTGTGGATATGCAAAGAAACCATCACTCATCAATTTAACAAAATCAGGTTTGACTTCTTCTATAAATTTTTTATGACCAGCCTTATTTTTATCAATAATTTCTGGATTTTCAAAACCATGTAACCACTCTGCTTCAGTAGTAAAATGATGCCAAAATCCCACCGGGACACGATCAACACTTTCTCCACGAAATGCTTTCAAAACTAACTCTCTTTTTTCTGACATAAGAATCTCCTTTTCTCTTATCCTAATATCAACAGCTAATGAACATACCTAAAATACTTTCAACTCCTATTATCACTAGCTGCTTCAAAACTGAATGACATTATCTTATCAGAGATTATCACATCCGAAAAATAAAGAAATTTTATCCTGGGTTATAAATTTAATTTATGAGTGTAACATTCAAATCCCCTTTAAACCTTGTGTTATATACTCTAGAGCAATATATCTCCATTTAGTATCATCACAATTAGTAATAAGTAAACCTAAATCAAAGATAAAGAATTACTATCACCAACTTAATTTAGTCTCTATTCTTCCCGAATAACCCTTCTCTGACTAACTTTGATATAATAGTCTCAACTAAACCAAAGGAGGTTTCCTATGACAACCTTATACGATTTTACAGTTTCAGATCAAGCTGACCAGCCCGTATCCCTAAATGATTATAAGGGCAAGGTCGTCTTAATCGTCAATACAGCAACAGGTTGTGGTTTGACGCCACAGTATCAGGGCTTGCAGGAACTCTATGATAAATACAAAGAACAAGGATTCGATATTCTTGATTTTCCTTGTAATCAGTTTATGGGGCAGGCACCTGGTAGTGCTGAAGAAATCAATACCTTCTGCACCCTCAATTACCATACAACCTTCCCTCGGTTTGCCAAAATCAAGGTCAATGGTAAGGAAGCAGAACCACTTTTTGATTGGCTAAAACAAGAAAAATCTGGACCGCTTGGGGCTAGAATTGAATGGAACTTTGCTAAATTTTTGATTAACCGTGAAGGTCAAGTCGTCGAACGCTTTTCTTCCAAAACTGATCCACTAAAAATGGAAGATGCTATCAAGGCTCTTCTTAGTAACTAAAAACAAAAAACGAGAGTGAAACTAGAACGACAATCTTTGACTGTCGCTAGTTTTGCTCTCGTTTTCTGCGTTAAGAAAAATAGTATAGAAAGAAATTTTGCTTTATTTTAGAACAAAGCTGTCAATGCTGTAATTAAACCAAAGATAATACCTGGTGCATTGGCCGCAGCAAGGGGAAGGTCACGTTCTTTTTTAAAGAGACCATAGTAAACCCAAAGGCTACAGTTGACTGCAGCTACCAATGGTTGGATAAAGTTTCCTTTATGACCAGACAAATTGTCCATGATTTGTGGTACGTATGATACATACATCATAACTGACATGAAGGTTGCCACCCAACCAAGGGTTTTCATTTGTTTATCTGACATTCGAGACTCCTCTTTCATAAAATTCTTTTTGCCTTGTACATCTAGAAATATTTCAAGACATGTTTTAAAGCACTAAAATTAAAACAGTGTCTATCATACGCTTTAACAATAGAGAATGCAAGAATTTCGGGACAATGTTAAGAAGATGTAAACTATCACAAGATTGTGATAGTGCATTTAGTCTCTTATGTAGCGTTTTCATAGTAGAAAAAGACCTCGTGAAGAGGTCTAAAGTCAATGAATCTACTATTTTTTCTCATCAAAAAGCACTGATATTAAGGATTACTGTCATAAATTATTCTGCTAGAAGCACTTCTTTAATGGTTTGTTTTTGGAGTTTTCTGTTGGATAGATAAAAGAGGCTTTCGTAAACCACAGCAAAACCAAGCAAGGTCCAGAAGCACACATTCCCATCAAAGTGATGCTCAATCTTTTCAGGAACCGTATCTTTGATCACACCGATCAAAATTTCCATGATGCCATATTGGTAAACCGTCCCAAGAACAAATCCTAGATAAGCCCAAAAACGATAGGGAGCGAGAATATGACTTTGGCATTCACGATTGGTGTAGCCAAAAGCCTTCATCAAGGCCAAGGTTTCACGACTTTCTGAGACGACAATCCCCAATGACAAAAAGAGAATCGAGAAAGAAAGGATCAAGCCAATCATAATCATCATGGTTTGGATGATGTCATCTGTGTAATCCCTGAGGCCAAAGGACAATTGAACCATAGCCGCGAAACACATGGATCCAAAGACCACAAAGAACAAGATAGATTTTCTCCCCCAAATCAGTGACGAAGACAGCTCTTTTAAGAAAGATTTGTCTTTCTTGGAAGCCTTCTTTCTCCTTTGGACCTTGATCGGACTTGGGGACTTTTTCAATAAGCGAAGAGCCGGCGTTTGTAGTTGTCTTCTAGCATAGCCAATCGCAAGAACCATAAAGAAGCTCGTTGGCAGGATTACCAAAGCAAGCAAGAGCTGCCAATGAAAATGAATGGTAATTTCTGGCAAAATCCCCTTCTCATTACGGAAGTCGTAAAAATGTCCCATCATGAGAAATGAAGTGAAATAGCCAAGAAGCGCTCCAGCTCCAAAACTGAGTCCAAAGGCCCAAAATCGTTTCGCCAACTGGCCATTGCTGTAGCCCAAAGCCTTTAAAATTCCTAATTGTTCCCTGTGGTCATCAACAAATTGTTTGATATAAAAACACATGAGAAGGACCGACGTCAAGGACAAGACAACCCCACTGACCATGGCCACCATCCAGGAAAGCGAGACCTGGGCATCATAGTAGGTCTGCATCATGGGATTGGTTTTAGAAATCTCCAACTGCTCGATATCCAGGTAAAAATTCAAGAAGAGATTGGCCACAAAGACCGCACAAGCCCCAATGATACTAACGACAACTAATTTTCGAATATCTTTTACTGAAAACATGACTTACCATCCAATCTCAAAGGCAGTCTGAGGCTGATCATTGGTCACAACTTCGGTAATCTTGCCACTATTGACACGAATGATGGTTCTAGCCATATCCGCTATATTTTGGTTGTGCGTCACCATGATGAGGGTAAAGCCAAGCTTCTCCTTTAATTTCCAAATATAGTCGAGAATTTTTCGCCCTGTTTCTTCATCCAGGGCTCCCGTCGGCTCATCTAAGAAAAGAATCTCTGGCTTTTTGGCCAAGGCTCGGGCAATGGAGACTCTCTGCTGTTCCCCACCCGACAATTCACTCGGATATTTGTCCAGCTTATCGCCAAGCCCCAAATCCTCGATGATCTGCAAAAAATCATGATTGTTTGCCAGGTCAGCTCCCATCTTTACATTTTGTCTAACCGTTAGATTAGGCAATAGATAATATTGCTGGAAAATAAAGGCAATCTTCTCCCGTCTAAAGGCTGTCAATTGAGCATCCGTGAGTTGTGATAAATCTTGTCCTTGAATAAGGATATGCCCCTCGTCTACCTTTTCTAAGCCTGACAGCACATTTAAGAGAGTTGATTTCCCCGATCCAGAAGGGCCGAGGATAACCACATCATCCTGGTCTTGAATCTGCAAATCAATCCCCTTTAAAACCTTGGTTTGGCCGTAACTTTTGTGCACATTTTCTAGTTGAATCATTTCTTTCCTACCATTTCTTTGATGAGAGATTGACAAACCTCTGTCAGTAATCCAATCACTTCTTCCATGCCGAACTGATAAATACCAGAAGCAACCATAGAGGCCATCCCGTGCGAGTAGATAAATAGATGCTGGTACAAGCGACTAGCCTCCTCTAGAGTCAAAGGATAGTCTGCGACAATCGAATCCAGAACCAATTGGTAACTATGATCCTTCATGGGAAGAAAATCTTGAAAGCGACGAATCGGATCTTTGCTAGGATTTTGGAAAAGCAACTGAAAGAGTTGGGGTTCTTTTGAGGCGAAAAGGATATAAGCAACCCCGACAGATCGGAAAGGTTTCTCATCTTCTAAGGCCTTGCGAATATACTCCACCACGACCATCTCCGCAGCACCAATAACCTCTGCTTGTAACTCAGCCATATTAGCAAATTGCCCAAAAATGACTCTTGGTGTAGCTCCCAGTTTCTCCGCTAATGCTCTAGCCGTCAAACTAGCCATGCCCTGTTCGCGTACCAATTGTAAAGCTGTCCCAATGATAGCCTCTTTACTAAATTTAACCTTGGGTGGCATAAGACTCCTTTCACGCAACGTTCGTTGCGCAACACATGTTGCCTAAAAGATATCATAAAAAGGAAAGGCTTGTCAAGAAAAAACTGAAGACCACAAAACAAAAAACCAGACTACCGATAAGAGTGTAATCTGGTTTGATAACAAGATTCTAAGGCAAATCATTTCCTGCAGCTAGGTAGATTTGGTACCATTCCTTGCGAGTTAGGGTAACTTCTGCTGCTTTCCCTGCTTCAAGGACATGCTGTGGCTTGGTTGTTCCGATGACCGCCTGCATCTTACCTGGATAGCGAAGGACCCAAGCAAGGGCGATGGCTGTCGGAGTGACTTGGTATTTTTTCGCCAAGTCATTAAGGACATGATTGAGGGCTGCAAACTCTTCATTGCCAACAAAATTCCCCTTGAAATAGCCATGCTGGAGGACAGACCAGGCTTGAATCACCGTATCGTTTAAGCGACAATACTCAAAGACACTGCCATCTCGCACGGCTGCTTTTGGCCCTTACATATTGACGTGAAAACCAGCATCAAAGCTCGGCGTAAAGGCTGCACTCAACTGCAACTGGTTGACTTTGAGAGGTTGTTTGACTGTCGTTTTGAGCAATTCCATCATCATAGGATTTTGATTGGATACCCCAAAATGACGGACCTTGCCAGCTTGCTCCAAGTGATTAAGGGCTTCTGCCACTTCTTCAGGCTCCGTGAGGGCATCCGGTCGGTGAAGGAGAAGACTATCTAAGCGTTCAATCTGCAAACGCTCGAGGATGCCATCAACGGAGTCCAAAATATAGTCCTTAGAAAAATCAAAATAGGTAAAGCCATCTTTGCGAATCCCACACTTAGACTGAATCCACATCTGATCACGAAGATCTGGGCGACGTTTGAGGACCTTACCAAGGAGCTGCTCACATTGTCCATTTCCATAAATATCCGCCAGATCAAATGTGTTAATTCCAATCGACAAGGCTGCCTCCACCAAGGCCTCGACCTCGTCTTCACTCAATTCGCTAATACGCATCATCCCAAGGATAATCGTTGACAAACGCTCATTTTCAGCAAAATCAATATACTTCATCTCTGCCTCCTTTTCTGTATCTCTATTGTAGTGAAAAGGGTTTCAAAAATCAATTGAGAATTAAAAGGCCCTCAGCATCAACTGAGGGCTTAGATAATAAACGATTGCTAAGGGAAAGTTTGATAATCTCCCATAATACCTAAGATTAAAGACTGATAACACACCCATTGATTCTATATAAGGAAATGAAAGATAAGATTTTCAATAAGAAGAGCTCTCTATCACTTCCAAAAGCTTTTTCCAAATTTTTAACATTGATGACTCTTCTACTCTTTATAATAACGTTTGGTAATCTTGTATTGTGAAATAAGTATATAAATATAGATGATGGATACAACACTCAAAGCCAAGAGGATATCCGTCTGGAAGGCAATCCCAATGATTAAAATTCCAATTAGCATGATAGGTAAGATATAATTGCTTAACTTGACCACCACTTCGAAATTTTCTTCGTAGCTAATCTGCTTTTCTGCTTCATCCATCATACTCATCATAAATTCACGCACTTCCTTGGCATTGGCATTGCGAGGAATTGGTTTTCCATAAATCAGATGAAAGGTCTTACGATAGAAGAAATCCACTAGGATAAATAGAACAAACAAGACAAGAAGAAGATAGAGCATGGTAAAAGTTCCAAAGATAAAAGACAAGTTTCCTGTTCCAGGTCTATCCATAGACATCAATTGACTATAAAATATGACGACTAAAAAGTATGGTAAGATCAAGATTCCTTTAACAATGGTTGCTAAACCATAAAGTTTTTTCTTTTGAACGTCATAGTGATATGCCTCATCTTCATCTTCTATTTGAAGCATCTTTTGATGGACTTTTCTTCCCCACATCAGTAAGCCCATCGTAATCATAAACACAATCAGGAATAAAACTACAGATCCCAAATAGAGTACTTCTTTACTAAAGAAAGATTGAATTTCAATTGGCTTTTCTGATCCGAACATCCCTGTCAAAACTCCAAGACCTCCTCCAATCAAGCCAGCAGCAGTCATCAAACCTACTTTTCTCCAAAAACGGTAACGTGGGGATCTTTTTTGTGGTTGCTTTTTCATAATCATTCCTCTTCCTCTACAAGACTAAAAACATTTTCCACAGGCTCTTTGAAAACTTGAGCGATGGTAATAGCAATGATAACTGAGGGGGTATATTCCCCTCGCTCCAAGAGACTGATGGACTGGCGTGAGACCCCTGCTAGCTTGGCTAGCTCAGATTGGTTGAGCCCATCACGCGCTCTCAACTCTTTCAGACGATTTTTTAATCTCATGATGACTACCTCAATTGCTGAATTAATTCAACATCTTCAATACGAACTAATTTTGTCACCCTATGTTGTTTAATGCCCTCACGGCTTAATTTAACCCAATCTTCATCACAATCAACAATTTCCCAATTACTTCCAAAACCATTTAGTCTAATACTGACCGTTTGCCCTTTCAATTCTTCTAAAAGTCTAGACATTTCTTGATTTCCTTTCAATTGTTTTTCCAACCCTTTGATACGTTTGTTCAATCTTTTTATCTTCTTCTCTGAGCTCGTATAAATCAGAAACAGAAGTGGAATAAAAGATAGCCAAATAAATTCCATCGTAATTTCTCTCCTTTCTTCGTCTAAAACTATTGTAACGCTTCTTTTTATTTTTGACAAGCATCTTTGTCAAAAATAAAAAGAATATTGTCAAAATTATTGAAAATAAGATATAAGTAGCTCATCTTTTCAAACCTTTTAGACTATCTCTCCTTCGATAAACGACTTGGAGAAATTGATGTGCAAGATACCGTTAAGAAAGCACCCATAACCAAATAATTTCAAATACTCAGAAGTTTGGAGAACTGTCTTAACCTGAGCCTAAAAATTAAAAATCGAGGGCTCAAACTTTACTCATGAAACTTCGGAGAAGATCGCTGACATTTGCTATCACCTAAGGATAGTTTCAAAATTCAAGCTATACATTTTCTTGGGCATTACTAGTTTTGAAATAGAAAAAAAGCAAGATTCTTCAATCCTGCTAGTCATTTGTCTTATCATTATGATTTTGTTCAGTCAATACATAACCAACTGACTAAGTTAAGGTGATTATTTGTCGCCAAAAACTTTGAAACGGCCTTCTGTTTGGATGTCCTTATCTCCAGCTGGTGCTACGATTTGACCAAATGGTGCTTGGGAACGGAGCTTCCAGTTCGCTGGGATATCATATTTTTCAGCCAATTGGGCATCAACAAGTGGGTTATAGTGTTGCACGTTCATGCCGATATTTTTCTCAGCCAAAGCCAACCATGTCGCATAAAGAGCGATTCCATGACCTTGTTCTGACCAAATTGGGAAGTTCTCTGCATAAAGTGGGAATTGCTCTTGAAGGCCTTTCACCACATCTTGATCTTCATAGAAGAGGATTGTTCCCTTAGCTTGGGCAAAACCTTTCAAACGTTCTTTTGTTCCCTCGAAGGCTTCTGCCGGTGTTACTTTTTCAAGCTCTGAATAAGCAATCTCATTCCAGAAGGCATCTGATTCTTTATCCAACAAAATCACCACACGTGATGTTTGTGAGTTGAAAGCTGTTGGTGTGTTAAGAACAGCTCCTTGGATAGTATCAATCAATTCTTGATTTGAAAGTTCCACATCTTTTCCCAATGCATAGATAGAACGGCGTTTTGTTTGTAAATCTGTAAAGTTTGTCATCGTTATTTCCTCTTTCTTTGTGATAATTGTTAAAATTGCTAAATGTTTTTTTGTAACATCTTTGATTACAAATACTATTATATAGATTTCAAATGTAATGTCAATAGTTACAACTCAAAAAAATCACTAATTATTGATATTTTTTCTTACCCGTGTCAAAATACCATCATTATCCTCGAATGTTAAGGCATTAGAAGATAACCATTTGACCTCGGCTCCACGATTATTAGCACGCTCTGCAATAGCAATCAAATCTCCCTTGTCTTCTACTTCAACGATGTAATAAGCAAGACCAGGCATATCTTCTTCACGTTTGGCTAAGTTTTTTCCACCCCATTCGTTGACCGCCAAGTGATGATGGTAATCACCTGAAGCAATCCAACTAGCACTTGGAATGGTAAACTTATCTGCCAGCCCCAAAACCTCCTGATAGAAAGCTGAAGCTAACTGACTATCCTTGACTGATAAATGAATATGTCCCATTCGGGTTTCCTCAGCAATGACAAAAGGTTCAACCTTGCG
>OGHB01000491.1_pt1 | contig 23033 bp, 16 predicted proteins | sample 1571451 | NCBI WGS metagenome assembly OGHB01 (sample SAMEA2582071, study PRJEB24529) | metagenome | biome: Human gut stool | place: China | collected 2011
CCTACCGCAACTCCGAGGCTACCACCTCCATCCTGACCATCACCTCCAACGTGGTGTACGGCAAGTACACCGGCGCTCTGCCGGATGGCCGCGCCGCCTTTACCCCGTTTGCCCCCGGCGCTACCCCCAGCTACGGTGCAGAGCAGAACGGCCTGCTGGCTTCGCTGAATTCCGTGGCAAAGCTGCCCTACCACTGGGCACTGGACGGCATCTCCAACACCCAGACCATCAACCCCGAGGCACTGGGTCACAGCGAGGGCGAGCGCGTGGAGAATCTGGTGCAGGTGCTGGACGGCTACTTCGATCAGGGCGCACACCACCTGAACGTGAATGTCTTTGGCAAGGAGAAGCTGCTGGACGCCATGGAGCACCCCGAGAAGGAAGAATACGCCAACTTCACCATCCGCGTTTCCGGCTACGCCGTCAAGTTCATCGACCTGACCCGCGAGCAGCAGCTGGACGTGCTGGCCCGTACCTGCCATGGCGCTCTGTAAGACTCTTGGGTACGTCCACTCGCTGGAATCCTTCGGCTCGGTGGACGGCCCCGGCGTGCGCTTTGTGGTGTTTTTGCAGGGGTGTGCCCTGCGGTGCAAGTACTGCCACAACCCCGAAACATGGGCAGAGGGCGGCGAGGCGTGGACGGCAGAAGCGCTGTTCCAGCGGGTATACCGCTACCGCAACTACTGGGGCAAAAAGGGCGGCATCACGGTCAGCGGCGGCGAGCCGCTGCGGCAGATGGATTTCCTGACCGAGTTCTTCACGCTGGCGCGTGCCAAGGGCGTGCACACGGCGCTGGACACCGCCGGGCAGCCCTTCCGCCCGGACGACCCGGCCTATCTGGCCGCATTTGACCGTCTGATGGCTAACACCAGTCTGGTGATCTTAGACCTCAAAGAGATCGACCCGGAGCGCCACCGGCAGCTCACCGGCAAAGACAACGCCAATATTCTTGCCATGGCGCGGCACATCTCCGACCTCGGCATCCCGCTGTGGGTGCGGCACGTCCTTGTGCCCGGGCTGACCGATGACGAGGAAGGTCTGCGCAAAACGGCTGACTTCATCCGCAGCCTGAAAACAGTGCAGCGGGTGGAGGTGCTGCCCTACCACACCTTGGGGCTGTTCAAGTGGCAGAAGCTGGGCATCCCCTATCCCCTGCCGGACGCAGTACCGCCCACGGCGGAGCAGGTAAAGCGCGCAGAGGATCTGCTGGAAGTGAGCCGGTATCCCGGGTAAAGCACCACCGTTTTGATTGCGCTCCGCTTCGCTCTGCGCCCTTCCCGTGAAAATGGGATATCGGAACGCCCGCAGGCGTTCCGATATCCCGAAATTCAGAATAATTCTTCCGCTGAGGATGCCCAGAGCAACGCGGAGGGCATTCTGAATCGTTCTTCGTTCCCTCCTTGACTTCCCTGCACCGCACCGCTATAATAAAGGGGTAAAAGGATAAATGCGTTTATCCGGGCAGAGTAGCGCCGCACACCGTCTGCGTAGAGAGAACAGGCCACTGGCTGGAAGCCTGTTTGCAGACCGCCGCGCAAAGTGCGCCCGGACAGCACGCGGCGGGAACCCCGTGGGGAAGTATCGCCGTGCGGTGCGCCGCCGTTACCGGCTTTGAGCGACAAACAGAAGTGGAACCGCGATTTTGATTTTAAAACCGCCTTCGGAGTTGTGCCTTGTGCACCGCTCCGGGGGCGTTTTGTTTTGCGGCTTCTGTTTGGAACAAAAAGGAGAATTGACCATGCAGATCTTCAACACCCTGACCCGACAGAAGGAAGAATTTGTGCCGCAGGTGCCCGGCGAGTACCGCATCTACGTCTGCGGCCCTACCGTGTACAACTATATCCACATTGGCAACGCACGCCCGCTGATCGTGTTCGATACCCTGCGCCGCTATCTGGAATACCGGGGCAACAAGGTGATCTACGTTTCCAACATCACCGATATCGACGATAAGCTCATCAAGAAGGGGCAGGAAGAGGGCACCTCCATGAAGGAGGTGGCGCAGCGCTTTGAGGCCGAGTACCTGAAGGATGCCGCCGGTCTGAACTGCGAAAAGCCCACCGTGCAGCCCCGCGCTACCGAGCATATCCCCCAGATTTTGGATATCGTCAAGGATCTGATCGACTCCGGCCACGCCTACGTTGCCAAAAACGGCGATGTGTACTTCCGGGTGAAGAGCGACCCCGGCTACGGCAAGCTGAGCCACCTGAATCTGGACGATCTGGAAAGCGGCAACCGCGAGCTGCGCAGCCGCATGGAGGACGATCTGAAGGAAGATCCCGCCGACTTTGCCGTCTGGAAGGCTGCAAAGCCCGGTGAGCCGGCATGGGAAAGCCCCTACGGCATGGGCCGCCCGGGCTGGCACATTGAGTGCAGCGCCATGAGCCGCACCCATCTGGGCAAGACCATCGACCTGCACTGCGGCGGTCAGGATCTGATCTTCCCCCACCACGAAAACGAGATTGCCCAGAGCGAGTGCGCCAACGGCTGTGAGTTTGCCCGCTACTGGATGCACAACGGCTTTATCAACGTGGACAACCAGAAAATGTCCAAGAGCCTGCACAACTTCTTTACCGTGCGGGATGTGGCAAACCTCTACGGCTACGAGCCCATCCGCTACTTCATGCTGACCGCTGGCTACCGGATGCCCCTGAACTACACCGTAGACCTCATCGAGAGTTGCAAGAACAGCTTGGAGCGCCTGTACACCTGCCGCGAGAATCTGGACTTTGCCCTGAGCAGGACCGACTTCGGCACCGACGAGACCCTGAAGGAAAAGGCCGTCGAGGCACGCGCCAAGTTCTGCACCGCCATGGACGATGACCTGAACACCCCGGATGCACTGGCCGCCGTGTTCGATCTGGTCAAGGAGATCAACACTCTGTCTGCTGCTTCCAGCAAGGCTGCGCTGGAGACCGCTGCCGCCGCCTTTGACGAGATCACCGGTGTGCTGGGTCTGCTGTACAACCGCAAGAAGGATGAAGTGCCCGCCGAGGTGACCGCGCTGGTGGAGAAGCGCGCTGCCGCCAAAAAGGCCAAGGACTGGGCCACCGCCGATGCCATCCGCGCACAGCTGACCGAACTGGGCTGGGCTGTCAAGGACACCGCACAGGGTCCCCAGCTGAGCAAGCTGTAACGTCTGCCGCTGCAGGAGGGACCATTTTGAATGGCCTCCGCGCTGCTCTGGCCATTTTCAGCGGAAGAATGATTTAGATTTTCGGGACACCGGAGCGTCTGCGGACGCTCCGGTGTCCCTTTTTTCACGGGAGGGGGTGCACGCGGCGGGCATTTTTTCGTCCCACATAAACGGCAAAAGCCCCGCAGGGCGGTATGCTCTGCGGGGCTTTTGTCCATAGGGAAGGAGGTGTAACAAAGAAAGGACGAATCAGAAATCCACCTCGGTGTCGTAGTAGCAGCACTTGAGCAGCTTCTCCATCTCCTCCTGACTGGGCTGGCGGGGGTTGGAGCCGGTGCAGGCGTCGGCGATGGCGTTCTTGGCGATTTCGGACAGACGCTCCAAGAACACATTCTCCGGCACAAAGCCCTGCTCGGTGGGGTAGGAGTCCGGGCCGTAGTGCTTAATGCAGTGGGGGATGTTCAGTGCATCGTTCATGCCGCGCAGGTACTCGATGAGCAGTTTGACCTTCTCGTCATCGTTGGCGCCGCCCAGCTTCATCTCGTCTGCGATGACGCCGTAGCGCTTCTTGGCCTCCGGGTCCTTGGCGTTGAAGGCGATGACCTTGGGCAGGTACATGGCGTTGGCCGCGCCGTGGATGATGTGTGCGCCATAGTCTGCAAAGGCAGCGCCGGTCTTGTGTGCCATGGAGTGCACGATGCCCAGCAGAGCGTTAGAGAAGGCCATACCGGCAAGGCACTGGGCGTTATGCATGGAGTCGCGCTTGGACATATCGCCATTGTAGCTGTCCACCAGATCGCCCTGAATCATGCGGATGGCGAAGATGGCCAGAGGATCGGTGTAGTCGCAGTGTGCGGTGGAAACATAAGCCTCCACAGCGTGAGTCATGGCGTCCATACCGGTGTGGGCAACCAGCTTCTTGGGCATGGTCTCAGCCAGATCGGGGTCCACGATGGCCACGTCCGGGGTGATCTCGAAGTCCGCGATGGGGTACTTGATGCCCTTCTGGTAGTCGGTGATGATGGAGAAAGCGGTCACCTCGGTGGCAGTGCCGGAGGTGGAGGAAATGGCGCAGAAGTGTGCCTTGCGGCGCAGCGGCGGGATGCCGAACACCTTGCACATCTCCTCAAAGGTGATCTCGGGGTACTCGTACTTGATCCACATGGCCTTGGCTGCATCGATGGGAGAGCCGCCGCCCATGGCAATGATCCAGTCGGGCTCAAACTTCAGCATAGCCTCGGCACCGCGCATGACGGTCTCCACGGAAGGATCGGGTTCGATGCCCTCGAACAGCTCCACTTCCATGCCGGCTTCCTTCAGGTACTCCACGGCACGGTCCAGAAAGCCGAAACGCTTCATGGAGCCGCCGCCGACGCAGATCATTGCCTTTTTGCCAGTAAAGGATTTCAGCGCTTCCAAAGCGCCCTTGCCATGGTACAGATCACGGGGCAGAGTAAAACGAGCCATAATACAAAACCTCCAAAAATAGTACGGCACACGCAGCGCTGTGCCATATTTCATCATTATGTTAATTATATAACAATTCGGAGGCAACTTCAATTGACGTACCGGGAGAAAAAGTCGTTCTATTTTGGGCGGTTTCCACAAGCAGTAGGATGCAACAAGCCCCCTGCCCTGAAAAAGCGCAAAAAAAACACCCCGAAGTCCTAAGACTTCGAGGTGCTTGCCTTTGGAGCTGCTATCCAGATTCGAACTGGAGACCTCATCCTTACCAAGGATGCGCTCTACCAACTGAGCTATAACAGCAAATGGCGACCCGGATCGGGCTCGAACCGACGACCCCCAGCGTGACAGGCTGGTGCTCTAACCAACTGAGCTACCGGGCCATGATCGCTCAAGTGCATCGTTTCTGGCGGTTGACCGCCGGAACGTGTGTTATTATACCTGAGAAACGCGCTGTTGTCAAGCATGAATTTCAGAAAATGTCAAAAAAGTTTTGGAAAGTCTGACATTCAGGGAAAAATACAAAAACAAAACGCACAGAGTACTCTCTGTGCGCTTGTGGCAGGGGTAGTAAGTCTCGAACTCACGGCACGCGGTTTTGGAGACCGCTGCTCTACCAACTGAGCTATACCCCTATCTGTCTGTCGCATTCGCTGAATGCTTGATTATTATATAAGATTCTGTGTGGAATGTCAAGCATGAATTTCGCTTTTTTTGCAAAAAGCGGGAGACAGGGAAAGCTTTTTCGCAAAACGACGCCGAAAACAGGTGGAACTTCGGCTTTCCACCTTGAAGGAAAGAGGGAAATAGTGTATTATAAGGGGTATCAAAAGTGTAATTCCGGGCTTGCTATGCCCTGACAGGGGGAACGCCACTATGGCAGATAAAAACTTTTTGACCGAGATCATTGACGCCGACCTCGCCGAAGGCAAAATCAGCGAGATCCATACCCGCTTCCCGCCGGAGCCCAATGGCTACCTGCACATCGGCAGCGCCAAGGCGATCTATATCAACTGGTCCATCGCAAACCAGTACGGCGGCAAGTTCAACCTCCGCCTCGACGACACCAACCCCGCCCGTGAAGGGGAGGAGTATGTCAACAGCATCATCGAGGACCTGCACTGGCTGGGTGCCGACCCCAACGGCGGCATCTTCTACGGCAGCGACTACTTCGACAAGTGCTATGAGTATGCCGAAAAGCTCATCCTCGAGGGCAAGGCATATGTCGATGACCTGACCCGCGACGAGATGCGCGAGTACCGCGGCAGCGACGCAGGCAAGCCCTCCCGTCCCTCTCCGTGGCGCGACCGCACCCCGGAAGAGAACCTCGACCTCTTCCGCCGGATGCGTGCAGGCGAGTTCAAGGAGGGCGAAAAGACCCTCCGCGCTAAAATCGACCTCGCCAGCCCCAACATGAATATGCGTGACCCGGCCATCTACCGTATCAAGTACGCCGAGCATCACCGTCAGGGCAATAAGTGGTGCATCTACCCGATGTACGACTTTGCCCACCCCATCCAGGACGCCATCGAGGGCATCACCCACAGCATGTGCAGCCTCGAGTTCGAGAACCACCGCCCCCTGTACAACTGGGTCATCGAGAACATTTTTGGCACCGAGTTCCCCAAGCAGCGCGAGTTTGCCCGCCTGAACATGACCAACACCGTCATGAGCAAGCGCTATCTGCGTGAGCTGGTGGAGATGGGCATCGTGGACGGCTGGGATGACCCCCGCATGCCCACCCTGTGCGGCCTGCGCCGCCGCGGCTACACCGCTTCTTCTATCTTCACCTTCGTGCGCGAGGCCGGCATCTCCAAGTCCGACAACCTCATTGATATGCGCCAGCTGGAAGCCTGCATCCGCAGCGAGCTGGACCTGACTGCACAGCGCCGCATCGCCGTGCTGGACCCCGTCAAGCTGGTGGTGGACAACTACCCCGCCGACAAGACCGAGTATTTCGACATCGCCAACAACCCCAACCGTGAAGCCAACGACACCACTACCCGCAAGGTCGCCTTCACCAGGGAGCTGTGGATCGAGAACGAGGACTTCGCCGAGGTGCCGCCTCCGAAGTTCAAGCGCCTGACCGTCGGCGGCGAAGTCCGTCTGATGGGCGGCTATATCGTCAAGTGCGAGAGCGTCGAGAAGAACCCCGACGGCAGCATCGCTGTCATCCACTGCACTGCCGACCTCGAGACCGGCAACGGCAACCCTGCCGATGGCCGCAAGGTCAAGGGTACCATCCACTGGGTGAGCGCCGCCCACGCCGTGGATGCCGAGGTACGCCTGTACGACAAGCTCTTTACCGAGGCGAACATGAATGCCATCCCCGAGGGCAATGACTACAAGGATTATCTGAATCCCGATAGCGTTGTCGTCCGCAAGGGCTGCAAGCTGGAAGAGGCTCTGGCCGACGCAAAGCCCGGCGATAAGTTCCAGTTCGTGCGCACCGGTTTCTTCACTCCCGACTCGAAGAACCCCGGCGTGTACAATCGTGTCGTGACCCTGCGCGACAGCTTCAAGCCCGCAAAGTAACGAGCGGACCCCAAACATCGCAAAAGGAGCACTTCACAGACCATGAAAAAACACATGACCCGCAACATTATCCTCATGCTGGTGCTGGACGTCATCCTCGGCATCGTGCTGGCCCTCTATATCGCCAACACCGGCACCGTGCCTGCTGCCGATAATGCTGACACCTACACCGACGGCACCTACACCGCCAGTGCGCAGGGCTGTCTGAGCGAGGTGGGCGTTACCGTGACCATCACCGGCGGCAAGGTGACGAATGTTGTGATAGACGCTTCCGGCGAGACGCCGGAGCTGGGCGGCAAGGCGGCAGAGACGCTGTCGGCCTCCCTGCTGGCGGCTGGCTCGACCGTCGGAGTGGATGCTGTCTCCGGCAGCACCATGACCAGCGACGCGGTATTTGCGGCAATGAACGATTGCCTTGCACAGGCCGCACAGTGATGAAGTTTTGAACGGAGCTGCTGCACGGCGTGTCTGTGCGGCAGCTTTTTTGTGAGCGAGGTTCTTATGATACTGGATATTCTGCCGCTGGCGGGCGGCACGGCCCGCCTTGTGCGGGTGTACGGCGGTGAGCCCTGCGTAAAGCTGCCTGGGGCTGTTCCTGCGCCGGAAGGGGAGGGCCAGTGGCCCATCACCGAACTGGGAGATTACTGTTTTTCCGAAAAGCCCCGGGGTCTGCCCGGGCCGGAAAAGATCTGCCGCTATGAGCGGGCCGAGGACGGCAAGCTCTGTCTGACCCGTGCTTTTGGCCGGGATGTGAGCGGCAAAGAGCGGTACAGCTTTGACTTCGACGCCCCCGCCGCCCCGGCGCAGGACGACGAGCTCCACCCCATCTGCGGGAACTTCCTCGAAGAAGTCACCCTGCCGGATAGTCTGCGGGTCATCGGCAGCTGCACATTCTACAACTGCCGCAGGCTGCGACGCCTGACTGCCGGGACAGGAGAGCTGACCATGGGCAGCGATGTCTTCCTCAACTGCTTTGCGCTGGAAGACCTCATCGTCCGCGCTACGCCCGAGCAGGCCACCGGCCTGTTCGCCCTCGTGGGCAGCATCACCGAGGCCGTGCGGGCGCTGTTCTGGCCGGTGGGGGAGGCCGCACCCCGGGCGGGGCTGTGGTATCCCGCCTACTGGGAGGACATCGAGGAGACGCCCGCCCACATCCTGCTCCACACCTTTTCGGGGCAGGGCTACCACTACCGGCAGTGCTTTCTCGAAAATAAGCTTCTCCCGGCGGAGTACGACGCCATCTTCCCGCAGGGCCACGACGCCGACGATGCTTCCGTGATGGCGATGCTCTGCTTCGACCGCCTGCGCTGGCCGTGGCAGCTGAGCGATGCCGCCCGGGATGCATACCGGGACTTCCTCAAGACCAACACCGGGCGGGTGCTGACCCGTCTGCTCAAGGCGCAGGACACCGAGGGCGTCAAAGCCCTGCTGGCGCTGGATGTGATGGACGCCGACGCTTTTGCCGAGGGTGCGGCCCTCGCGGCCAAGGCCGACAATGCCGAAGCTGCTGCCCTGCTGGCCGACGCAGAGCACAAAAAGCGTGCCGCTGCGCCCCAAAAGAAGAGGTATGATTTTGATTTCTGAGAAGGAAAAGTTTTTTGACCCCCGCAAGCCCTTCCAGTCGGCCCGGCCCGAGACTCACGAAGAGTGGCAGGCCCGGATGGGCGGCGAGGTGCTGGCCGTGGTGCGCAGCGGGCTGTATCTGGACTTCCGCTTTTTAGACCAGGCCCTCTCGGCCCTGACGCCCACCGCCGACGAGCGGTGCGGTGTGCTGGCGACGGATGGAACCATCCTCTGCTACCAGCCAAGCGCCCTGCTGCAGCTCTACCAGAAGAACCCCAAATATCTTAACCGGCTCTATCTCCACACGGTGTTCCACTGCATCTTCCGCCACCTCTGGCTGCGCGGCAAGCGGGACAAACGCCTGTGGGACCTTGCATGTGACATTGCGGTGGAGAACGTCATCGACGGTCTTGGCCGCAAGAGCGTCCAGCGCCCCCTGACGTGGGTGCGCCAACACGCCTATGAGGAGATCATCGTGCAGGAAAAAGTGGCTGCTGCAGCCCCCATCTACCGCTGGCTGGTGCGGCAGACGCCCGGCGTTCTCCGCCAGCTGGAAAAAGAATTCTACACCGACGACCACCGCCTCTGGCCCAAAGAGGCCCCTGAACAGCCCCAGCAGATGCCTGCGCCGCTGCCCCAGAAGACGTGGCAAAAAATCGGCGAGCGGATGCAGACAGAGCTGGAGCTCCGGGACAAAGAGGCCGGTGAGGGCGCGGACGCTATGCGGGAGCAGATCAAAGCCGCAAACCGCAGCCGCCGCAGCTACGGCGACTTCCTGCGCCGGTTCTGCGTCACCCGGGAAGAAGTCCACCTGGACCCGGACGAATTCGATTTGAACTTTTACACCTATGGCCTGTCGGTCTACGGCAACCTGCCCCTCATCGAGCCGCTGGAGACCCGGGAGAGCAAGAAGATAGAAGAGCTGGCCCTCGTCATCGACACCAGCTACTCCACCTCGGGTGAGCTGGTGCGGGCCTTTCTGGCCGAGACGTACACTCTGCTGAAGGGCAGGGAGAATTTCTTCCATCGGATGAATCTCCACCTCATCCAGGCCGACAACGCGGTGCGGCAGGATATTCCCGTCAAAAACGAAGACGACCTTATCCGTGCCATGAACCATTTCGAGCTGCGGGGCGGCGGCGGCACCGATTTCCGGCCCGCTTTCGAGTACGTCAGCCAGCTCTGCGCCGAGAAGAAGTTCTCGAACCTCCGGGGTCTGCTCTATTTTACCGACGGTATGGGTACTTACCCGGCCCGCCGCCCGGCTTACGATACGGCATTTCTATTTCTGGGCGACCGCTTCGACGACGCCAATGTGCCGCCCTGGGCAATGAAAGTGGTGCTGGACGAAGAAGAATTTACCGGTGAGGCCGCCCGCAGCGCCTCGGCCCTGTCCGAAGCGCTGGCGGAGGAAGACGACCTCTACCGTGACCTCAACAATTCGTGATAACGAGGGAAAGAATATGAACATCAAACGAGCCAAAGAAGAGATCGAGCATACCGTCAAAGCGTACCTCGCCAAAGATGCTCTGGGCGAATACGCCATCCCGGCCATTCGCCAGCGCCCTATCCTGCTGATGGGGCCTCCGGGCATCGGCAAGACCCAGGTCATGGAGCAGGCGGCGCGGGAGTGCGGCGTGGCGCTGGTGGCCTATACCATCACCCATCACACCCGCCAGAGCGCCGTGGGCCTGCCCTTCATCCGTCAGCGCAACTACGGCGGCCGGGACGTCTCTGTGACGGAGTACACCATGAGCGAGATCATCGCCAGTGTCTACGCCAAGATGGAGGCCACCGGCCTGAAAGAGGGCATCCTCTTCATCGATGAGATCAACTGTGTCTCCGAGACGCTGGCCCCCACCATGCTGCAGTTTTTGCAGTGCAAGACCTTCGGCAATCAGGCCGTGCCTGCGGGCTGGGTCATCGTGGCGGCAGGCAATCCGCCGGAGTACAATAAATCCGTCCGCGATTTCGATATTGTCACCCTCGACCGCGTCCGCCGGATGGACATTGAGCCGGATCTGCCGGTCTGGAAGGACTACGCCCGTGCGGCCCACATCCACAGTGCTATCCTGAGCTACCTCGAACTGCACCCCCAGAACTTCTACCAGATAAACGCCGACGTGGACGGCACCCAGTTCGTCACCGCCCGCGGTTGGGAAGACCTCTCCAACCTGCTCAATACCTATGAGTCGCTGGGCCTGCAGGCCGATGAAGAGCTCATCCGCCAGTATATCCAGCACCAGAAGATCGCCGAGGACTTCTCGGCCTACCTCGACCTCTACTACAAGTACCGTGACGACTATGGCGTGGAGGACATTCTGGCCGGTCAGGCCAAGCCTGCCGCTTTTGCGCGGCTGCTGCAGGCCCCCTTCGACGAGAAGCTGAGCCTCGTGAGCCTTATCCTGTCCGGCCTCGAGACGCGCTTCTCTGCCTCCCGGCGGGCAGATGCTGTGGCCGACAGCTGCTATGCCTTCCTGCGGGAGACGAAGAAAGCCTTTGCCGAGATGCCCGCAGAACTGGCGCAGGAGCCGAACTGCTGGGCGCAGCTCTTTGGCCAGATGACCGCCGACTACGAGGCCGGGACCCAGAAAAAGCGCACCGCCGGTCTGCTGGATAAGCCCACGCTGGAAGCCCGCTTGCAGACCGCCAAGACCCTGCGCAGCTGGGAGAAAGAGCTTCTGCGCGCCGCCGCGCCGGACGCGGACGCCGCTTTCAAGGTGCTGCGCACCCAGTTCGGCACCCTGTCGGATGTCCGGGACACCGCCCAGCAGACGGCCAGCGCCGCGCTGGAAGCGGCCTTCGACTTTATGGAGCAGGCATTCGCCGAGAGTCAGGAGATGGTGGTCTTCGTCACCGAGCTGACCCTCTCGCCCGCCGCCCATGCCTTCATCGCCGAAAACGGCTGTGAGCGGTATTTCCAGTACAACAAAGACCTCCTGCTCGACCACCGCAAGGCGGCCCTGGATCAGGAGCTGGAAGCCGAACAGCGTCGGCACGGGATGCTGTAAAAGATATAAACGCAAACGAGGGGCCGCACAGCTGTGCGGCCCCTCGTTTTGTATGCGAAAAAGAAAAAGCATCTTGATAAAATCAAGATGCTTGGTGGCAAATAACCCTGAAACTACTACCAATTTAGGTAGGGGGTTCAAGGGGGTTCACTTTTTTAGAGGGGGTTCGACTCTTATGCCATGGTTTCAAAAGCAACAGTCATGTACAGCGTCTTCCAGAGATTGGCTTCCTTACCCACAGACTGAGGGTTATTACCAAGAGAGCGGCTCATAGAAACGGTGGACTCAACCAGATCACCACCGACCTTTTCCAAGACTGCAAAAGGATTCTTTTTCCAACAATACTGTCCATCTTTTTCTTCAACCAAGGCGCGGAATGCCGCTAAGATAGGATACAGGAAACCATTCGGAGAAGATGCATCCATGTCATTGGCAAAAAACTTGGAATGGAATTCCTGACCTGGTTTGGGAATCTGAACACCCTTTGTTGCCCCGTATCTACCGCCAGCGTTCTTCTGACGATAGAACTTGTTCATCCCCACCTCGATTGCATCGTACAGCTTAAAAATGTCCGGCATAATACCGATCATTTTGACATACGGATTTTCCAAGCTTTCGCCATATTGCTTGTGATCCGAGATGTACAAGTCAATGCATTTCTTTTTGGAACTATAGGAATTTATGGGGAAAGAATTCATGCCGCTATACCGGGAGATATTGAACATATTCAGCAGCGCAAGCAAATCTGCTACATCAATATCACCATTATCGTTTTCCTTGAAGAAAACACGAGAATAGTACGGTTCGGCAGAAAGTGTGTTCTTAATAATGTTAAAGCGATCCTCCAGTTCAGCGATCGACTTATCCTGCACCTGAACAGAAGTGTTTCGGGCAGCAGCCAAACTTTGAAAAATGCCTTCGATGCCAGAAAGGATTTCAATTTTAACATACTGCTGTCCTGCATCAAGCTGGTCGCGGTACTGTAGGATCGTCTTATATGTATGACCACCATCCACGTTCCCATGAACTTCAAAATCCTCAAAGCTCACCGTCATTTCATTGGAATAATTGCTATAAGAAACATCTTTCGCAGAAAGCAAAATACCACGGTTTAGTAGGTAGAAATTCAGTTCGCTGGTATTGAGCAACGAATCTTTGATTTTCCTTGCGACATTGGTAGTCATTTTCTGCTCACGCGGGTTAGTCTCCATGGGAAAGTTATCCGGCAGATCTTTAACATCACAGATGGCCACATACATTTCTGCACCCTTTTCGCCTTCTTCAGACTTGAGGTACGGATTGGGGATACGTCGGAAAGATTGCACCTTAAAGGTTAGCGTACGACTTTCTTGATGGTTCATAATGATACTCCTTTGTCATTCGAGACATATTATTTGGATACACAGTCAAAACCGTCATCCATGCTTAAAGTATAGTTTGCATTGCTTTTATTTTCAACGCCATATATAGCGTTTTTAAACAATATCTTCAAATAATTCTGAAAACGATAATCCTGTTGCCTCTGAAACCTTTTGGCATAGCTCCAATGTAATACTGTGTTCTCCTCGCTCAACCCTACCATAATATGCGCGGCTGATCCCACAATGCTCTGCAAATTCTTCTTGCGTCATATTTCTGCTTTCACGGATCTTTCTTAATATGTTTCCAAACTGGATATTGATATTATTCCACGTCAAGAAGAATCACCCCATTACGGTTCTTCATTTCGGACGATTGCTGGATGGTGATAGCTCATCACGTATTTATTTACCTCACCGCAGTTGACAGTCTGTTTACCTGTAAAGTAATCCGAAACATATGTCTTCCCTAAAACAACCGTCCCATAGTACTTCTCATTATACAAAATTGTTCTTATGGTTTCAATATGCCAGTGAGTCCCGCCTCGGGGTGCTGGAACACCATCGGCCTCCAGATCCTTGGCAATCTTTCTAAGAGAATAGCCGCTGTCCCGTTCTGCAAAAATACGTTTCACAATGGCGGCCTGTTCAGGATGGATTTCCAGATGTCCATCTACACCGTTTCTGTATCCGTAGCACGGTCGATCATATAGCTTGGATGTGCCATTTTTAAATCGCACATGGTGTCCCCAGACAGTAATAAAGCTTTTTGTTTCGCTTTCTTGCTGGTAAAGGCTGGAGTAGATTGTCATAGCCTTTACAGCTTGCGGATCCCGACCGTGCAGATTTTCGACCTGAAAAACCACATCGACTCCCAGTAAATTAAGTTCATTTATTGCCTGTAAGAACTGAAGTGTATTGCGTCCCAATCGGCTGATTGATTTAACAAGGATCAAATCAATTTTTCCTATTCGACAATCCTGCATCATATGCTGAAATTCTAGCATTTTTCGATTGTTTCGCCCCGACGCCTCGTCAGCATAGATTCCAGCAAAATTCCATCCGATATGCGATTTTATCAGTTTTTCAAAATATGCTTTTTGCACCGCCAGACTATGAAGCTGAATTTCTTGATTGGTACTGACCCGGCAATAGGCCGCAACATTTTTGGGCTTTGCATACTCTATCTTTTCATGGGCCGGAATCGTGGTAACTTTCATAAAAACCTCCTCCTTGCTTCGGTATCTATTACCATAAGGCATGGAGGAAGTAAAGTTATTTTTCAATTATCTGCGTCGGCACTTTGGGAGAAATGATACCCTATTAGGAGAAATGATTGCTTTAATTGCCGCTTTAGGTGCAAAGTTATTTGTAGTCGGCATCAAGAAAGCTGCGAAAAAAGTTCGGAATTCATCAAAAAAGCAAAGAAACAGGACGATAATTTTCATCAAATTACCGTCCTGTTGTTGTGGTTGCGGGGGCCGGATTTGAACCAACGACCTTCGGGTTATGAGCCCGACGAGCTACCAGACTGCTCCACCCCGCGATATTTATTTTTTGCTGTCGGCCTCTCGCTGACTGCTCAAGTATAATACCACAAGGCGGGGGACTTGTCAAGCGTTTTTTCAAAAAGAATATGACTTTTTCGAAAAGGCCGCTGCCAGAAACAAAAAGCGCCCCATTCCGGGGCGCTTCGACAGAGCGAATATCACTTGCGGGTGCGGCGGCGCACGAAGCGGACGACGAGGGCGGCTGCGGCCAGAATGACCAGCACGGGCCAGACGCCCACGACCCAGACCGTCAGCTGCTGGATGCCGGAGACGAAGCCCGTCCAGCCATTGCGGAGGGCGCTGGACAACTGGGAGAGGTAGGATCCCTCGGTGGGGGTGTATTCCTTCACCTCGTCCAGCGAGAGGTAGACCGTGGAGCAGGACACCTGCTGGCTGTACCAGTCCAGCTGCGACTGCCAGCTCTCGATCTGGTACTGGACGTCGCTGAGGGAAGATTCGATCTCCAGTAGATCGGAGAGGTTTTCGGCGTTGGCCTGAAGCTCCTGCAAACGTGTGCGCTGGGCCGTCAGGTTGGAGAGCCGGGCCTCGATGTCCATATACTGGGTGGTGACGTCCTGCACCTGCTCGCTCTTGTCCACGAGGTTGCCCGCTTGCGCGGCGGCTTCGAGGAAGCTCGCGTAGTTGTCCTGCGGGACGCGGACGGTGAGGGAGAGGGTGCGGCTCGAGCCGGTGTAAGAGGATTCATTGCTGGATTCCAGATAGCCTCCGGCGGCGCTCACGGCGTCGGTGAGCGCGGTGCGGGCGGCATCAAAGTCCTTGCTCTCGATGGTGAGGTTGGCCGTGTAGATGAGCTTTGTGCTCGTCTGCGCTGCCTCGGCGCTGAGGGTGCCGGTGCCGCCTGCATCGCGGGCGCTCATGGTATCGGCGCTTCCACCGGCCTGGACGGCCATCTTGGGTGCGGCAAGGGCGCTGTTCACGTCGTCCATCGAGTAGGCAGCGTAGGAGGCCGTCTCAGCGGCAGAGCTGAGGGCCGCGCCGCCCACAGGCAGCAGGCTGATGGGGGAGTGGACTGCCGCGTACAGACCAACGCCGCAGAGCAGGCCGCAGGCGGCGATGCTCAGAGCCTTGCGGGGAAAGTGGATGGCTTTTTTTGGTTTCTTGGCGGGTTTCGGTGCCTCTTCTGCCGGCTGCATGGCGAGGAGCTTTGCTTTCAAATCGTCCGAAGCGTGAAGGTCGTCTACCTCCATCTTGTACTCATACCACCTCATCTTCGATCTCCTCCTTCAGCATCGTATGTAACTGTGCGCGGGCGCGGCGAAGCCAGCTGAGCACCGTGTTGGTGGGTGCGCCCAGCATCCGGCCCACCTCGGCGGCGGTGTACCCCTCGTAGTAGTGGAGGTAGACCGCATTGCGGTAGTTCTCGGGCAGGGCGCGCACGGCGTCCAGCACGCTGCCGTCTTCCATCTGGTCCGGAGCGGGAAGATTCTCGTCCAGCTCGGTGTCCTTCTGGCGGGCGGCGCGGGTCAGGTCGTGGCAGCGGTTGATGGTCACACGCAGCAGCCAGGCTTTCAGGTGTTCCTCGCTCTCGAAGCGGCCATTGTAGCACAGCAGCTTTTCGAAAACATCCTGCACCACATCTTCCGCATCGGCGGTGCAGCTGCAGTTGTGCATGGCGGCTCGGAACACCGTGTCACTGTATCGCTGCACGGCCAGCGCAAAAATCTCGTTTTTGGTCAGCTGTCCCATAGTTCTATGCTCCTTTGATGTCCTGTGTACAGCAGGACTCGGTGGAAAAATCATCTTTTATTGGGGACATTCACCCTGTATACGGATGAGCGGCCCCGATTATTGCAGTTTATGGTGCAGAGCGGAAAAATCTTCCGCCCGGCATCGCACAAGGTACCCAAAGTATAACATGAATACGCCAAAAACAAAAGGGCCATTTGCCGCCATGTTTTGGCAAATGACCCTGAGAGCTTCTGTTCAGTTATCGGTAGAGCCGCTGGAAGAGGGCTATCCGCTCGGAGAGATACGTCTCGGCCCGGGGGTGGTGGAGCCAGCGCTTGCCCGCCTTGTCGCAGGCGAGACGATGGCCCAGTGCGGCGGGGCAGGCGTCTATCTCTTCCACGTCCCGCATGGTGAGGGTGAGGCTCAGCGCCGCCGGAGCGTCCGGCAGGGGCGGGAGCGGGTCTTCCCAGACGAAGGGCGGCAGCAGCTGGACGGCGTATACCGTCCGGGTGCATTCTTCGGTGAGCAGCAGCGCGGAGGGCGCACCATCCGGCATGACGTGCAGGGAGGAATAGAGCAGCTGCAGCTGCGCCGGAGCCAGCAGACGGGCAGAACCTGCCTCTTCGTCGGGGGAGAGGGTGAGAAAATCCGCCGCCTCGTCGGCGTAGATGCGCCGGGCCGGAGCGCGGAACTGCGCATACAGCGCGGGCAGGGCAAACACGCCCTCCCGGTCTAAGGCCCGCTGCAACAGGCAGTAAAACTCCGTCAGCGGGTGGGCCGGGTCGGGCTGCGGCATCCCGAAATCGGGGCGCGAAACGTGTCCTCCGCCCATCAGCCGTTATAGCCCAGCGTGGCCGCCATGACGGCCTTGATGGTGTGCATCCGGTTCTCGGCCTCGTCGAAAACGATGCTCTGGGGGCCTTCGAAGACTTCGTCGGTGACTTCCATCGCGTCGCGGCCAAAGCGCTCGCCCATCTCCCTGCCCACAGTGGTCTTGTGGTCGTGGTAGGCGGGCAGGCAGTGCATGAACACGGCCTTGGGGCCGGCGATGTTCATCAGGTTCTGGTTGATCTGATATGCGGCCAGGTCGTTGATGCGCTCGGCCCAGACCTCGACCGGCTCGCCCATGGACACCCAGACGTCGGTGTAGAGGACGTCTGCGCCCTTTGCGGCCTTGGCAGGGTCTTCCTCGAAGGAGATGGCCGCACCCGTCTCAGCGGCGATGGCCTTGCACTGCTCCACCAGTGCAGCGTCCGGCTGGTACTTCCTGGGGGCGCAGGCGGTGAAGTTGAGGCCCATCTTGGCGCAGCCCACCATCAGGCTGTTGCCCATGTTGTAGCGGGCGTCGCCGAAGTAAACGAAGTTGATGCCCTTGAGGTGGCCGAAGTGCTCCCGGATGGTGAGGAAGTCGGCGAGGATCTGGGTGGGGTGGAACTCGTTGGTCAGGCCGTTCCACACCGGCACACCGGCGTAGTGGGCCAGATCTTCCACGATGCTCTGGCCGTAGCCGCGGTACTCGATGCCATCGAACATCCGGCCCAGCACCCGGGCGGTGTCGGCGATGGACTCCTTTTTGCCGATCTGGCTGCCCGACGGGTCGAGGTAGGTGACTTCCATGCCCAGGTCGTGGGCGGCGACCTCAAAGCTGCAGCGGGTGCGGGTGGAGGTCTTCTCGAAGATAAGGGCAATGTTCTTGCCGCGCAGAGCATCGTGGCGGATGCCGGCCTTTTTCTTTGCCTTCAGGTCGGCGGCGAGGTCAAGCAGACCTTCGATCTCTTCGGGAGTGTAATCGAGAAGCTTCAAAAAGCTGCGGTTCGTAAGATTCATTGTATATATTCCTCTCTATGCGCAAAAATTTGAATATTTATACTTTCGCAGACCCTATTATAATACAGAGCAAAGGTGGGGTCAAGAGGAAGCGGTTGACGCACCTGTCAAAATTGAGATCCAATGCAAAAGTCAAGGTGCTATGAAAAAATTTAACATCTTACAAATCCAGCTCCATTTTCCGCCCGCTGGGCTGATAGGGGGTAAGCCGGACGCCGGCCTTTTTGAACATGAACCGGGCGGCCACGCTGGAATCGGTGTCGTGGTACTTGTCGCTGTAGTAGACGACCTCGGCGATGCCGGACTGGATGATGGCCTTGGTACACTCGTTGCAGGGGAAGAGGGTGACATACACCCGCGCGCCCTTGAGGTTGTTGTGGGCGCTGTTGAGGATGGCGTTCAGCTCGGCGTGGCAGACGTACATATATTTCGTATTCAGCGGCTCACCCTCCCGCTCCCACGGCATGGCGTCGTCGTCGCAGCCGATGGGCATACCGTTGTAGCCCAGAGAGAGGATCTTGTTTTCCGGGCTGACGATGCAGGCGCCCACCTGACTGCTGGGGTCCTTGGAGCGCATGGCCGTGAGCAGGGCAATGCCCATGAAGTATTCGTCCCAGTTGATGTAATCCGTGCGTTTCATCGTGTGGTGCTCCTTGTTCTGCATAAAAATTGGGTTCGGTGGCCCTATTATAGCGTGCTACGGCAGCTTTTACAATAAAATATTTGCCCTCAAGGCAAAATGCACAAAACAAAGCCGGGAAGTTTGGCAGGGTAAAAGCCGGAAATTTCAAATGAAATATTCAAAAATAGCTTGAAGTGTGGTATTATCTTTGTAAAATATGCCACAAAAACAGAGAGAATGCTCTGTGCGGCGGAAATGAGGGAAAAACCGATATGAAATACGCAAGCAACAACATCCGTAATATCTTGATCGCAGGCCATGCCGGCAGCGGCAAAACGACGCTGACCGAGGCATTGGTCTATTTTTCGGGCGCTGCCGAGCGTATGGGCCGGGTCGAGGACGGCACCACGATTTCGGACTTTGACCCCGAGGAAGCAAAGCGGAAGGCCAGCCTGTCGGCATCGGTCGTGCCGGTGGAGTATGAGGGCATCAAGTACAACCTCATCGATGCTCCGGGCCTGTTCGACTTTGAGGCAGGTGAGTACGAGGGCATCCGTGCAGCCGAGAGTGTGCTGGTGTGCGTGTCGGGCCGCAGCGGCGTGACCGTCGGTGCGGAAAAAGCGTTCCAGCTGGCCCGCAAGAACGGCAAGGCCACGATGGTCTTCGTCTCGAAGTGCGATTTGGAGAACGCGAACTACTTCAAAATTCTCGAGGACATGAAGATAAAGTTCGGCTCCACCGTCTGCCCCTGCGTCGTCCCGGCGAAGCTCGACGACGGCACCCCCGTGTACATCAATCTGTTCAGCCAGAAGGCCTTCAAGTATGAGGGCGGCAAGCAGGTGCAGGTCGATCTGCCTGACATCGGCCACCGCTTCCAGGGCCTTATCGAGGCTATGAGCGAGGCTATCGCCGAGACCGACGACGAACTGATGGAGAAGTTCTTCGGCGGCGAGGCATTCACCACCGAAGAGATCGTCGAGGGTATGCGCAAGGGCGTCAAGGATGGCCTCATCACCCCTGTGTTCTGCGGCAGCGCTGTCAACCAGCAGGCTCTGGATATGCTGCTGTACAATATGCATAAGCTGCTGCCCAGCCCGGAGCACAACAGCGTTCTGGCTGAGGATACCAATGGCGAGCCCGTCGAGCTGACCTGTGCAGAGAGCGAGCCTACCGCCGCCTACGTCTTCAAGACTGTGGCCGACCCCTTCGTGGGCAAGCTGAGCTATCTGCGCGTCGTCAGCGGCAAGATCACCGCAGGCGCTTCTCTCGTCAACGCCCGCACCGGTGAAACCGAGAAGATGGGCAAGCCCCTCACGGTTTTGGGCAAAAAGCAGACTGAGGCCGAGAGCATCGATGCCGGTGACATCGGCGCTGTGGCAAAGCTGGTCAGCGCAAAGACCGGCGACACCCTCTGCGACGCTTCCCGCGTGGTCAAGCTGCCCGCACCCGTCTTCCCGAAGCCCAGCCTGTTCATGGCTGTCACCGTCGCCAAGAAGGGCGACGAGGGCAAGATCAGCAGCGCTTTGGCCCGTCTGATGGAAGAAGACCCCACCCTGAGCTACGTCAACAACGCCGAGACCCATCAGCAGATCATCGGCGGTCTGGGCGAGCAGCACCTCGACGTGGTCAAGGCCAAGCTGAAGAATAAGTTCGGCGTGGAAATCGGCCTTGAGGCTCCGCGTATCGCTTACCGCGAGTCCATCCGCAAGGCCTGCCAGAAGCAGGGCCGTCATAAGAAGCAGACCGGCGGCCACGGCCAGTTCGGCGATGTCGTCATCAACTTCGAGCCCTGCGACAGCGAGCAGGTCGTCTTCGAAGAGAAGGTGTTCGGCGGCAGCGTGCCGAAGAACTTCTTCCCGGCTGTTGAAAAGGGCGTCCGCCTTGCCGCTGAGAAGGGCGTGCTGGCCGGTTATCCTGTGGTCGGCCTGAAAGCCACCCTGCTGGACGGAAGCTACCACCCCGTGGACAGCTCCGAAATGGCCTTTATCATGGCTGCAAAGCTGGCTTATAAGGCCGCAATGCCCGAGGCCGGCCCTGTCATCCTCGAGCCTATCCATACCCTGAAAGCTCATGTCCCCAACGACAATACCGGCGACATCATGGGCGACGTCACCAAGCGCCGCGGCCGCGTGTTGGGCATGGAGCCCGACGAGGACGGTCTGCAGACCATCATCGCCGAAGTGCCTCTGGCTGAGCTGGCCAACTTCACCACCTTCATCCGTCAGACCACCCAGGGCCGCGGCTGGTTCACTACCGAGTTCGCCCGCTACGAGATCCTGCCTGAGATGCTGGTTCCCGCTGTGGTCGAGCAGGCCAGGAAGCTGGGCAACTTGGACGAATCCGCAGACGACTAAATAAGACATTTTCCAAGCCCTGTCGGCACTTCCCTCTGTCGGCGGGGCTTTTTTGCGGCCTTTTTGGCCCGCAGGGCGGCAGTTTTTATTGACAAGGCCGCAGCTTGCTATTATAATGAATAAGTCAAAATGGCATTCGTGTGCGGTTTTATGTTTTATGACACTCTGCCGTACCCAAAAAATAGATAAGGAGATTTCCAAATGGCACAAGAGATCAAGATGTCCGCTGCTGGCCTGAAGGCAATGCAGGAGGAACTGGAATACCTGAAGACTGTCCGCCGCAAGGAGCTGGCAGAAGAGATCAAGGAAGCCCGCAGCCACGGCGACCTGTCCGAGAACAGCGAGTACGATGAGGCCAAGAATACCCAGGGTCTGGTCGAGAACCGCATCACCGAGCTGGAGCAGATGGTCAAGAACGCTGTCGTCATCGACGAGAGCGAGCTGAGCGTTGAGAACGTCTCTGTCGGTACTCACGTCACTATCCAGATGGAGGGCGAGGACGAGACCGAGGAGTACGACATCGTGGGCCGTACCGAGGCTGACCCCCTGAACGGCAAGATCAGCGACGAGAGCCCCGTGGGCCACGCCCTGCTGGAGAAGGCTGTCGGCGACACCGCCGAAGTCCTGCTGCCCACCGGCCTTACCGTCAACTACAAGGTGCTAGGCATCACCCACTCTGCAAACTGAGCCAAGCGGGAGGAAATTATGGAAGAACAGAAGAAGAACCCCGCACAGGGCCTGTCTGAGAGCGAGCAGGTGCAGGTGCGCCGCCAGAAGCTGGCAGACCTGCAGGCTGCAGGCCACGACCCCTTTACCCTGACCAAGTTCCCTCAGGATGCTTACTCTGCTGACCTGAAGGAAGAGTTCAAGGACCTGCCCAACGAGACCGACAGCGGTAAGAAGGTCGCACTGGCTGGCCGTCTGATGTCCAAGCGCGTCATGGGCAAGGCAAGCTTTGCCCATCTGCGCGACGATAAGGGCGACATCCAGCTCTACGTCCGCCGTGACGAGCTGGGCGACGACGCTTACGCTGCTTTCAAGAAGCTGGACGTGGGCGACATCATCGGCGTCAAGGGCGAGGTGTTCCGCACCAAGACCGGCGAGCTGAGCGCCCGCGCTGAGGAGATCACCCTGCTGGCCAAGAGCCTGCGCCCCCTGCCCGAGAAGTTCCACGGCCTGACCGATACCGAGATGCGCTATCGTCAGCGCTATGTTGACCTCATCGCAAACCCCGAGGTCAAGGAGACCTTTGTCAAGCGCAGCCAGATCCTGAAGGAGATCCGTGCTTATCTGGACGAGAAGGGCTTCCTGGAGGTCGATACCCCCATCCTGACCCCGTTCGAGATCGGTGCGTCCGCACGTCCCTTCTACACCCATCACAACAGCCTGAACATGGACATGGTGCTCCGCATCGAGACCGAGTTGTACCTGAAGCGCCTCATCGTGGGCGGCATGGACCGTGTGTACGAGGTGGGCCGCATCTTCCGCAACGAGGGCATGGACCCCAAGCACAACCCCGAGTTCACCAGCATCGAGCTGTATCAGGCATTCACCGATTTCCACGGCATGATGGACCTGGTGGAGGAGCTGTATAAGCGCCTCGCTCAGAAGATCTGCGGCAGCCTGGTCATCCCCTATCAGGGCAAGCAGATCGACATGGGCCACTGGGAGCGTCTGACCATGATCGAGGCCGTCAAGAAGTATTCCGGCGTTGACTTCAACGACTGGAAGACCGATGAGGACGCCATCGCCGCTGCCAAGGAGCACCATGTGGAGCTGCCCGAGGTTCCCACCAAGGGCGCCATCCTGGCCGAGTTCTTCGACGCCTTCGTCGAGGATAAGCTCATCCAGCCCACCTTCATCTATGATTACCCCGTCGAGATCAGCCCGCTGGCCAAGCGCAAGCCGGATGATCCCGCTTTCA